>Ga0247807_10000793_pt1 | contig 19406 bp, 16 predicted proteins | sample UWRJL074202C1_FD_179931 | JGI IMG/M metagenome (GOLD analysis project Ga0247807, IMG submission 179931) | Plant litter microbial communities from Arlington Agricultural Research Station in Wisconsin, United States - UWRJ-L074-202C-1 | ecosystem: Environmental > Terrestrial > Plant litter >...
TACATAATTTTTTAAGGATTTAGTAAAAATTGGGAGACTGAAAAATTAATCTGATAATAAAAAAAAAGCGAGATCTAAATCTCGCTTTTTTAACATTTAAAGAACTTTCAAAAAATTAATTAAAATTATTTTCCACTTTTTCTAATCGATTTTTTAAATTAATAATTTGTTTGTTTTGCTCAATCATATAAAGCGTCATCTCTTCTATTTTTTTTAGCAAGTCTAAATTCATTTTCGCAAGCATTAAACCGTTTTTCTCTATCTCACTTGCCGATTGTATTTCTGGCAGATGACTATTTTGTTTGATATAATCTTCGACTTCCTGCAGTGATTTTAATTTATAATCGTTAGCAAAAACATAATCAGGAACTAATCCTGCGTTAATTGTTACTTTTACTTCTTGAGCATGAATGTTTCCGGCTACTGTAAGTTTAGAATCTGGGTTTGTGGTGCCGATGCCTATGTTGCCATTATCATTTATGTGCATACGAACCTGTGGCGCATCTCCGCCTAGACTATAATTCGTCATAAATTGCAAATAAGTATCCCAATTTGCCCCTCTAAAGCTCCGAATAACAGCTGATCCTGCCGCAGCAAAATCCCAGCTTAAATCTCGAGCTGAATTTGAATTTTCAGGTGAATTTGGCCCCAAAATGCTAATCGCTTTTAATGGAGTAGGGTAACCATCTGGACTAGCCTGAATTGTTAATTTTGAAGTTGGATTTGTTGTACCTATACCAAAATTCCCAGAGTAAATAAACGACTTGTCACCATCCTTAAAATACACATCTCTACCAATTCTAGTTCCTCCTGTAAAATCCTCACCATAATTTAATGACAAAACATTATAATTATCATGGACAAAAGCTCTTCCTCCTGATCCTCTTGGTGCATATTGAAAACTTACATCAGCTAAGCCATTATAAAAAAATTTATTCCCATCACTTGGTGAGATAATTTGCGAAGATGCGGCAAAAGATGCAGTAATAAAAATTAAAAAAATAATCTTTTTCATATGTTAATTTTTATTATTTTTCAAAAGTTCAATTTCCTTTTTCATTTCAATCATATAAAGCGTCATTTCTTCAATTTTCTGCAACAACTTTGCATTCATTTCCCCCAGATTAATTCCATTTTTCAGAACTTCCTCTTCACTTGGAATATTTTCTAAATGACCTTTATCAGCAATATGTTTTTCGACTTCTTCAAGAGTTGGCAAATTATATTCTTTTTTAAAAACAAAATCTGACCAGCCATTCATATCTACTTTTACTTCTTGCGAGTGGATTGTGCCATTTACGTCTAGTTTGTTTTTTGGGTTTATTGTGCCGATACCAACATTACCATTTGATGAGATCCTCATTCTTTCTAATAAATTGGTAATTGATGGATTATCAATATCACCTTCCCAGCCAGAATAAAAAGCTAGCGCTTTTCTTCCGTAATTTTGATCATTAACTCCTCTAAAAGCAACTCCATTATTAGTTTGATATCCACCTGTTAAAAGTAAATATGGAGTACTAGTATTATTATTACCCGTGACTGCATGAATCCTCAGTCCTGCATCAGAGTTAGAGGCATTTATCTGCAATGTTTTTTCTGGAGCATTTGTGCCAATTCCTATATTTCCAATAGCCGGAAATGTATTCTGACAAAAACCATTATGGCAAACAGACAACATTACTAATAACAATATTTTTTTCATGATTTATCTTATTTCAACTTTCTCAATTCTCTTTTCCAATAATACCTGATTACTTTTAAGACTTTCATTCTCTTTTTTCATCTCAATTAAATACAAAGTCAGCTCTTCTATTTTTTGGAGTAATTTAGCATTCATTTCACCTAAACTAATACCATTCTCCGAGACTTCCTTCTCACTTGGAATATTTTCTAAATGACCTTTTTTAGCAATATGTTTTTCAACTTCTTCAAGCGTTGGCAAATTGTATTCTTTTTTAAAGACAAAATCTGACCAGCCATTCATATCTACCTTAACTTCTTTAGAATGAATCGTACCGTTTACATCTAATTTATTTATTGGATTTACTATTCCAATCCCCAAATTACCAGATACATAATTAGTTCCTGTTCCATTAATTTTTAAATTCCCGGAAGATTCCACATTACTTTTAGAGTCTAAAAGATAACGCCAACTTTCCCAAACATCCTGACCATAAAAAGCACTTCTATACAGTATCCTTGCACCGTTCCAAGTATTATCAAAATACAACTGTGAAACTAAATGCGAGTATTTCCCACTTATCTCTAATAATGATCCATAATTAGTGGGGGCACCGACACCATTATAATTATCCCATAATTTTACAGACATAGGATTCACACCAACTCTGGGCGGACTTGTAAAATCCTTTTGATTCTCACTCCAATTCAAACTATTATGTCCTAAATTACCATCAAAGGTTTGACAGTAACAAAAAGAATTAACCATTATAATAAATAGGAACAATATTTTTTTCATAAAATTATTTATTTCAATTTTTCTTCAATTTTAGACAGTCTTTCTAAAACATTTTTCAAGACTTCATTTTCCTTTTCTAATACTTCAATTCGTAAAGATTGTTTATTATTCTTTTTTTCCTGCTCAATAGCATACAAAGTCAACTCCTCAATTTTCTGTAATAATTTAGCATTCATTTGTCCCAGACTAATTCCGTTTTTCAGAACTTCCTCTTCACTGGGAATATTCTCTAAATGACCTTTATCAGCAATATGTTTTTCAACTTCTTCAAGCGTTGGCAAATTGTATTCTCTTTTAAAGACAAAATCTGACCAGCCATTCATATCTACCTTAACTTCTTTTGAGTGGATTGTACCATTTACATCAAGTTTGTTCGCTGGATGCGCAATTCCAATTCCTATATTACCATTTGGAGCAATTCTCATTCTACTTTGAGCAGGAATCCCAGATCCATCCCAGGTTAAAAAGCTTATTCCTTTATTATAAGTACTTCCATGAGAAGTTCCCTGTATCATCAATTCCCCATATTCATTAAAAGGAAAAGCTCCTGTCCCATTTTCAGGAAACCTTCTTGTTCTATAAATAAGCGGTGATGCCCAATATGCGTTAGTACTAGACCATGTACCACTATTTGAATCTGCTTTAGGAATTAAACTAGAAGAGCCCACTACTACATTTATAGTATTATCAGCAGAGGTAACGATTCCCTGTGCAAAAACATTTTGGAAACATAAAATTATTAACGATATAAATATTTTATTCATTTTATACTATTTTAAAAAAATTACTTAACTATAATAAAACTTCTATTTTTTTGTTTTTTAAAATCTTAATGAGTTACACACTTAATGAATTGTATAATATTCTTTTATTTTACTTTAGTTGTAGATGATAATTTATTTTCGAGAATCATTATTTTTTGATTCTGCTTTTCATTCTCTTTCTTCATTTCGATCATGTACAATGTCATCTCTTCAATTTTCTGCAACAACTTTGCATTCATTTCACCTAAATTAATTCCATTTTTCAAAACTTCTTCTTCACTTGGGATATTCTGTAAATGCCCTTTTTCAGCAATATGTTTTTCGACTTCTTCAAGCGTTGGCAAATTGTATTCTTTCTTAAAAACAAAGTCTGACCAGCCATTCATATCTACCCTAACTTCTTTGGAATGAATGGTGCCGTTAACGTCTAGTTTGTTTGTTGGGTTCAGTACTCCTACTCCTACATTGCCGTTTTCTGAAGTTGAGATTCCTGAGTTGCTAAAAGGAGGTAAGTATGAGCAAACGATCCACCAATCTGTGCCTGTTGATTTATAGGTATCAAACTCTGATTGACTGACCACCACAGAACTATAAGTAGAAAAATTATTGCCTACAAATGTTTGATCAAAAAAATTCCCTTTTATTGCCGCTTGAGCATGCCACAAGGGATTGATCTGATTATTAGCATTATGTTCTAAATTATTTACTCCATCCCATTTAACCATGAAGACAGAAAAACTTCTGCCCGGATTTTTTGCTGCTACAATTGCATAACCGGTAGCTCTTGCATTTTGTTGTTGTAAATCAGACAATGTTTGTGAATTAGCGTTTGTAATAAAAAACAAACAAATGCTGGTTATTATATATAAATTCTTCATAATTACATTTTATTAGTTAATCTTAAAATTACTTTTTCAAATTGTTGTTGCCTATTTTTTAATTCAGTATTTTCTTTTTTCATCTCAATCAGATAAAGAGTCAATTCTTCAATTTTCTGCAATAGTTTCGCATTCATCTCCCCTAAATTGAGTCCGTTTTTTAAAACTTCTTCTTCGCTCGGAATATTTTCTAAATATCCTTTTTCAGCAATATGTTTTTCGACTTCTTCAAGCGTTGGCAAATTGTATTCTTTCTTAAAAACAAAGTCTGACCAGCCATCCATATCTACTTTTACTTCCTTGGAGTGGATTATGCCGTTCACATCTAATTTGTTTGTTGGGTTTATTTTACCGATACCGATATTACCTTCATTATTTATACTCACAGCTTGCTTATCTGAGCCTGAAGAAGATACGACATTAAATAGTATAGAATTATCTAGCAATCTAATATATGACCCCCCTCTTGCAGGGTTCAATAATTGCATTCCACCTTTACCATCTTTAAAATTATATACATTATTACCTATTCCTACTCCTGTGTAAGTAAGCCATGGTTCACTTGCCCAAAGTACTAAATCAGCCTGATTAGGTTCATTGCCCCCTATTTCAGAATGCAATACTATTCTAGAATCGTTATGATTACCATAGACGTACAACTTATCTAAAGGAGAGGTTGTTCCTACTCCTAAATAACCATTTATAGTTTGATTACCTATAAAATCGTTAGCTCCTTTAGTTGCTAATTCAGTCCAGGCGTTCCAAGTATTATTATCTCCATTTCTGGTTCTAAAGGAAATGCAATTACGAAAGTAATCACTACTTATTTGTGTATCATAATTATTAGCGAAACCGCCATAACTAATAAGAGAACCATTCCATGGAGTTCCAGCTGTGGCATAAGAAAAAGTATACCCCCCCTTAAAATCATCAGCAGTACCCGCAAGCCAGATATGAGAAGTTGGATTTAAATTTTGTGCAGTCAAACTAAAAATTGATAATGTTAACGCAACCGTAAATGCTATTTTTTTCATTTTTTTTATTATTCTTTTCTTTTTAATTCCTTGCTCCGCACGAATCCTTTCGTTTGGTGCACTGTACTTAAACATCAAACATCTTAATAAGTTCTCTTTCCGGCAAAACTCTAAACTTTACAAAAACAAATCTTTATATCCATTTTTAGTAAATACGTCTAACCAACCCACAACGGCAAAACTTATAAAATACAAGCCTTCAGGATTATGAAAATTTATAATTTCTACTCATTTTTTAAATATTAAACATATTTATAATATAGAAAACCTTAATCAGCATAACACTACGCTAAAGGATTCGTCCGGGAGCGGGGAAACATATTATTCTAATCAATAAATTTCATTGGTATTACATTTTCACTTTCAATTATACCATGATAAATTTTATAATTATTTTCACTTAGAGTTTTTATTACTGGCTTCGATAAAAACTTTCGACAATTTGTACTATCACTATAAATTACCATTTTAAAATGGTATTTCTTATTTTTTTCAAAATTCACAAATGAGTAATTTGAATTAGGAAAGTAATATAGAATTTCAAAATACTTTGATTCACCTTTTTTTAAGAAAAAATTATTTTTATTTATAAAGTTTTTACACTGCACAGAAATAGAATAATTCAATTCTTTTAGCTCATTTGTTTCTATATCGTGATTAATTTGCTCACAAGTAATAAATTTTTCTGTTGGCAAATATTCCTTTTGATCATATTCAGCAAAATTTTCATTTTCATCTAGAATTTGAAAAAAAACATTACTTGGCTGCAAGCCCTTGATTTTCCAAGTTAGCTTAGAAAGGCTATAGGCATTAAAATAGTAATCACAATCTGTATTATTGGTAATTTTATATTCGATAATATTTTTTATCCGACCATAATCATGCTTTGAAACCAGTATTTTATCGGAAACTATTTCTAGTTTTACTTTTTCATTCTTAGAGCAAGAATACATTAAAAAAATGATTAAAACTATATACACTCTCATATCCATTAAATTTTATTTACCTTCAAAATATTTTTTCATTAAATCCCTCTGCACAAAAAATAAATCCATCAACTTCTCCACCAACATTTATTTGATAATTATATGCATCCCATTCTATTAAAGACCTTAATTTAGAATAGGTACCTTCCGGACCTAATGGTCCATAAATACGTTCACCTCTAGAATAAAAGTTAGTCATAACTTGATAAGCGTGTCTATACTCATGAAACAATGAACTAACTAACCGATATATCGTTTTAGCATTTTTTTCGTATATAGTTATTCTATTGGTACTTGATAAATTATGTTCAGCCACATTATCGCTTTTTCCATTAGAAAATATAAAACTTGGTTTGCTTCCTGCCTCATATGATGCCTCAAGTCCATCCACTTTTTTATTCAATGTTCCAGTAATAAATTCTGAAGTCATTTCTGGTTTAGCATCTGGATCTAGTCCACCATTTTCAATATTTTTTCGTAAATTTTTACTTCCCTCAATACTATGAACATAATGATTCAATCCAGAAACAACAAGTCCTGTAACAGCACCTTGCCAAAAATTGCCACCAGTTAATTTCGCACCAGCACCACCAGAAACAGTACCAAATGCAATCATTCCCAATCCTCCAGTTCCTGAACCAATACCTTTAAAACCTGTATTAGCAATCGCGTGAGCATTCTTTCCTAATCCATCCATACTTGAACCACCACTCCAGGCATTTGCCGCCATACTACTCAATGCCCCAGCTGCAAAACCACTCCTGAAATTGCCGTCATGCCTCCCTGGAAAGTACCGTGCGCAGCGGCACTAAAGGCAGCCTGTGAATAGAAATTAGCAAACAAGTTTCCAGCTGCGGTTCCAATACCAAATGTCACTGCTGCGCTGGCTACACCAATAAATGTGGCCTGAGTTAAACCAGCCACACTAAAAGGAACGTCGGCCAATAAAGCCGTAACAGTATAAGCTATAGCCGCAATAGCCGCTCCGATACCAACTGCAACGAAAAATAATTCTCCGCTAGGATCTGTATGTTTTAGCGGAGTTTTCTGTTTTTATGATGGATCAAACCAGACTTTTCTCTTACCAACTTCGATTAAATATTTTATGGTCAGCGCTGGCTTTAAAGGATGTTGCACTTTATCAAAAAATAATCGGATGAAGACTAAACTTCTCCAAGAATAATTCGGATATTGAAAATAGTCATCAACACAAAAATTCAAACTATCTACTTTAAATTTTTCGAAAAAACTATTCATAATGAATTCTGCATCCAAATCAAATATTCCATATTCGTGTGAAGAAATATTAGTATGGCTATTAATATCTTTTAAACCCGTTTTATCTTTAAAAAAAGAAATAACCTTATTATCAAAATCCATATATTGTTAATTTTAATTATATAAAATGACACCTCCCGTACCAATTTTTATTGCTCCAATAATAGGAGCATTTCTACCTAAAAAAGTTGCCCATGTATAAGCTGTGCTATACAAAGTTGGCAGACTTTTTACACCAAATACATTTATACTTTGGGAACCTATTATACCTTCATAATATACCGAAGATTTTAATGCGTTAACTGATCCTCCCAAAACTACTCTAATTCCGACTGAAGCCTTAGGAATTGTTGTCAATCCCATATAAATTAATTTCCCTCCTCTATAAATTTCCCCAATTGCAAATAAATTTGAAGTGAAATTAAGCGAATCATCAGTAATTGCACCAGTTGCCATTGGTAAGCCTCTAAACCCATAACCTCTGAATCCTCCAAGTTCTCTAAATTTTCCTTGTGAAATTCCCCCTATAAATTTAACATTCGTTGATTCAATTATTTTTCCTTTATCATCGTAACGATAATCTGTTGTATCTCCACCATTTTTGTTTATTTGTTTACCATTTTTATCATAACCATTATCATCACTATGCATTGCATGATTTAATCCAGAGACAACTAAACCTGTAATAGCTCCCTCCCAAAAATTACCACCAGTTAACCGTGCACCAACTCCTCCTGATACAGTACCAAAGGCAATCATACCAATTGTTCCTGTTCCTGCCCCTAGACCAGTGTGTGTAATTGTTTTTGCACCATAAGCCCAGTTATTTTCTTGTGAAAAACCAGTTGTCTCTGTTGATCCACCACTCCAGGCACTCGCTGCCATACTACTTAAAGCCCCAGCTGCAAAACCACTCCAGAATTTACCTCCTGAAATTGTTGTCATACTTCCCTGAAAAGTACCATGGGCTGCTGCCTGAAATGCCGCCTGCGAATAAAAATTAGCAAATAAATTGACTGCCGCAGTCCCAATACCAAAAGTTACAGCCGCACTTGCCGCCCCAATAAAGTTAGCTTTAGCCAAACCGCCAACACTAAAAGGAATATCGGTCCTTAAAATTTTTGGCTTTTTTTAATATTTTCTCTCCACTTTAATTTATAGTCATTTACTTCAAGATCACTTATTCGAGTTAATATGAGATTTCTCAAATCATCCAAATTAACTGTTTCATCCAATCCTTCAAATATCATTTCATATTTAGATTTTACAAAAAAATTCCTCCTGTTGCACTTTCTTTTTTCAAGTCTAATAATCTTACAAATAGTTCCTTTACTATCAATAATCTTATGACTTAACCTTAGTTTCTCAAACAAATCATAAGATTTATTACGAAAGTAAATATCATAAAATATTATTTCGCTTACATTTTCCAGATTCCATTCATTTATCGAAATATCTAAAACAGGAAAATGATTTTATTAATATGATCCTTCATACATCTTTATTGTTGTTTGATCCTGCGCTCACGTACGAATCTTTTCGTGTGGCGCGATCTACTTAGTCATCCAACCAACCCACAACGGCAAAACTTATAAAATACAAGCCTTCAGGATTATGAAATTTATAATTTCTACTCATTTTTTAACTATTAAAATTGATATTTTGAACCTTAGTCAGCATGCCACCACACAAAAAGATTCGTGCCCAATGAACGCGGCTTTAACCAAAACCCTACATTCTATCAGTAAAAACTGTTAATTTCTATATGATTTCGAAATAAATTTAAAACACGATATAGCACAAATTTGTTGAAAAAATAAAATATAACAGCCAAACCCCAGACTCCCATAATTAAAATAAATAAAATAAGACAAAGACATAAAACAGAATAAAGATGAAATATAATTTACTTTATTCTGAAACAAAAAAATAACAGACAAAATTTGAATTACTAAAGCGAAAGGAAGAATAAGAACTATCGCAAGATCGATTAATTCCAAATAAGGAAATCTTAAGTGATATAGCGTGCTCATTCCATATGAATATGTATATTCAAAATAATTCATTGTAAAAACTTTCTTTTCACTTGTACCACTTATTAAAAGACCATTCATTTTATTTATGAAAAAAGGCAAAAACAATAGCAATAATCCAATAATAACAATAATTTCCCTGACTGTTTTTAAGTTAAATGAATTTAATTTCATAGTGATTTTTATTACGGTTTTAGCCAAGTTGGAATTATTTTATCAAAATTTCCCACGCTGGTGCGAGCATTTTGCTCGTGAACACAATCTAAATCAATTTATATCTATTTCTAAAACAGTCTGATCATTATCTCCATAATTTCTCGCACTACTATATTTCCAATCAACCGGATTGGTTACAAAACCTGCTTCCATTGGATTGTTATGAATATAATTTAACGTTTGCTCGAAAACTTTCACTGACCAAATTTCAATAGGTTTATTATTTTGTTGCCAGAACTGTCTATGCTTTACATTACTATTTTTCTTTCCCGCTCTTTCAAACATCCAAAGCATCCATTCTTTCATACTTTCTTGTGGATTTTCATCACTCGTTTTTAACATTTTTCTGGATGTAAACCCTTTAAAATCTCTTATCAACCCCGAAGGATCTCCGTTTTCTGATCTAAAGATCAAATGTATATGACTTGGCATAATACAATAACCATAAATCTCCATTCCTTTATTCTTTCTGCAATAATCCAATGACTCAACAATACTTCCAAAATATTGGTAAAAACATCAATCCAGTAAACTGTTGCAAAACTTATAAAATAAGCTCCCGTTTTATCGCCAAATTTGTATTTTCTACTCATTTATTATTTTTATTTTGCATGAGCTAACTCTCTTTGCGTTCACGAGCAAGATACTCGCGCCAGCAGGGGGGAAGTCTCCTAACTTTGCATTTTTTATTTATCAGTTCTCATAAAACCTAAACCTCTATAAGTCTCCCGACTTTTTACGAAATTGCCTTTAGAACAATAATCTTTTTCTAATACAAAACTTAATCACTTTTGGGTGCGAAGTCAGAGACATTTGCACAGCGACTATGATGAAAACTTCGTAGAGCGGAGCAATAATACCTATACTAAAAATCTATTTTAATACCCCTATTTATAAAAACTTTAAAATCTTCTTCTATTCTAATTGGATAATCACCTAATAAAAGGCTTTTTTGCGGATCTTTTTTATTATAGGCCACAATAAACTTATCATTGACATTTGGTGAAGAAGGCAATTTATAGAAAAGAGCATCGTAATTATTCACATACCTAACCTTATTCACGATATACGAATAGGTAATGGAACTAAAACGAACATTATTTCCTACTGGACCTCTATAAAAATAGACATCAATATTTCCAACTGTATAGTCGCAATCACCTAAGTCTTTTTTTATTTTATTCTTTGTCATTTCTTTTCCCCATAAAATCATAATCACACCAGTAATTATAATTAAAATGAGAATATAATTTTTTTTATCCATATTATTATCCTTTAAATTTATTTTGAGAAAAATTGTATTTATAGTTTGGAGGAATTACTGTTCTCTGTGGTATATAAACATTTGTTTGAGGAATCACTACATTTTGAGGCAAGGTTCTAACTGGAATTGATTTTAACTGTAATGATTCTAAAATAGATTGATTTTGCTTAATAACTTCTACAGGTACTTTCGTTGCATTAGGAATTTTCCTTGCTCCATCCAGGCCTCCTAATATTGCTCCTGAAACTATATTGACTGGATCGAAAGCAGCCTTACAACCTTCATTAACATTTCCTGTTAATGTCGATGTAACTAAAAAAGAAGAGATTATACTTCCAAAAACATTATTAATTCCTTCTTTTAAAATAGGATTACCAAAACCAATAATTCCATTAGGAAATATAAGACCAAGACCTTTTCCAAATCCTAAAGTTAATCCTCCTGAAACAACACCAGTACCAGTATTTGCTAAAGTAGTTCTAAAATCATCTCCATTAACGGCCGAATTCAAAAATGACTGAACCCCTGCCCCTATTACTACCCCATATGGGCCTCCATACACAGTTAAAGCACCAGAAGCCGCTCCAGAAATGGTATAACCAGCAAGTTTCCCCCATTTAATATCGGAAAACTTACCTGTACCTCCTGTAATTTTATCCCAGTTTTGATAAACGTTAACAGCAGCACTCACTACAATAATTGCAGCTACAATTAAAGGAATAATCTCACCACTTGGATCAGTATAAGCTAAAGGATTATTTAAAACATATCCATAACGATTAAAACTTTGAGTATTAAAAGGATCCTGCACAAAATTATCCGGCTGTAAAAAACGATGTAATTTAGGATCATATATACGACCATTCATATTGATAAGGCCAACACTTTGCAAATGTTCGTGTCCTGTATATCCTCTGTCTAAAATGGTTAATCCTGCCAGTACATTTCCTGCCCCATCCTGCACGCTTACTATTGCTCCCCAGGCATCAAACAGTCGTTTTTCGACAACTGTTCCTGCCTGATTCGTTATAGCAACTATTGACCCCTGACAATCTCTTTGTAAATATAAATATTCTTGGCTTATTCCGTTGCTTTTTAATACAATTGGTGCAGAGTAACCGTCTCCACCAATATAGGTAATGAACTCAAATACACCTGTTGTTTTATTTTCTTTAATTTCCATACTGCCATCTGCAGAGTAGTATTTTCTTAAAGGTCTAAGTAATTTATCATCGTGTAAACCTCCGTAAAACATGGCAGTACGATCGTTACCATCATTGTAAGTAAAACTTACTTTGTCAATACCGGTTTCTTCAATTTGTACAGGGCTTTTAAATGTATTGTATGTTATATTCTGTGTTTGTCTTGCTGTATAATAAGTTAAAGCTTCTGGTTTAACGTTTATTGACACATTTTGATAAGGCTTGTCTTTTGCATAAGTATAATTTCCTAAACTGTTTTCGGTAATTCTACCCTGATCATCATACAATTGTTTTTCTTGTGCGCCTTGTGCATTTGTAAATTCTGTTAAACGATCCTGAGCATCATATTTAAAACTTTCATTTCTGTTAAACAAACTGTTTGTTCTGCTTGTTAAATTGCCTTTTCTGGCATCAAAGACAGTGTTTAATGTCAGTATGTTCGTTGATCCTGAGGTTTTATCATATTTAAACTGAGAAGCTAAACCGTAATTATCATATTCATTTGTTATGGTTGTTGGTCCATTTTGTGCATTTTTGAGCTGCCCTCTTGCATTTACGGTATTGGTTTGCCATAATATGATACTTGTGGCATTGTCTACTATTTGCCAATGCGAACCATTTTTATACGTATTTTTTATGACTTTACTGCTTGATTTTCCGCCTGCAGCTGCTGTTGAAGTTTCAGTATCTGAACGTCCAAAACCATCATAAGTAAAATCTTTGGTAAATACAGCATATGGTGTTGTCTCTACTGTTTTGCTTATTCTTTTTGAAGTGTCATAAGTAAATGAATTTAGTATTGTATTTGCTCCATTCGCTAAGTCTTCAAACTTACTACTTGTAAGCAATTTGCTCGAAGGATCGTAATAATAGGTCGTTTTAGAATTTGTATTTGTACCCGAAATTGTTTTTTGGGTTACTTTACCTACCGCATCCAAAATATAATTTGTAGTTCCGTTAGGCGTCGTCGTACTTGTTGTTTCTCCAAAGCCATTATATACATACGTGTAGGTTCCTGCAGAAGAATCAACCAATTTTGTTTTTCGTCCCCAGCCATCTTGCTCAATGGTAGTTTTTACACCAGCATAATCTGATTCTTTTAAGTTTCCATTAGCAAAATAGGCATATTTAATTGTTCCTCCCGGGGTGTCTGTCATTGAGACTACGTTTCCTATTGCATTTTTAATAGACGTTTTTGATATTGTCCCATCACTTACAGTTGTTGTTAATCCTGAATAGGTAATATCTGTCACTTTTCCTGTAAAGGCTATGTTTTGAATGACTCTTCCATAAGCATCATATTTGGTTTCACTCCATTGTGATCCAGCTGATCCAAAATAAGGTTCACTTACTTTATAGTTACGATCATAAATATCATAGACATAATCAACATAAGAGAAAGTTCCCATTATGTTTTTGCTTCCTGCTTTTATCTTTCTTCCTAAATCGTCAAATGTTTCTTCGCTTATGCTGCCATCATCTGCTGTTGATGTAACAATTGTTTTTTGTCCGCTTCGGGCATAAACGTAACTGTTTTTTTTGCCTAAATAATCAGTGGTAGTTGTTTTTTTGAACCACGAATCGTATAAGTAGGAAGTAGTTAATCCATAAGGATTTGTTTCAGATTTTACTGTTCCATTTGAGTAATTATAATCGAAAGATGTCGACAACCTCTCAATATCAGTACTTTTTGTTAAAAAACGTCCTGAAGGATCATATTCATAATTGGTAATTCTTGGGCTAAGCCCTGAGGCAGTTATTGTTTTTTTAGTAATGTTACCAAATGCATCATAAACGTTATCTTCTGTAATATAATCTGTATTGGTTCCTTTTTTCTTAATATTGGATAATAAATTGTTTTCATAAACATACACCTCTTCAGAGGTCAGTACATCTCCTGAAATAGTAACACTTTGATTTTTACCGGAAGGTCTCCCAACAACATAAGGTGAAACTGTAGGAGGATAATAAGCAACATCTGAAACTGTTGTTTGAACTGTTGCTCCAGACTGTTTTACTAATGTAGTCGATTTTAAAGGGTTATTATTGTCATCATAAACAACTCTGTTTTCTGAGCTTGTATTGTCTAAACCATTAAACTGTTTTGTTGTTGTGTTTTTTATTTTGTAAACTTTATTCGGCAAAAGTTCGCTTTCGTAATTTAACAAAGATTTTGTTATAAAGCTTGAAGGTGTATTGAGAGAATTAACATTTGCATCCTCATTTATCTTTGCTGAAAAAGTACTACCAGGCTTAATCCAGGTATCAGGTTTTAAAGTAATACTTTGTGTTGCAACTAGATTATCAATTGTCGTTACTGTATAAGACCCTTCTTTCACAATTGTACTCTCCGTTTTAGTAGTGTTTGGCATCAAAGGTCTCCCAAGTCCTAATAGTGTGTAATTTTCTGTATTTGCGCCTCTTAATGTGATATCATTTTTTGCAATACTCGAAATTACACTGTCATTATCGTCATCATCATACCAATTGGTTCTTAGTGTTGATCTAAAGCCTAAGAAACCTAAGCCTTCACTATTAGAAACAGCTCCAGAATACAAAAACTGCTGTTTTTTATAAAGTTCTTTACTTTGTTTTTCTAAAAATGATACTATTTTAAAAGCAGGGACTGCTATAATATCAATGTTAGGAAAAGTTTCTGTTAGTGCTGTTGGTGTATATATAGGCTCATAAGGATCTTGCTGCAATGTTTTATACGTAATCGTTTCTTTTACTCCATTTCCATTTGTAATTCCTTTTAACAATACATCTTCGCGATTATCTTTTGGGCTTTTAAAAGATTTGATCATGTTGTCATAAATTACACTATACTCTAAATTTTGATTTACCTGATTATGATTAGTAAATACGGGTATAGGATTTCTTCCTATACCGGTAACTTCTATTTCAGAAGTAATTCGTGAGAACATAACTTCCTTACCATTAACTGATTGATTTTCAAACAAAATCAACATACTTTCTAAGGGTGTTCCAACTTTTCCCAAAGCTCCGTCTCTCGAAACGGTTACATTATTCTGGCATAAAATATCGGTCTTCCCATCGCCATTATAATCATTAGCAATGTAAGTGGTTTCCATTAACCCATAAGGATATCGCGTAACACCATCTCTACCAGTTATCATATAAGCACCTTCTTTTGCTGTCAGATATTTTATCCCGATGGTGGCATTAATTTTTTTGAAATTATTCCCCATAGAAAAATAAAAATTCCAACTGTCCTTATCCAATTCATTAGGTATAACAAAATCAATCTTTCCATCACCATTGTAATCACCTATTAAAATTGGCCTGTCAAGGGCAATCCCTGAATCAGCAGATGCATTTTGATACAATAAGGTTAATTTATTGTCTTTATTTAAAGTATATACTTTTATAAATCCAGATTCTAAAACATAGATATCAGACTTTCCATCACCATTGAAATCAGCTATATAAATTTTTGTACCATAGCCAACACTCATGGCAATATTACCTATATTATCAGGTTGATCAGCGGTAAGTCGTCTATCTAAATTGAAAAGATGAACAGTCCCACCTTGATATAACGGTCTTTGATATTCTGTTGTACGGTTTCCAAAATTACATAATGTCATATCATAGTAAAAACTTTTTTCAATTCCGATGACATCTGTAAGACCGTCTCCATTAAAATCACCACTGTAATAATCGATAGGAATATTTTCTAATACTACTCCCTTATAGTCTTTAGGATCGCAATAAGACCAATTGGATGCTTTTGTTACAGTTTTACTAAAATTATATTGTTTTTCATAATGTTTGGTAGTCGCTGAAGTAGAACCAGAACCATGCAATGAAATGATACAATTTGCATCCGTTCTTTTTACAATAGCCCACCCCTGTGGTAATAACTTATTATCTGAACTTAAAAAAGCAGCAGGGAAAATATTCTCAAAAGTACCCACATAATCTTGTTTACCACTATTAACTTTTCCTGATATAATATCAGAAAATAAAGTATACTTATCTTTTAACCCTGCCGTTTTTGAATATAAAATAATATCTGTTTTACCATCATTATCAAAATCACCAGTAATATAATCAGTATTCAAGTTATTTATCCCTGACCATCCCAGTGTTGCTTCTATATTTGCTTTAAGAGGAGTAGGACTAGTAGTATCATCATAGCTAAAAGTAGTAGGATTATAACTTTTAGTATTATCACCACTTTTTTCTGTAATAGATTTCAACCGTTGATAATTCAAAGAAGTTGTTTCTTGATCCAAAACATAATTTCTAAAACCTAATCCATTCCCAATAACGTTAATTTCTTTTAGAATTGTATTACTAATAATACTAAGACCACCTACATAAGACTGTTCAGCACGTTTCCTATCATTATATTTAAATCTAATTTCATTTATAGGTGTTGCAGTTGCAATACTACCATATTTTATAGATATTATATTTAATACATTATTAAATGAATTGTCTGATGCAGAATAATTATAGCTTATTCTCACTCCTTGAGGATTTTCCCAATATGCAATTGCCCAATCTGTTATAGAACGGGAATCAGTAGAATTACCATAATATGCTTTTGAACCGTCAGGATATTCAACAATAAAATAAGCCGGACCATAATTTGTACCATTTGGGTGAACACCATAAGATGTGACTTTTGTATTTGAGAAACTCTCTGTCTCATATACCGTTTCATTAGCCCCATAAACTCCTGAAGTTCCATTTTTCACTATTAACCTCTGCCCATCTAAAGCAAAACGATCTAAAGCATTAAAATCAACCGCATCAATTATTCCATCATGAAATTTTGTTGCTGGAATTCTAGATATTGTTGAGACTCCAGCAATATTCCACCCAAAGCCAGCTACACCATTACCGCCCTGACTGTTATACACTAAGCTAATTTGGGGACCTATGCCATTGATTCCGGGAGGAACTGCTATTGGAATTGTATAATTAGCTCCTCCTGATAAAGAAACTGACAATTGACCTTCTGTAATACCAACTTCAGAAGAAGTCTGTGCAAAACCTAAAAAGCCAAATAATAAAAAAATAAGGGTAAAGTAAAATTTTCTCATGTCGCTTATTGTTTTATGATTTTAATAGATTTTTCTCCTCCGTCCTTATACGAAAGTAAAACAAGATAAACTCCTATAGGATAACTTTGAAAAGGGATATTCAGATTATTCATTGTCGCATTTGCCGGATAGGTTCTAAGAATTTGACCTGTCAAAGAATAAACATGAATTAAAGTGACATAATTATCCTGAGTCAATTGCCATTGCAAATACAACTCTTCTTTTACAGGGTTGGGATAATATGAGATAACATCCTGAGGAGAAAATTTTAATAAGTCATCATCTGTTAGTGACTCAATTTCTTTTATATCTTCTACGCGTTTTGCGGATACAGAACAACCAGACAAACACAAAACTCTTTCGATCTGATTTCCCGCCTGATCATAATTAAAAGTTAGCTTTTGTTGTGCATTTGCTGAGAAGCAAAACTGAAATAAAATGATAAGTAAACATCTTTTCATAATACTAATTTTAAAACATTTCCTACAAATATATATTTATATTTTAAATCTTACAAAATTTATGTTAACAAAAAATTATAGCCACAAAAAAAGCGAGACTTTCGTCTCGCTTTTTAATATTGATGTCAGAATAAAATCTATTCTACAGTAACCGATTTTGCTAAGTTACGTGGCTGATCTACATTGCAACCTCTCATTACTGCTATATAATAAGACAGCAATTGTAAAGGGATTGTTGTAATCAATGGAGATAACGCATCTGAAGTTTCAGGAATCTCGATAACATAATCAGCCAACTCACGAACCTGAGTATCACCTTTAGTTACTACAGCGATGATTTTACCGCTTCTTGATTTAATTTCCTGGATGTTACTTACAATTTTATCGTAGTGACCTTGTTTTGGTGCAATTACAATAACCGGCATATGCTCATCGATCAAAGCAATTGGACCGTGTTTCATCTCTGCAGCAGGATAACCTTCGGCATGAATATAAGAGATCTCTTTAAGCTTTAAAGCGCCTTCAAGAGCAACTGGGAAATTATAACCACGTCCCAAGTATAAGCAATTTGGAGCATCTTTAAATATTGCTGCAATTTCTTTTGCTCTGTCGTTTGTTTGTAATGCCTCTGCTACTTTTTCAGGAATTATTTCTAATTCTTGCAAGTACGTACGGTAATCAGTATTTGACAAAGTTCCTTTTGCTTTACCTAATCGCAATGCGATCATGGTTAAAACCGTAATTTGCGTTGTAAATGCTTTTGTAGAAGCCACTCCAATTTCCGGTCCTGCGTGCGTATAAGCACCTGCATGGCTTTCTCTTGAAATAGAAGAACCCACAACATTACAAACACCAAATACAAAAGCTCCGTTTTCTTTAGCCAATTTTATAGCTGCCATTGTATCAGCCGTTTCTCCAGATTGAGAAATAGCAATAACAACATCATCTTTATTGATAATTGGGTTTCTGTATCTAAATTCAGAAGCGTACTCTACTTCAACAGGAATACGTGTAAATTCTTCAAAAATATATTCCGCTACTAAACCTGCGTGCCATGAAGTACCGCATGCTACAATTAGAATACGTTTTGCGTTTAAGAATTTTTCTAAATTATCCTCAACACCTGCCATTTGAACAATTCCTTCATTCGCATGAAGTCTTCCTCTGTAAGTATCTTTTATAACACTTGGCTGTTCGTAGATTTCTTTCAGCATGAAATGATCATAACCGCCTTTTTCAATTTGCTCCAAATTCATTTGAAGCTCCTGGATATAAGGATCTACTAAAGAGTCATCTTTAATTTTTCTAACTTTAAGCGGCTTGTGCAATCTAATGTTTGCCATTTCACCATCTTCAAGATAAATGGCATTCGAAGTATATTCGATAAAAGGCGAAGCATCAGAAGCAATAAAATATTCTCCTTCTCCAACACCAATCGCCAATGGACTACCTAATCTTGCAGCAACAATTTCGTTTGGATTTTTTTTATCAAAAACAGCAATTGCATAAGCTCCTACCACTTGATTTAAAGCAATCTGAACTGCTTTACCCAATTTTATTCCTTCTTTTTTCTGAACTTCTTCAATCAAATTGACTAAAACTTCAGTATCTGTATCAGATTTAAATGTATAACCTCTTTTAATTAATTCTTCTTTAAGCGGCGCATAATTCTCAATGATTCCATTATGAATAATTACCAACTCACCTGAATTAGAAAGATGAGGATGTGA
>Ga0247807_10000794_pt1 | contig 19394 bp, 15 predicted proteins | sample UWRJL074202C1_FD_179931 | JGI IMG/M metagenome (GOLD analysis project Ga0247807, IMG submission 179931) | Plant litter microbial communities from Arlington Agricultural Research Station in Wisconsin, United States - UWRJ-L074-202C-1 | ecosystem: Environmental > Terrestrial > Plant litter >...
TGACTTCACTGGTCCAACACTCATCAACACCAGCCCTTGCTGGTGATGAGTTGCGGCTCATCGACTGTGCCCAGGCAGACCTTGAGTTTGCCCGGAGACGGTCTCGCATACCTATCTTCGGAAGGTTTGTTAAAGAACGTGAACAACGGTTCTGCATTCGCGACGTCAACACCAAGCTGCCTGAGGAACTAGATCAGAGCGACTACCAAGACATCGCGGAGTCGGCAATTCACTTGCCGGCGACCACCCAGTCCATCAGGAAGATCAAGCGTGTTTTTGAAACGCTTACCGAAGATTGCGTCATCAATGACGTAAGAATCCGGTATTGTGACAACAACATCGACGCCATCTTCTACTCCATCGTGACCCACGTCAAACCACGGAAGCGCTAGCTTCGTGTTGGTTTGAGTCGGGACTTCATCTCCCTGCTCACACCAACACCTGATATCAAAAATCCCCGCTATTATGCGAGGATTTCTTTTATTTCTAACTGGTTATTGGCGAGTAACTTTTACCATTGCGTGGCGAATAACTCGTCCGTTTAAGGTATAGCCAGCTTGCAGTTCATCAGCGATAACTTCCTTGTCACCTTCAGCAGTTTCATCAAATTGAATTGCTTCGTGGAAGTCGGGGTTAAATTCAGTGCCGGGTTTTGCATCAATCCGAGCAACACTCAAACCTTCGAGAGATTTTTCAAGGTGCTTCACCAACCCTGCAACACCTTGAACCCATGTGTTGTCTTTTAGGTCTTCAGGAGTATAGGTAATTGCACGTTCAATGTTATCAATAACAGGAAGGAGTTTTAGTACAGCAAAAGATGCACCAGCATCACGAGCTGCTTGCTTTTCAGCATCAACCCGTTTGCGATAGTTCTCGAAATCAGCCCGAGTGCGTTGGAGGTCTAAAGTAAGGTCGATAATCTCCTCGTCACGATCATCAGTTGTTGGTTCGGCAGCTGGCTGTGACTTTGGATCTTCTTTAGAGGATGGAGTTGAGTTGGATTTCGGCATAGAATGTATCCTTTCTTAATATTATAATGTTTCTTCAAGCATCGCACCGGTGTGTCGCACCAGGCGCATTACCTTGTCGTAGCTCTGGCGGGTTGGGCCAAGCACACCAATATAGCTATTATCGCTGTATGGTGAACGGAAGCGACTAATAATCAATGTTGCGCCACTCGCCTTTCCAATTGGGTTCTCAGAGCCAATGTAAACGTTCAAGGGCTCATTTGGGGCAGCTTCACGCAACCATGGCTCTAAATTATCAAGTAAGCGTGCAACGGCCTGTGCGTGGTTGCCATGCAAAAATTCTGGTTGTGAAAACAAATTACCAATACCACTCAGATATAGCTCGTCACCAATTGTTGCCAACCCTAAGTTTTGGGTTAAATCAACCAGGCTATCAACAGCACTGCGGATTGCTCGGTCAGCTCGGTCACCATGAGTAGTTACTCGGGCACTAATCGCTCTCGCACTGCGATCAGGAAGCTGCGGTTGTTCAGCATGTGCTTCATTCAAACTATTAACATAAAAACGGTAGCCAGTGTCAGTTGGTATTCGGCCGGCACTGGTGTGTGGTTGAACAATAAAGCCCATCTCTTCCAGCTTCGCCATCTCACTACGAATTGTTGCACTTGAAACACCAAATAATTTGGCAAGCATCACACTTCCAACAGGAGCAGCAATTTCAGCATGTTGCTCAATGATAGCAGCGAGGATAAGTCGTTGGCGTTCAGTCATACAAGTATTGTAGCGAATATTAGCACTCGCTGTCAATGAGTGCCAATGCTATTTATGGCTATCGAGAAACTTTTGCGTTTCGTTATGAAGTTCAGCAGCGAGCGCTAAAGCTTTCTGGCGGTATGCTTCCTCTTTGTATTCCCCTGAGATGATAATTTCAGCAGTATCAAGAACTTCAGTATTAATTACCGGGTAAAAACTGCTATTTTCCATAGGTTTTTGATATTCCACAAGGGCAGTTTTAAAACGACGAACTTTTTGTTCAATATCCATATCGCCGCGACCGTCAATGCGCTGTTCCCAAATTTCAAAACTCGGAGGAAGAAGAAGGACACATTCAAATCCGGGCGCTTCTTCCATAAATGCTTCCATACCTTGAACATCAATTTCAAGAATAGGAGTACGTCCGCTTTTCACCACTCGTTCATATGAAGCAATACTTGTTCCATACAAGGTATCGCCATGAACTAACTTTGCTTCCATATACATAGCTTGGGCTAGCTTAAGGAGCGCAGTTTCGTCATCGATAAACCAATAATGGACACCACTGACTTCATATCCATTACCAAAGACGCGCGGCTTACGAGTAGTATCGGATACCACGGGTACATAATTACCCGATTGAGTAAGGTGTTGTGCCATAGTCCCCTTGCCTGCGCCGGTGGGACCAGTAATATTTAATGAAGGATGTTCAAGCAATAGCTTTCGAGCTACCTCAGGCATTTTGTAGGTATTAACTGCATGTTCGAGTGGATTCATATCTAAGCATTGTAACAGAACTTAGTCCCGCTTCAACATCACCATAAATGCTTCTGACGGAATATCTACTTTACCAAAGCGCTTCATACGTTTTTTACCTTTAGCCTGTTTAGCGAGTACTTTCTTTTTACGAGATACGTCGCCACCGTACAAGCCAGTCGTAACATCTTTTCGGTAGGCACTTAAATCTTCACGAGCGATAAACTTACCCCCAATACCCGCTTGCAGTGCAACTTGGAAATTCTGGCGTGGAATTACTTCTTTTAATTTCTTTGTAATTTCGCGGCCAAGGCTTTGAGCCTCGCTACGGTGCGCCATAATACTCAACGCATCAACCATATTACCAGCGACGTAAAAATCAATTCGCACTAAATCGTCAGAACGATATTCATCTAGTTCGTAGTTAAATGAACCATACCCGCTAGTGACTGATTTTAGTTGGTCGTAAAAGTCAGTTAGCAAGTTTGCGAGTGGCGCTTCAAAGCTAATGAGTGCCCGCTCGTCAATATAACTAAGGTTCGATTGCATACCGCGCTTTGAGATAATCAGCTGAAGTACTGAACCGATATATTTTTGCGGAACAATAATTTCACCCTTAATCCAAGGCTCACTAATACTTTTAATTCGGCTGACATCGGGCAGATTGCTGGCGCTTTTAATATCAAGCTCTTCCCCATTGCTTAAGACAATTTGGTAGTCAGTTGATGGATTAGTAATCACTAAATCGAGGTTATATTCACGTTCAAGTCGTTCGCGAATAATATCTAAATGAAGTAGACCGAGGAAGCCGATACGCACACCAAAGCCAAGCACTGGTGAGTTTTCTGGTTCAAATTGAAGTGCGGAATCGCTTAGGCTTAAACGTTCAACGGCGTCTTTAAGGTCTTGGTAGTCATCGTTACTTACAGGGAAAAAACCGGCATAGACAAATGGCTTTACAAGCTTATAACCAGGCAACATTTCGGTAGCAGGGTTTCTACTAACAGTTACCGTATCACCTACTCGGGCATCGCGAGTTGTGCGAAGATTGGTAACAATGTACCCAATTTCACCAGTAGAAAGTTCTGCCTTAGCACTCATAGCTGGATTTAACGAACCAACTTCGAGTGCAATACCGTTAGCCCCGGTTGCTAACATATCAATTGAATCAGATTTCTTAATGTTGCCATCAATAACCCGCACATACAAAATTACACCACGATATTCATCGTAGTAGCTGTCAAAAATAAGTGCACGCGTGGGGTTGTCAGCAATACCCGTTGGTGCGTCAATGCGTTCAACAACAGCATCAAGTACATCACTCACGCCCTCACCTGTTTTAGCGCTAATTAAAATAATGTCTTCAAGTTTACACCCAAGCAGGTTCATAACTTCAGCACTTACCCGTGGAACGTCGGCAGCTGGTAGGTCAATTTTGTTAAGCACTGGAATAATCGTCAAGTCAGATGCCATTGCTAGGTAAACGTTTGCTAAGGTTTGTGCTTGAATTCCTTGTGATGCATCAACAATTAAAACAGCACCTTCACAAGCTTGAAGGCTACGAGAAACTTCATAACTAAAGTCAACGTGACCCGGTGTGTCAATCAGGTTGAGCTCGTACTGTTTATAGTTCATACGAACTGGCGCCAGCTTAATTGTAATTCCCTTTTCGCGTTCCAAATCCATGCTATCAAGCAGCTGCGATTTCATATCGCGTTTAAGAACTGTACCAGTTACTTCAAGCATACGGTCGGCAAGCGTCGACTTCCCATGATCGATGTGGGCGATAATACAAAAGTTACGAATGTTTGATTGATTCATCTTCTACTTTCGGTGGTTTATAAAAAAATTTAACTAAGCGATTAATAACGGGTGTTGCTTCAGGCAGTTTGAAAAGCCAACAGAGTAGTAAGTATGACAGACCAGAGGTGATTATGACAAGACTAAACTTTGGTATGGATGACCAGAACTCAGGATCGTCGGCGCTGAGTGGGAATACACTCACCATGGCATAGGTTACAACCGCCATTAACCCAGCGGCACTTGCCATGCTTATAATTGCTTTAATAAATACAGCATCAAAGAGGCCTTTAATACGTCGGGACATTACATAAAACAAAATTGAAACTTCCACAGCTGATACAATTACCGCTGCCCACGCTAACCCTTCTACTCCCATACTTAGCCCTAGAGTAAACCAGACCGCAAGGGTAATATTAAGCCCAATCGTAAACAGTGAGATGTACAGCGGCGTCTTTGTATCTTGGTTCGCATAAAAACTTCGTGCTGAAATAAAGTACACCGATCGAAAGAGAATTGAAATTGCCAAGATAAGCAAAATATCGGCCATCAATTGGTCACCACGATAGACAATAAAGTTCACAATATATCCACGCGCTAACATAGCAATTACCGTTACGGGTAACGCCAGCCAAATAATGACCCGTAAAACGGTTTGTAATTCACTCTTAAACAAATCAGGGCGACCTTCAGCAATTCGCTCGGTCATTTTAGGAAATGCCGCCGTACTAATAGCCACACCAATTAGGTTCACTGGCATATAGGCTAAGGTTGAAGCTTGTTGATAAGCGTTAACGCTACCGGCGGCCATTCGGGATGCTAAGTTTGTTTCAACAATACTGTTTACGTAATCAATCCCCTGGTCAAGTGAACGGGGCGGGAGTAAACGCAGCACCTGACGGAAGCCTCTATTTTTCCAATATATCTTAAAGCGATAGTCGTACCCCATGCCATATAAACCAAGGGCGCTAATAATAAGTTGCAGTATCGCACCTAGTACGACACCAAGCGCCACTCCCATAATTCCACCTTCGAAAGCTTGCCAACCAAATATATTAATTCCGTCTGTAAAGAATAGAAGCCCAATAATAATACCAACGTTGTACACTACCGGTGCCATTGCAAAAAAGGCAAAGCGACCAACTGCTTGCTGCATGCTCGTAATAACTGTTGCAACGGCAAACAAGAAAGGGCTCACTGCAATTACGCGCATCATACTCGTAGCCAATGACTGGCTCGATTCACTCAACCCTGGACCAACCACGTAATGTACAAGCGGCTGGGCAAAGACAATAATTAAGATACTGGCAATTAACGTAACGATTGCCATTAAGTTCATGACACTTGTTGAAAGTTCCCAGGCTGATTTTTTATTTCCCTTACCTAAGCGCTGGTTAAATACTGGAATAAAACTCACGCTGAGAGCACCGGAGACCAAGATGATAAACATAAAGTCCGGTACTGAAAACGCAACCCTATACGCATCGGCACCTTCGGCATAGGTTAAATAGTAGGTACTGTTAAAAATACGGTCGCGCAGTAGCCCAAGCAAGCTGGCAACTAACGATGAAGCTGCAAGCAAAGATGCCGCTAATTTTAGCGGCAACTTTCTGTTAGCTTTTGATATCGTACTGCGAAAGTTAATCATTCAACCTGCGATTGCCACACCTTAGTACTGTGAGGCCTCCTTAGGAAGTTTTGCATCTTTCAAAATTTCATTCACACGAGCTTCTTCAATTGTCTCTTCTTCAAGCAATGCTTCAGCAAGTTTATCGAGACTCTTGCGGTTAGCGTTGATAACCACTTCGGCACGGTGAGCAGCTTCTTTAATAAGCTCAGCTACTTCAGCATCGATTTCACGAGCAGTGTCGTCACTATATGGACGTTCGTGGGTCATTTTGTCGAATACCATTCCACCATTGTCTTCGTGGAATACTTGATCACGAAGTTTTGTACCCATACCTTGTTCGATTATCATATCGCGAGCAATTTCAGTTGCTTTACGAAGGTCAGAGCCAGCGCCAGTTGTAACACGGTTTTCACCGTAAATAACTTTTTCAGCAATACGGCCACCAAGTGCACGAGCCAAGATGTCTTTAAACTCAATGATACTTGTGTAACTACGATCTTCAGGTGGCAAGAACCAAGTAACACCACCAGTACCACCACGAGGGATAATAGTCACCTTGTGAACCGGGTCGCTATCAGGAAGAATGTGACCGACAATTGCGTGACCAGCTTCGTGGTAGGCAGTCATGCGCTTTTCTTCTTCGTTCATAACCTTTGTTTTTCGCTCTGGACCAATGGCAACTTTTTCGAATGCTTCGGTAAGGTCGGCGTTTGAAATTTTCTTGCCATTTCGACGGGCGGCAATAATAGCTGCTTCGTTGGCGATGTTCGCAAGGTCAGCACCAGATGAACCAGCAGTTTTAGCAGCAAGTGAATCAATTTTCACCGTGTCGTCGACTGGTTTGGTTTTAAAGTGAACCTTTAAGATTGCTTCACGGTCACGACGTTCTGGAAGCATAATGTTCGTACGGCGGTCGAAACGGCCTGGACGAAGCAATGCTGGGTCAAGCACGTCTTGACGGTTAGTTGCCGCAAGGACGATGACGTTTGTTCCAGTTTCAAAACCATCCATTTCAACCAGAATTTGGTTAAGAGTTTGTTCACGTTCGTCGTGTCCACCACCCATACCGCTACCGCGACGACGGCCAACGGCGTCAATTTCATCAATAAAGATGATAGCTGGCGAGTTCTTCTTTGCTTTCGCAAACAAGTCGCGCACTCGTGAAGCACCAACACCAACAAACATTTCAACGAATTCTGAACCACTAATACTAAAGAATGGAACGTTTGCTTCACCGGCAACAGCACGAGCAAGCATAGTTTTACCAGTACCTGGGCTACCTACAAGCAATACACCCTTAGGAATTTTCGCCCCAAGTGCTTCGTACTTTTTAGGGTGCTTTAGGAAGTCGACAACTTCTTCAAGGTCTTGTTTAGCTGAATCATTACCAGCAATATCGTCAAAAACGACTTTCTTTTTATCATCGCCATAAAGGATAGCTTTTGATTTACCAAACCCAAGCGCTTGGTTATTCTGGCCTTGTGCTTGACGCATCATAAACAAGAAGAACACCGCAATAAGCAGCACTGGAATGATAATGATTGCTAAGTTCCATAAAACATCACCGGTTGAAGATGGGGCTTTAGGGTCAACAACTACAGGGGCATCGGTTTTCAAACCTTGTTCATACAACGTTCCTGAACCATCTTTAGTAGCTTTTTCAGTTGCCTTGTCGCTATTTTTTGGCGTAACGGTTAAGTTATTGCCTTCAACAACAATTTTGGTAATTTCGCCGGCGTTGGCACGTTTAATAACATCAGAAAGAGCTACCTCTTTAAGGTTTTCATGTGTACTGGTAAGTCCGTAAATTAGGACGGCTCCAAAAACAATGACCATCCAAAAGAGGGTCAATCGGAGAATTGTTGTTGGTTTTTTCTTTGGTGATTGGGGCTTTACTGCCATAGCGAATTATTTTTCCTTTCGGCATTCTAAGAAACGTAGGTATATCTATATAATTCTATCAGTTACAAGCTGAAATGGCGAGTACCGAAACGAACTTTTACCCCGGCACCCGCTTCGTACACACTACCAGCTGCAGCTGTCTTAATTGCCAATAGGCACCGCGACAACTGAGGTCGAGTCAACATTCCCTTGGTAATAAACCGCAGGCATTCCAGTGCAGCCGCCTGTGGAATGTGTGTTAACAGATAACGGCTATAGTCAGGACCGTCGCCAATGAGTTGCACCGTTTCCTTTTCTATTTCTTGTTTCAAGTGTTTTTGATGGCTATGCAGCGCCCGCAATTGACGCTTTGTGTCATGAGGAACGTCCGAAGCTTTGCGTCTGACTCGGTTTCGTAAGTATGCATCGCTGGCATTGGTGCTATCTTCGTGCCACACCAAGCCATTAGCCTGGGCATAGTTAATCAATTGTTGTTTAGGCGTATCAATGAGTGGCCTGAGTATGTCAGAGTCCATTGCCGCTAACCCACGCCAACCCGTACCGCGCTGTAAATTAATGGCGACAGACTCAACCAAATCATCAAGGTGGTGAGCCGTTACAATTTTTGCATTATATTCATCGGCCAGCTCACGCAAAAAAGCGTAACGATGTTCACGAGCTAAAGCTTCACTGGCATTTTGACCCAGCTCTTCCCTTTTGCCGGCATAGAGTAACCCATTTTCAGCTGCCAAAGCCGCTACAAACGAGGCATCCTCAGCCGAATCCTCTCGAATACCATGGTCAAAATGCGCCACCACCAACTCGTGCCTCATCGTTTTTACCATCATATCCAGCAAGACAACTGAATCGACTCCCCCACTCACTGCAACGATATATTTCATTATTTCTAGTATACCTCGCTTAGACGACTTGGTATAATTATTCCTGTGTCTGAAATAAAGAAAAAAATATCGAGTCGAATATTAACATTTGACATCATGCGAGGGTACTTTCTTAGTGTTATCCTTTTTAACCACCTTCAGTATTACCCGAGCGGTTTAGATATTTTTACCGGTCGAGGCCTACTGTACGCCTCAACTGCCGAAGGTTTCTTCGCCGTTTCGGGTATTGTGCTTGGAATTATTCGTGGCCGAAAATTAATTGAAGCACCCTTTAAAAAAGCAGCTGTGATGCTTTGGAAACGGAGCTTTCAACTATATGTCACCAGTATCGTCCTTACCTTGCTCTTCACCTTCATCGGCTTATTCTTCCTTGGTTCAGAAGGCTTAAAGTACGGAATTTTTACCAACTGGACAAACATTTGGGAACTATCCTGGATGACGCTTACCCTACAATACACCTACGGTTGGGCTGATTTCTTACGTTACTATGCCCTATTCCTATTATTTGCACCGGCCGCCTTATGGCTGCTTAGGAAAGGATACTGGTACCTTGTTATAGCTATTAGTTTGTTGGTTTGGTGCCTATTCCCACTCAGTCCATTACCACCAACATTGTCTCAGCCTCTCAGTTGGCAAGTTATTTTCTTCGCAAGCTTTATTATTGGCTTCTACTGGCCAGTGATAGCCGGGTACTGGCGGGCAATCCCAGCAAGAATACAAAAAGCAATTGGCATAACGTTGGTTTCTACAGCCGTCATTACCATTATCGCTTCAGTACTTTTGGTGTACGGATATAAATTCGACGGAAGCTTTGGCGCCCAGCTCACCAACCTCCACCATGCCGTTGAACTTGATTTCAATAAGGACAGAATGCCAATACCACGCATTCTACTTGGTACTATTTGGTTCTGGGCGATGTTCTTAGTTATTAGGCGATACGAAGCGACTATCGTAAAACGAGTTGGTTGGTTCTTCCTGCCGCTTGGTGAAAATTCTCTGTATGTGTATACAATTCAGGCTTTTATTGTCTTCTTCGCTCACCTATTTATTTTGCGGCCAGGTGGTTCAGACATTTTAATTGTGAATTTATTAGTGTCGCTCGCAGCCCTCACATTGGTGTGGATTGCGGTTCGCTACAAATTCTTAATGAAGATTATTCCGCGTTAATACGATACTGAGTGGCGCGGTTGATAGATTTATCTACTAACGAATCGTAATACGAAACTGTTTGGATTTTCACCCATGAGTCTTTAAATGGGGCAATGTCGCCGGATTCAGCTTGTCCGAAATACCAAACAATTGGGTGCTCTTTCGCAAAGGCATCAATATCTTTAATTTTGTGCATGTCGTTATCTTTCAGCATATCGAGTGAGCCAAAGACGTATTCGTTATTAGCATCAATAAAGTAAACTGGGTGCTCGGCAGTTGAGTATGGAACTGCTTCGTAAAAATTCCATGGCGTATCGGCAATAATTGGCTCGCCTGGTTTTGCGACAGCGTCAATATCTTTAATAAGCTCACGAGTCACAATGTGATAGCCGGTGTTTTGGTTATAATTGCCATATTTATAGACGTTAGTAATACCAAAGATCATCATCCCGATAATAAGCAAAATTGGCAGCGTCCGGAAAACTGGTCGCCACTTCTTGGTACCCACAACTAACACGACGGCCACAAATACCATCAACCCAATAATTGCTGGAATAAGATAACGGTCGACGAACGAAGACCTGAGCGGTGGCAGCGAAGCTAAGAAAAGCAAAATTGGCGGCACCCAAGCAAGCGATGAAATAAGAATAAACTTAGACTTTTCAGACTGGCTGAGGCTTTTATACACTTTTGGAATCAGTATGATAACCAGCACAATAATAGTAATCAACGCCAGCGCAAACCATCCTTGCGCCTGGTTGTGTTCAAGATAATAAAATATATTGGTGAAATAATTCGTTGGCGTATCAAGACTAACTGGACCAATCCAGAACCCAGCCGCTTGCACGATAGTCAATTGCTTGGCCATGAAGTACAGCCACGGCAAGAACACACCAATAGCTACGATGTGCGCTACTACCCAATCTTTCGTAAAGAACCGCTGGCGCCAAGCCTTCAACGTACTCCCAACGCGATACGTCGACCAAGCGCGCCATGCCCAGTGCGACAGCCATAGCAGCGCCGTAAAGTAATGTGTCCACATACCTAGCCCAACCAGAATTCCATAATACACCCACCATTTTCGCTGGTTATTTTCCGTAGCTTTCAGCAGAAGATACGTTGCCGACATAACAATAAACGCCGCCATAGTGTACATACGCGCCTCGTCGGAATAACGAATAAGCATTGGCGAAAGGCTCAAGAACACTAATGAAACGAGTGCAACCTTACGGCCAAACATCTTACGTGTTAAGAAGAATGTCACAACAATCGTCACAGCGGCAAAGAAAATACTCATTGAGCGCAGTCCGAACTCTCCGCTTCCAAACACCATCGTCCAAGCCTTTAACGCCCAGTAATACAGCGGTGGATGAACATCAGTGGCAGTATAACGGGCAATATCAATAAAATTAAATTGTACTAAGTACGAAGTAAACGCCTCATCGAACCAAATAGCGGCGTTCGTTATATGGAATAATGTTATTACCGCAAAAATAACTAGCAAGGTTATTAATAGGGCAATATCAGCTTTAGGATGAGCCTTTATAAAAGCGATTGGTTTTGAAAGAAAGTTAGTCATATATTGTACTACCCATCATACCGTGACAGGCAATTTGTCGCAATCATACATAAACCGCTCCGTCACCACTAGAAATAAATTTCTAGATATCGTATAATACCCTAGTCGAACAACACACATCGGGGTGTGGCGCAGTTGATAGCGCGCTCGGTTTGGGACCGAGAGGTCGAAGGTTTGAGTCCTTTCACCCCGACCAAATAAAATTAGTCACCAACGGTGGCTATTTTTATTTGGCATGAGTGACCCGGCTTAAACCTTCGACTTTTTGTGGAACACAAAAATAGTCGAAGGTTTGGCGACGGAGTGAAATAAAAATATAGTTCTATATTTTTATGAGCGAACGGAGGAGCAGCTTGCTGAGATGTCCTTTCGTTCTGTTCCTGCGCATCCGTTAGTTTTGCGCCTCGAGCTCGGGCGGTAGGTAGGAGACCTCCCATCGACTTATACCTTTATGGTCTGAAATAGTGTAAACCGGAAGCCAATTTTCAAGATTATTTTTTTTAAACTTCGGTTTGAAATCACGTACCTCTATTAAAGTACTCATACCTTTTCTATTTTTTTTAATTTTTTTCACATGCTCAACTAGCACGACATGGTTTGAGAAGCCTTCAATGTCCTGATCTGGAATTCTTTTGGCAAGACGCTTATCTTCGTCAACTAACATCCACATTTCCTGGCCATTTGCATGCACTAGCAGATGAAGTTTGGCTTTTTTGTAGCTTCCCAAAAAAGGCTGATTTCCGTTCAACCTTTCAATTTCAAACTTCCAGTTACCAAATGTTCTCTGCGGATTAGTGGGCCGAACAAGTTTTTCGGTAAAGTCTTGGAACTGTTGAGCAAGGCCCCTCTTAGCTATGCCATCAGAACCAACTACCAACTGAAGAGATATAGGGTACTTTTTTAAGTTCGCACACAGCCTGTCGCATACGAAACCGACAAGTTTATTAAGTGCGTCTATTCCTGCTTTCATTTCAGCTTGGGTGGGCTCATAACCTGCATGAGCAATCTTATTTCTTAGCAATAGTATTCTATTTCGCCATTCTCTAACTGCTCCACCTTTTGTAGAGAAATCCCAATCCCCGCCTAATCTATCTGTGTATAAGCTTGATTCAATTCGTTTATAAGTAGTGTCAGTTGTATCATCTTTCAAAATTCCCCGAGCTATCTCAGGCAAACAACCTTCTTCCCATAATAATATTAAGAGCAGCTCATCTAAGAAAATTTCAGCCGACATTCCGAGTAAAATTCCCGCAACGATTGTATTGCCTCGATTAAGTGCAAGATGGGCTTCTCGTCGGATATTACTAAATTGATCCAGGAGGTTATTAAGATACGTCTCTGATGCATACGCGATGGTGTTAAGTTTATCTTCATCGATAAATACTTCGGGTCCATTTATCCTTTCGAGAGGTTGAGTCAAAAATATACCACTTTCAACTACTTTATGCGGAACTTTGTACTGACCTTGTGAATCAATTTCACTAACAGCATAAGGAACTCCAAAGGAAGTGTTTTGTCTCGTAACTAACTCGATATCGTGGTGCGTTACTATATTATAAGCTTTTAAATAATGTCTTATATTATCGATTGATTCATCAAAAAGTCGAGTAAGTAACTCTTCATCGATTTTTTTAAATTCTCCAATACAACTTACTTGTACCACCGTTACTTTTGATTCTCGCACAAGTTTTTTCGGTTCAATATCACTAGAATCAGATTCGGAGGAAACAAGACTTTGAAATGTAGCAAAAGCAGCTTCTATATCTTGTGCATCTTTCGTTGAAGGTATTTGGTGAAACATAATGCGAGTATTAAACCACTTATCAATGCCTTCAGAATCTTTAAAGCTTAATCCATCTTTTCTGCCATCGCCATATACAATAATAGGAAAATTGATCCCAGATTCAATATCTACAGAATTGGGTAAAGGAATAAAAAAGTCTAAAGATTGCAAGCTTACATCTTCGGATGCAGAGTCTTTTTTTGTCATGACTTTATTATATCGCAGGTTGTTTAAAGTGTATTTTCAAATAATATATTTAAGTACTTGAGCTTTTAAGCTTTGCCTACTATCGGCGCCTCCCTCAAAAAACCCTCCGTCTCAATCACTTGCAACATTGCTGTAGCCACCTCTTCCCTACCCACATAAGCCTTCGTCGGCCCATGCAATCTCAAAGTAAACGGTTTGGGTGGTACATTCTGCAACTTCAATACCCGTACTGTCGTCCATTCCAAATTCGAAGCCTTCAACACCTCCTGGTGATCTATTCCATCCTTCACTCTCGTCGGGTCGGCAATCCCCACCCCTAAATTCAAGAACCTATCAATCAATGTAATCTTATCGCCTGGGAATCGTACCCCGGTTCCCGTCACATCGACATAGCGCTTAATACCAAGCTCGGTCATAACCTCAACAATCGCTTTCGTCGCCACGGTTTGTACATCAGGCGCGGAGCCCTTCACATGTCCAATCGCACTCACCACCACTTCCACGCCTTGCAATAATAATTTCAAATCTTCTGGCTTAGTGGCGTCGCACTCAATAATCTCTAGGTTTGGATGCGCCGTTAAAGTATTCACCCCACGCACGCCGCCACGTATTGAATGCCCGGCTGCTAACGCCGCTTCCGTAAAAGCTTTACCCAGTCGTCCATTTGCTGCAATAACTGCAATTCGCATTTTATTTTCCACCTTTGGTAGTTACATTAATCGTCGTTCCATGCCGCTTCATCATACAACCAGCGCACTTCCCCGCCATTTGTTTCAACAACATCCGAAGCTACTGAAACCGGTAATAATCGCTTTAATCGCGCTTCCTTCAAGGCGTCTTGCTTGCTAGCTCCAACCGCAAAAATTACTAACTCATCGACATATTCCAATGCCTTTAAAGAAAGTGTTATGCGCTCACTTGGTGGCTTTGGTGAATTATAGACAGGTATCACCCATTCGTCGGTAGGTTCGGTAAAGGCAATATTACCCGGAAACAACGACAGCATATGTCCATCTTCGCCCACACCCAGCCATACTAAATCAAACTCACCGAAGTTTTCAGCGGCAATTTGAGCAGCATAATCACGCGCGGCCGTTGCGGTATCAAGTGATGTATCTGGCACCAACCATTTTACTTTCGCCAGTTCGACATTCTTATGAAACAACGATGAAATCATTCCAGTATTTGAATCTTTGTGGTCCAAGGCAACCATACGCTCATCACCTATTAAAACCGTGACCTTGCTCCAATCGAGCGCATCGGAAAAGTCTTTCACCAACTTCTTATACGCTAACATCGGCGAAGAGCCGCCAGCTAAAACCCAGCTAGCAGCTCCCTTCGACTCAATTGCAAGTTGCAATAGCTCTACCGCATTTTCAGCCGCCGCCTGGGCGACATCATCTGTAGTATGATAGTTACGAATTTCTGTCATAGACAGCGCCTACTTATCGTCTTCTTCGCCTTCAATAGAAACGTGCGGAAGTCGCTTATCAAGCCACTTAGGAATCCACCAAGCGCTCTTACCAAGCAACGTCATAACTGCTGGAACAATTGTCATACGGACAATGAACGCGTCAACCAAGATACCGACAGCCAGGGCAAACCCAATTGCTTGAATGGTTGCGTCATGGTTAAAGATGAACCCAGCGAACACACTCACCATAATGACTGCCGCGGCCGTTACCACCTTCGCGCCTAAACGGAAGCCACGAGCAACTGAACGTTTAGCATCTTTGGTTTTCGTAAACTCTTCATGCATACCCGATACCAGGAAGAACTCGTAATCCATCGCCAGGCCGAATAATACACCAGTGGCAATAATTGGAATAAAGCTCACAATTGGGCCAGGTGCTTCAGCAATCCCGAACCAACCCCATTGGAAGACAGCTACTAGCGCACCGAACATCGCCAGCACTGATAGCAAGAAACCGAGCGTTGCTTTAATTGGTACCAGGATTGAACGGAAAGCGATAATCAGTAGGATGATTGAAAGGCCAACCACCACAGTCAGGTATACCGGCAAAGCGTTCGAAAGCTTTTCATTGATATCTTTTTGCAGCGCTGTTGAACCAGTCACTTCAAACGTTACGTCTTTATTGCCACTGACATTTTCAGCCGTTGCTGTATCGCGTAAATGTTCAATTAAATCATTTGTCTTAGCATCAATTGGCGCGGTTTTCGGAATCACCTGAATAATACCAGCAGTACCATCTTCAGTAGCTGTTGCGGCCAACGCCTGTTGGACATCGTTCAGCTTGCCAATTTCAGTTGCTACCTTCATCAGTTGCACTTGCGGTGCATACTGTTCGGTCAAAGCATTAAGTTGCGCCAAAGCAGCTTGTTGGGCAGCTGGAGTTGTTGGAACTGGCTGGCCGGCGCTTTGTTGCAAAATGAATTGTCGAGCAGCAACCTTATCTTCATCAGTTACTTTCGGCAAACCTTGAACTAATACGGTTAACGGTGCATTGAAGCCAACCCCGAAACCTTCAGTCAGTAGGTCGTAGGCTTTACGTTCAGTTGATTCTGATGCCGCATATTGATCAGTTGGTAAACCAAGTTTCAAATCTCGCGCTGGAAGTGCAATTGGAATAACAATCAAAAGGCCAACGAGTAAGAAGATGATCGGACGTTTAATGATTTGCTCACTCCACTTGTACCAAAGGGTATTGTGGGCAACGTGTTCGATTTTCTCGACGCCGTGTTCTTGAACTTGCTCAACTAAATGACGTTGTTTGCGGCTAAAGATTTTTGGACCCACAATTCGAAGTAACGCGGGCAAGGCAGAAATAGCCACCAGTGCGGCAATCGCAATACTACCCGCACCTGAAAGACCCATAGTAGTCATGAATGGAATATTCACAACCGTTAAAGCAGATAGCGCAATAATAACGGTAATCGCAGCGAATACCACAGCATTACCCGCTGTACCAAGTGCTCGCTTCAATGCTTCTTCGTAGCTGTACCCGAGCAACAATAATGACCGGTACTTATTGGTAATAAATAGCGCGTAATCAATACCAACCGCTAATCCAAGCATGATTGCAAGAACCGGTGTAGTAGCACCGATTTCAATCACTTGGCTTAACGAGAACAATGCCGTCATACTGACACCAATACCAATTAAGGCGGTTAGCAGTGGCATACCAGCGGCAATCAGTGAACCAAGCGTAATAACTAATACTACTAATGCGATGCCTACACCGGCAATTTCACCGACGCCAACAATCTCACCGGGCTTTTTATTAATTAAGTCACCCGCTACTTCAACCTGCAAAGTTTCACTATCAATTGACTTAGCTTTGTCATTAATAGCAGTTAACGTACCATCTTCAATTGAGCCAACCGTACCACCAAGTTGAACTTGCGCGTAGGCAATGTCACCTTTTTCAGAAATAAATGTCGGGCTCAAGAATGGGCTCACAACCTGACTAACGCCATCTTCCTTTGCGATATCAGCGAGTACACTTTCAATCTTTTCTTTCTGACCAGCAATCGTTTGGCCTTCTTCAACCTTGAAAACGATACGGCCCGTTCCACCACCGGCGGCTGGGAATAAATCGCCAACATGGTCGATCGCTTGTTGCGCTGGTGTACCTGGAATTGAAATTGAGTTACCAGGCGCTTTGAAAAAGAAAGCCGTGGTAGTTACAAGTGATGCAAGAATCAACAGCCAAACTGCTAATACGCGCCATGGATGTTTATACGCCGTACGCGCTAGTAAGTGTAAAAATTGGCCCATTGAAACTCCTTATTTTGCAAATTCGATTGCGCGGGTTTCGCGAATCACGTTAACTTTAATTGTACCTGGAAACTGCATCGTGCTTTCAATTTTATTAGCAATATCACGTGCTAATTTAATTGCACTTAAATCATCAACATTTTCTGGTCGAACAATTACTCGTACTTCACGGCCAGCGCTAATAGCAAATGACTTTTCGATACCAGGGAAACCGTTGGCAATATTTTCAAGGTCACGCATACGTTCGGCAAAGTTTTCGGCGCTAATATTGCGAGCACCTGGTCGGGCTGCAGATAACGCATCACAAACACGAACAATCAACGCTTCGACAGTTGTCGCTTCAACGTCATCGTGGTGCGCTTCAATAGCGTGGACAATTTCGTCGCTCATGCCGTATTTACGCGCAAGTTCAGCCCCAATATGGTGGTGTTTGCCTTCAATTTTGTGCGTTACCGCCTTGCCCACATCGTGAAGCAAAGTTGCAATTTTAGTTGTTCGAACATCACCGCCAATTTCTTCAGCAATAAGGCCAGCCATGTGAGCCATTTCAGTACTGTGCATTAAAACATTTTGTCCGTAGCTGGTACGGAATTTTAATTCACCGAGTAATTGAATCATTTCTTTTGGAATACCGACAACACCAACTTCACGAGCTGCATCTTCACCAGCCCGAATCACTTCTTTTTCAATTTCTTTTTCAGCCTTAGCAACCACTTCTTCAATCCGGCCTGGGTGAATACGGCCATCTTTCATAAGCATCTCTAAAGTCAGGCGGGCAATTTGTCGACGCAGTGGGTCGAAGCTCGAAAGAATAATCATACCAGGGGTGTCATCAACCATAATATCAACGCCGGTCGCCCGTTGTAGTGCCTGAATATTACGGCCTTCTTTACCAATAATTCGGCCTTTCATTTCATCGTCAGTTAGCTTAATAGCAGTTACTGTACGCTCGGCGGTCACTTCACTACTCATGCGCTCCATTGCAGAAACAAGAATAAGTTGCGCTTGCTCTTCGGCAGTTTCTTTGGCATCATTTTGCAGTTTAGAAATAAGTCCCGTAAGGTCTTGTTTAATATCACGCTCGGTCATTTCCATCAGCTTTTCAGCTGCTTCTTTTTTCTTCAAACCAGCAATTTTTTCAAGTTTATCTTGTTGACGAGTACGAATGTCACGAATGTCATTTTTCAATGAATCAACTTCATCTTCTTGGCTACGAAGGCCTTCCGCACGCTTATCAAGTTCGTCTAATTTGTTATCGAGGTTAGTTTCGCGTTCGGCCAAACGGGTTTCAGTTTTTTCCCAGCTCTTACGACGATCGGCTTCTTCTTTTTTGGTTTCTTCAGCTAAGCGTAATGCTTCTTCTTGGGCTTTCAGTACAATACTACTCGCCTTTGTTTTAGCTTCAGCAATAGTTTGATCAGCTTTGTGTTTGCCGCCAGCTCGTTTTTGTCGTTCATACACAACAGTTCCACCAGCACCAGCAAGAAGCCCGATTATTGCGGCAATTATTCCTTCTATCATATGTATCCCTCCTCAAACGCACCTGGCCAAGTGTTCATCTTGACGAAAAGTATCACAAGCGCGCCGAATATTTTCAAAATTTAATGCAAAAAGTCCCAAAAAAAGTAACTGTGGACTACATTTATTGTAGCCCTCGTACACCTACAAGCGCAAGGCTAAAACCGTTAACTATTTGCGCGGTTGAGTAATATTCGCTTCACCGCCATATTCCGGTAAAACAACTTTGTCTGATTCACCACTGAGTAAGCGTTGAATAGCAACTTCTTGCCAATTTTCACCAGTTTCACCAACAATCGGAATAGCTTCTGCGTACGACACGGTATTTAAAACTGTAATACCAATACGAAGGCCTGTAAAACTACCCGGGCCCTTAAACGCGGCTAGTCCGGTTAGGTCTTTCCAAGTTTTCCCCTGACCTTCAAGTTGAGTTTGAAGGTATTCCAGCAACCCTTTTGCTAAATCGCGATTTGCCTGCCAAGTTGCATCGTAACGCCAGTCACCTTCCACTAAGCTCAGTCGGCATTCTGGCGTTGAGGTATCAAGTAATAAAATCATATATTTTCTCCTAACGTATCGGGCAAGGTAATTGTTCGCGTCGTTTCTGACGGTGACTCAAAACGAATAGTATACCGGTTTTCCGGTAAGATGCCTTCAATAATATCAGCCCATTCAATAACAGTAATTGTTTTGTTGTCGTGGATCATTTCAGCAACTTCGTTTGCCATA
>Ga0247807_10000799_pt1 | contig 19292 bp, 17 predicted proteins | sample UWRJL074202C1_FD_179931 | JGI IMG/M metagenome (GOLD analysis project Ga0247807, IMG submission 179931) | Plant litter microbial communities from Arlington Agricultural Research Station in Wisconsin, United States - UWRJ-L074-202C-1 | ecosystem: Environmental > Terrestrial > Plant litter >...
CAAGCTTACGTGTGGGGTGCTTACAGGGCTCCGGTAATCGCATCGCCGACCTGGGCGGTGCTGCGGGCGCTGTCTCCTCGGGAGGCAAGATCGGACGACACCGCCGCACGCACCCGGACCGCCGCATCCGCCAGCTCGAGGTGATCGAACAGCAGGGCAACGGAGAGGATCGCCGCGGTAGGGTCGGCGAGTTGCTGGCCGGCGATGTCGGGCGCGGATCCGTGGACCGGCTCGAACATGCTCGGGAAGGTTCCATCCGGGTTGATGTTGCCGGAGGCCGCCAGTCCGATGCCGCCGCTGATTGCGGCCGCAAGATCGGTGAGGATGTCGCCGAAGAGGTTGTCCGTGACGATGGTGTCAAACCTACTCGGATTCGTGACCAGATGGATAGTCGCCGCATCGACGTGCTGGTAGTCGACGGCGACATCGGGGAACTCGAGGGCGACACGGTTGACGGTGCGCTGCCACAGGCCGCCCGCGTGAACCAGCACGTTCGTCTTGTGCACGAGCGTGAGCTTCTTCGCCGGGCGGGACTGCGCCGTCGCGAAACCGAAGCGCACCAGCCGCTCGACACCGAAGGCGGTGTTCACCGAGACCTCGTTCGCGACCTCGGCCGGGGTGTCGATGCGGATGCCGCCTCCGTTGCCGACATAGGGGCCTTCCGTCCCCTCGCGCACGACCACGAAGTCCACGTCGCCCGGGTCGACCAGCGGGGACGCGATTCCGGGGAACAGCGCCGTCGGACGCAGGTTGACGTAGTGGTCGAGCGCAAAGCGCAGCTTGAGCAGCAGGCCTCGTTCGATGATGCCGCCGGTGAGCCGGGCATCCCTCGGGTCGCCGCCGACGGCACCCAACAGGATCGCGTCGTGCCGCTTGAGAGCGTCGAGGTCGGCATCGGAGAGGATCTCGCCGGTCGCGAGGAAGTGGCCTGCGCCGAACGGGTACTCGGTGACGTCGAAGGTCACTCCGTCGGGCGCGGCCGCATGCACGACCTTGAGCGCTTCGGCGATGACCTCGGGGCCGATCCCGTCACCGGGGATGACTGCGAGCGATACGGTGCGGGGGGTGCTGGGCATGGCTCCAGATTACTGCTCGGCGGCGGCCCACCGTTTCTGAGTGCGACCTGTGAGCCTGCTGGTGAATGCCCCTGTTCGAGGGACGATCTGCCACGATGAACCCATGAGTATAGGAACCGGAATAGTCCTGCTGGTCATCGGCGCGATCCTCACCTTCGCAACGAGCTTCCAGGTACCAGGTGTCAACCTCGTCCTCATCGGACAGATCCTGATGGCCGCCGGTGCGGTCGTCACGATCATCGGAATCATCCTCGCAACGCGCAAGCGCCAGTCGGTCACCACCGTGCGCTCCGCTGTTGACCCCGCCAGCGGCGAGAACGTCGCCCAGCGCTCCACCAGCACCACCAACGACGGTCCCGTCGCCTGACGACGACCATCATGCTCACGGGGATATCGGGCAGATAATCTCCCCGTGAACGAAGAAGCCAGGCTCTCTCGAGAGCCTGGCTTCTTTTATCGTCTCGGGATGACGTTCTACTGAGTGATGTCGATCTCGCGCAGCAGGTCGGCGTCGATCGCCAGGCGCACCTTCTCGAGCAGCCCCTCGGGGACCGGCGAATCGACGGTCAGCACACTGAGGGCCTGGCCGCCCGCCTCACGGCGAGCGATCTGCATGCCGGCGATGTTGATCGACGCGTCGCCGAACTCCTTGCCGTAGACCGCAACGATGCCGGGGCGGTCGGTGTAGACCATTACGATGAGGTGCTGGGGAATCGGCACTTCGACGTCGTAACCGTTGATCTCGACGATCTTCTCGATCTGCTTGGTGCCGGTGAGCGTTCCCGAGACCGAGATCTGCGAGCCGTCACTGAGGGCGCCCGAGATCGTGAGCAGGTTGCGGTACTCCTCGCTGGCCGACTCGGTGAGCAGGCGCACCGTCACACCGCGCTGTTCGGCGAGCAGCGGCGCGTTGACGTAGCTGACCGACTCGCTGACCGTGTTCGAGAACAGGCCCTTGAGGGCGGCGAGCTTGAGCACACTGACATCGAGGTCGGCGATCTCGCCGCGCACCTCGACGTCGACGCTCGTGACGGGGCTGTCGGCGAGGCCGGCGAAGACCTGGCCGAGCTTCTCCATGAGCGGGATGCCGGGACGCACGAGGGGATCGATGACTCCCCCGGCGACGTTGACCGCATCCGGCACCAGTTCACCGTCGAGGGCGAGGCGCACCGAACGGGCGACGGAGACGCCGGCCTTCTCCTGTGCCTCATCCGTGGAGGCCCCGAGGTGCGGCGTGAGCACCACGTTGTCGAGCTCGAGCAGCGGCGAGCCGAGCGGCGGCTCGTTGACGAATACGTCGAGTCCGGCACCCGCGATGCGGCCCGACTTGACGGCCGCGTACAGCGCATCCTCGTCGATGAGTCCACCACGCGCGACGTTGACGATGAACGCCGTCGGCTTCATGAGTGCGAACTGCGCGGTCGAGATCATGCCGGTCGTCTCGGGGGTCTTCGGCATGTGGATCGAGATGAAGTCGGACTGCGCGAGCAGCTCCTCGAGGGTGAGCAGCGTCACGCCGAGCTGCTGCGCGCGGGCGCTCGTGATGTAGGGGTCGTACGCGACGACGTTCACGCCGAAGGCCTGCAGGCGCGCGGTGATGAGGGCGCCGATGCGGCCGAGGCCGATGATGCCGACGGTCTTCTCGTAGAGCTCGACACCGGTGTACTTGGAGCGCTTCCAGGTGCCGGCCGCCAGCGAGGCGTGCGCTGCCGGGATGTGCCGGGCGAGGCTCAGGATGTGCCCGACGGTGAGCTCGGCGGCCGAGATGATGTTGGAGGTGGGCGCGTTGACCACCATGACGCCTGCGGTGGTCGCGGCCGGGATGTCGACGTTGTCGAGCCCGACACCCGCGCGGGCGATGACCTTGAGGTTCTTCGCCACGGCGATCGCCTCTGCGTCCACGTTGGTCGCGGAGCGGATCAGGATCGCGCTCGCCTCCGGCAGCTCCGCGAGCAGCACGGCACGGTCGGTGCCGTCGATGTTGCGGATGTCGAAGTCTGGGCCCAGGGCCTCGACTGTCGCGGGCGAGAGTTCTTCTGCGATGAGCACGATCGGCTTGGCCACGAATCGTTCCTTCTGTGGGAGGCGGGGGTGCGCCGCGCGTGGCGCGACCCTGCGAGTTTAGTGCAGTGCCGTGGCGCGGCCCGCCGGGTTACGTCCCGCTGCAAGAATGATGCGATGGATGCACCGGCGCTCGCCCAACTGATCCTCACGATCGCCCTCGCCGCGGTGTTCATCGGCATGGGGATCAACCACTTCCGGCCGGGTCCCGCGACGATCATGGCGAAGATGATCCCGCCGTATCTCCGGCGCGAGGGGCCGCTCCGCCCCATCAACCTCGTGTACCTCACGGGGGTGTGCGAGGTGCTCGGCGGCATCGGGCTGCTCATCCCGCAGACCCGGCTCGCGGCGGTCATCGCCCTCATCGTGTTCCTGGTGGCGGTGTTCCCGGCGAACATCTACGCCTCGCAGCACAAGGAGACGTTCCGCTCGCTCGCGATCCCGTTCTGGCCGCGTCTCGCCGGACAGCTCGCGCTGATCGCGGCACTCATCGTGACGGTGCTCTAGAGGCGGAGGATAAGCCAATAGATGTCGAAGGTCAGCACGGCGACCAGGGCCAGCCCGACGAGGAAGAGCAGGACCTTGTCGAGGAAGGAACGCTTCCACCCGATCCACAGCGCGAGGGTGAACACGACAGCGGGCAGCAGCAGGTTCGCGATGAGGATCCACCACGGCACATCCGCCGGATCGACGTAGATCTGCGGGAACTGCAGGAGGTTGCCCACGGCCTCCCACACGTCATAGGCGTAGAGCAGGCCGAAGACCACGATCACGGCGATGGTCGCCCCGCTGGGGCGCTTCTTCTCGACCACGTTGTCCTCGGTCATACCGCACCTCCGAACAGGAAGGGCCACGGCACGAGCACCAGGGCTCCGACCAGCAGGAGGGCGAGGCGAACGACTGGGCGTACCCCGCGGGCGAGCACGAGCACGGCCGCGAACCACAGCGGGGCGGACGCGATGGCGAGGAACTCGCCGAACTGGTACATGATCTCGTCGAGGATCGTCTGCGCCGGTGAGGGGCTACGCGCGACGGCGATGGCCCAGCCGATCGCCAGGAGCAGGTACACACCGGCGAGGATGCCGTAGCTCACCAGCAGGAAGGAGCTGGTGGGCGCGCTCTCCGACTCGGCTTCGGCTACCGGGCGGGGCGCCTTCTCGGGCTTCTCCTCGGGCTCGTCGCCGTCCCAGCGGAAGGCCGCCTCATCGTCGTCCACAGCCATGGATCAGCGGGCGAGGCGCAGTTCGACGACCTCGACGAGGTGCGGGAACAGAGGATGCTGCGGCTCGAGCCCCGAAATGGTCGCGGCGATCTCGACCGCGGGTGTGCCGCTCGCGAGAAGGGCCTGCAGTTCGACGCTCTCCGTGTCATCGGGAACATCGAAGCGCAGGGCCGCCCCGACGGCGTTGAGCAGGTCCCAGGCCGGCAGGCCGAGCTCGGCGAGCTGCGCGGCGGGGCCGATGAAGCGTTCGTTGCGGCTGAGCTTGCGCAGCGGGTTGCGTCCGACGCGCTCGCAGGTGTCGGGCAGGTGCGGGTTGGAGATGCGCACGAGGGTCTTCTCGATGTACTTCTGCTGCTCGTCGGGATCGAACCCGTGCTTCTTCACGAGCAGGGTCTTGGTCTCCTCGAGCACGGCGCGCACCTCGGCCTGCAGCTCGGGGGTCGCGAGCGCCTCGCGGATCGACACCCAACCGCGATCGATGCCGTGGTACGCGGCGGCGGCGTGTGCAGTGTTGACGGTGAACAGCTTGCGCTCGATGAACGGCGCGAGGTCGTCGACCCAGGTGACGCCGAAGATATCGGGAGTGATGCCGGCGAACGGAGTACGGTCGACGACCCACTCGAAGAACGACTCGATGGTGACATCCAACCCGCCGTGCTGTTCGGGCACGATGCGGTCGATGGCGCAGTTGGCGAAGATGGCGTTGTCGACCGGTCCGAGCGCACGCACCTCGGTGGCGAGCAGGTCGGTGCCGTTGATGGCGTTCTCGCACGCGATGATGACGAGCGGGGCGGCGTCCGCGGCGCGAGCGGCGAGGCCAGCGGCGATCACGGGAGCGACGAAGCGCAGGATGCGGGCGCCCACTGCGGTGGTGACGATGTCGGCCTTGGCGATCTCGGCGATCACGTCGGCCTCGTGCGTCTTCGAGTTGACGGCGCGGTAGCCGTCGACGATGTGCGTCTTCGCGTTCTCGCCGACCTCGATGACCTCGTAGCTGGACTGGCCCTGCAGGGCGCCGATCAGCTCCTCGCTGACATCGGCGAAGACCACCTCGTAGCCGCTCGCGTGCAGGAATTGCGCCACAAAGCCGCGCCCGATGTTGCCGGCACCGAAGTGCACTGCCGTCTTCGTCATGCCTGAATTCTAAGCGTGGATGGCACCCCTGGGCGCCGTGTACCACGCCGAACGGAAAGATGCGTGACACCCGAAGAGGGGCATGGAAGGTTTATGCCGCCGCGCAGACAATGGGGGCATGACCACCGACCTGCGCGAGGGCACCACCGCCGGCATCCGCGCCGACTACGAGCCGCGTGCGAACACCCACCGTCTCCGCGCATTCGCCGTCGCCGTTGTGCTGTCCCTGGCACTCTGGGCCGCCATCGGGTGGGGCGTCCTCCAGCTGGTCTAACCCGGGTGTAACTCATCCGGTCGCGCGGGCAGGGTCCGTGCCACACTTGCGGGCATGACGTCATGGTGGATCCGCGTGTGCACGGTCTTCTTCGGTGCGGTTCTCATCTGGCTGGGTGACGGTTTCGTCGCGACGCTGGTCTTCGGCGAGGGATACAGCCTTGCGGGGCACGTGTTCCGGGCGGTGACGACCGGCGCGCTGGTGGCGCTGATGCTCCTGCTCGTGCTGCGGCGCTGGCCCGCCGACGTGGGGTTCCGCCCCAGCGGGTGGGCGCTGCGCAGGGCGGGGCTGGGTGCGACCGCCTATGTCGTCGCGTTCTCGATCGGCGGCGCGGTCATCCTGTGGCTGTCTCTGGCGAACCTGAGCGTCGACGGTCCTTCCCTGCTCCCGCAGGCGCTTGCCGTCCTCGCTCTCGTGCTCATGTTCGAGGCCATCCCCGAGGAGCTCATCTTCCGCGGCTACCTGTTCGCTGCCTTGCGCGAGCGACTGCCGGTATGGGCGACGATCCTGCTGCAGGCGGTGATGTTCTGCCTGTTCGGCGCGATCATCGGGGCCGCGCGCGATCTCGAGCGGCTGCTGCTGTTCTTCACCTTCTCGATCGCGCTCGGCATCATCCGGCATGTCACGGGCACGGTCTACGCCACGATCGGCTTCCACGCGGCCTTCCAGCTGCTGACCCAGCTGATCAACGGGGAGCAGTGGACGTCGGTGGTGCTGGATGACCCGGAGCTCTGGTTCCGCGATATCGCCTTCTTCCTGATGCCGCTGGTCGTCGCCCCGCTCGGGATCGCGCTGTTCGCCCGGGCGCGGCGCCGGCCCGAGGCAGTGCCACGATCCGGCTCCTAGTTCTTCAGCAGGTCCGCGCTCGCGAATGTCGCCGTGCGGAATCCCTGCCGCGTCGCCGTGAAGACCGCGCGATAGGTCGTGCCGAAGTCGGTTGCTGTGGTGACGAGGGTCGAGCCGGTTGCGCCCGTGATCGGTGTCGCGACTCCCCCGCTCACCCTGAACCACTGCACGGCGACCGTGAAGCCTGCGGGCAGCGCACCGAGTGAGGCCGTGAACGTGTCGCCGAGGCGGGTGATCTTCGCGGGCGTCGCGGCGGCGGGCGTCATCCCGAAGTCGATGGCGACCCGGTTGCTTTCGGCGTAGACCGGCGTGAAGTACGGCTTCGAGGCCGTCACCCGCACGAAGACGCTCGAGCCCGCGAGCCCCGGCGTCGGGGTGAAGGTGGCACTCGTCGCACCGGGGATGGACATGGCCGTGCCGTCCGCCGTGAACCACTGGTAGCTGTAAGCGGTGCCCGTGGTGTTCCAGGTGCCGGGCGTCGCGGTGAGCGTGCCGTCGACTACGGCCGTGCCGGAGATCACCGGGCGCGCGGTCGATACGAGCGGGCTGATCGAGGCGATGCGGTTCGGGATGCCGAACGACTTCGCCGTCGTCAGGTAGCCGGCGGCACTCTTTGTGACGACGACGGCCAGCAGGGCGCCCGTGTCGGCTGTCGTGTACGAGTAGTCCTGCGCCGTTGCACCCGCGATGGCCGTGCCGTTGCGGGTCCACTGGTAGCCGGTCACCACGGGGTCGAGGTCCCAGTACATCGGGTGGGCGACGTTGGCGGCCGAGGCGGACGTCGCTCCCGCGAGCACAACGGCGTCGGGACCGGGAACGAACGCCGCTCCCCTGCCGGTCTGCGCCGCGAAGGTCTTCGTCGCCGTCGTGTAGCCCGCAAGCTGCGCGGTCAGCGTCGCGGTGATGCGCTTGCCGACGTGCGCGGCGACGTTCAGGGTCGGAGCCACGACCTGGGTCGACGTGCCGTTGCGGTCGTAGATCGACCACGACACCTGCACGGCGGTGGGCTTCTTCGACCAGGTGGCCGCCGAGATGGACAGCACCGTTCCCTTCTTGCTGATCACCGGATTCTTGGTGACCACGAAGGTGCCGGGCAGCACCACGGTCGAGCCGCCGCGAACGGCGCTCGCGAGCCCGGGCACACTGCCGGTCACGGTGACGGTGAGCGTCTGCCCCTGGTCGGCCGGCACAGGCGTGTAGGCGGCCTTGGTGCCGACGACCACGCCGGCCCGCCTCCACTCGTAGGCGAAGGTCGCGGGCTCCGACCAGGCGCCGCCGGTGGTCGCGGTGATCGGGAGCCCGACGACGGCATCGGTCGTGAGAACGGGGTCGAGGCCCGGGTTCAGGCCGAAACCGGGTGCGACCGCAGCCGTCTCGATGATCGAGCCCGAGCTGTTGTAGCCGGGTCGGTGACCCGTGACGTAGACGGCGAGCTGGCGCCCAACCTGCGAGCGCTGCGGCGTGTAGGTGGGGTTCACCGCACCCGGGATGTCCCTGTAGGTGTTGGTGGCGGGGTCGACAGCCGCCCACTGGTAGCTGATCGCCGTGGGCTGTACACCGGTGAAGGCGGCGCCGGCTGCGGTAGCCGTCTGGCCGACACGGATGTCGCCGCCCGGGATCGTCAGTGTGCCCGGTGTGGACATCTGCAGCGACGCCGGAGAGAGACCGGTCACCCAGGTCGAGTCGCTGCCGTACTTCGCGCGGCTCATCGTGACGAAGGCGAGCACCTGGCGGGTCTCGAGTCCCGCCGCGGGGACGGTGAGTCCGTTGCCGGGCACGCTGATCGTCGATCCGCCGGGCAGGATCGCGCTCCACGTGATGGAGGTCACGGTCGCCGCGCCCTCGACGAACGTCGGCGGCGTCACGCGGTAGACGTCGCCCTCATGGGTGAGCTCGCCGGGCACCTTGATGTGCAGGGTGCCGTTCCCCACGACGCCGACCTCTCCGACGATGCTCGCGGGCGTGTAGTTGAGCTTGCTGCCCTGCAGGATCACGCGCAGCTCGCGCCCGAAGTCCGCCTCCGTGGGCCGGTAGGTCGCCGCGGTGGCCTTGGCGATGGTCGTCCAGGCGGCGGCGGGCGTCGCCCGGGACTGCCAGAGGTAGCTCGTGGCCACGCCGGGCACCGTCCACGACCCGGGCTGGGCGACGAGGGCCGCACCTACCGAGGCGCTTCCGGCGCCGGTCACGTTGAGCGATGCAACGGGCGCGGGATGACGTGTCACGGTGCTGGCGTTCGTCACGTGCACCTTCGCCGCGAAGCCATCCGTGCGTGCGGTGATCACCACACGCACCGCCTTGCCGATGTACGAGTCGGGGATCACCAGCGCCTGCGCGGTCCTGCCGGTGAGCGGCAGCCACTTCTTCGCCTTGAGGTACTGCCATTGCCACGAGACGGTGGTGCTGCCGGAGTCCGTGTCCGAGGCCCAGGTCGGTGTGGGCGCGGTGAGTGTGCCCGGGGCGGTGGTGGTGGGCAGCGTCGTCGCACCGGTCGCCGCGCCGGGCGTGCCGAGCTGGCCCGCCACCGTCGTGACACCCGAGGTGTATCCGGCCTGCATGGCGGCGACCTGCACCCGGATGGCGCGACCGGCGAAGGAGGCGACGTTCACGCTGGGGGTGCCCACGTTCATCCCGACCCAGCTCTGGCTCGCGGGGTCGAAGATGATCCACGCGTAGGCGTAGGTGGAGCCGAGGGCCGACCAGGTTCCGGGGCTCACGGTGAGCACCGCGCCCTTCCTGGTGACCGTCGGCGCCTTCACGACGCTGAGCGCGCCCTGCCCGATGAAACCGAGGTAGTACGAGCCGACGATGGAGACGTAACCGGTGCGCGAGGTGGTGACGCGCACGAGCATCTCGGCACCCAGCTGCGCGGCCGACGGGGTGTAGCTCGCGCCCGTCCCGAGGATCGGACCGTCGCAGTCGCCGTTGTCGTTCGTGTCGACGCACCACTCGTAGCCGGTTGTCGTGCCCGGCAGCGAATAGGTTCCCGCTGTCGCGACGATCGGCGTGCCGACCTTTCGCGCGGGGGTGAATGTCGGCGGGGTGAGAACGGACGGTGCCGCGCCCGGCGCGACGGTGACCGCGGCCGAATCCGAACTCTGCCAGGGGCGGGTGGTGAAGAAGTGGTGGATGCGGGCCGAGACCTGCGCACCCGCGTCCGCACCGGTGAGCGTGTAGCTGCTGCCGATCGCACCGGGGATGGCGCGGCCGTTGCGCAGCCAGACGGCGAGTGTCGTCGCGCTGAAGTACGGGGTATTGCTCGCCGTCTCGTAGTAGGTCGGCGGTATGGCGGTGAGGGTGTGGCCGACCTGCGGTGTACCCGTGATCGTGGTCGGCACCTGGAGCGTGGGGTCGTTGCCGGGGTTCGTCGCCGTCGCGAACAGGGAGCTCCCGAGCGGGGTCGAGGTGCCCGCCACCACGGTCACGACCGCGACCGCCGGGTAGCGATCGCCGTTGAGAGTAGTGGACAGGCGCATCTCCTCGGCCGAGGAGCCGGCCTGGATCACCCAGGTGCCCGCTCCGAGGCCGCCCACGCTGAACGTTCCGTCCGCGGCGGTGCGGGTGAGCTCCGTGCCGGGCAGTTGGGCGGTACCGCCCTCGTGCTGCATGCGGGCGAAGATCGCGACGTTGGCGGCGGGGGCGAATCCCGGGAATTCCTGCACGAGACCGGTGACGCTCCCGGCCTCGGTCAGGGTGCGGGTGCCGAGCGGGGAGACGGTGCCCGCGGTGACCGGGAAGTATTCGGCCGCCCACAGCGTGTTGGTCCCGCCGAGCAGCGTGCTCCCGTAGCGGGGGTCGAGGGCGACCCCCGCTGCGGTCTTCTGCGGCGGGTCGAAGCGCAGGGTGTAGTCGAACCCGGGCAGGAGACCCGTGAGAGTGAAGGCGCCGGTCGCTGTCGTGATGCCCGAGGCCACCGGCGTCGCCACGTTGTACGAACCGGGGGTGCCGCCCAGACGCAGCGCCGTCACGGAGACGCCGGCCACTCTGGGCACGCCGACGCCGTCGTGCAGACCGGCGACGATTCCGGAGACTCCGCCCGTGGCGGGCGCGACGAACGCGAAGCTCCGGGTGACGCCCCGCGAGATCTCGACCTCCTCGGCCGAGGCGAGCGACTGCCCGCCACCCGAGTAGACGAACGGGAACGCCGCGCCCTTGGCGGAGAGGCGGTAGGTGCCCGGGGTGAGGGCGAGGCTCGCGAGCCCGGTCGCGCCGGTGGTGGCCGAGCCGCGCGCCGTCCACTCGTCCCGATCGTTGCGGGCGAGAGCGGTCACGACGACCCCGGCGACAGCCGTGTTGGTGAGGCCCTTGACGGATACGGAGAGGGTGCCCGCGCCGGTCAATCCCGCGCGCAGGTAGCTGGTGTGGTTCTCGGTGACGGTGAAGGTGTCGGCCGCAGCGACAGTTGTCGCCCCGCCGAGGAACTGCATCCCGTGCCCGGCGAACGCCCCGAATTCGAGGGTGTAGCGGCCCGGCGCGACTCCCGCAATGCCGAAGGCTCCGGATGCCGTGGTCACCTTCCTGAACGCGGCATTCCTCGCGAGGGGGCTGCCGTCGCTCGCGAGCGCGACCAGCTGCACGCTCACGCCCTTGCCCACGGCGCCCGTGCTCAGGGTCACGACGCCGGACACGCCTCCCGGTACGGCGGCGCTCGCCGCGACGGGCGTGAGGAGCGCAGCCAGCAGTGCGAGCACAACGGCGACGGCGCTCGCGCCGAGAGCGCGGGCAGGCAGAGACTTCGACATGGAAACAACCCCCCAAGCCGCCGATCAGGCACCCGCGGCCACATTCGAGGGCAAATCTATTCCGCGCCGGGCGACCGGCGTGAGGGGGTTTTTCGTTAACTACCGCGGCGCGAGTGCGCGATGGCGAGCGACGCGATCCCGATCACGAAGGCGGCGATGCCGAGCACGTAGGCCGCAATGCTCGGGATGCCGCTCTCCGGCTCGAGGAACGGGTACGGGAACCAGCCCGTCGCCGCGCCCTTGATGAACGTGTAGACCAGCCAGGCGATCGGGTACACGATCACCACGCGCAGGGCCGTCCAGCGCAGGGGCGCGCGCCCGGGCGAGACGATCCAGTCCAGCAGGATCGCGAGGGGCACCCACACGTGCATGAGCTCCCCGGGCCACTGGAGCCCCACGTAACCCTCAGCGGGGATGCCCCTGAGCAACCCGTTGTAGACCACGGCGGTGACGATCGCGTAGGTGAGCACGGACATCCGCACACTCGTCAACAACTGCCCATCGACCGGGCCACGTACCGCGACCACCCCGCCCCACGCGCTGACTGCGGCAGCGATGAAGCTCGACTGGATGGTGAAGAAGCTGTAGTACTCGGCCGCCTGCATGTCGTTGTGGGTGATCTTGTCGACGATCTGGAAGCCGAGTGCGACGAGCAGCGTCGCGGCGATGGCCAGGCGGAAGGCGGCGACGAGGGGGCGGGACACCCGACTCAGGTTACTCGCGACGTCAGTGCAGCGGCCGCGGCGCCTCACCGGTTGCGGCCGCGCGCTGCGCTTCCTGGCGCTTGAGGCCGGCCGCGTTGAAGAACCCGAGGAAGGCGAGGGCACCGGCGCAGATAGCGAGCAGGAAGGCCAGGAAGCCGAGGATCGGGTTGCCGAGGAACATCAGCGCCGCGGCGACCAGGATGCCGAGCGCCACCGGAATGCAGAAAGCGCCGGCGATGATGCTGCCGACGTAGCTGCCGTGGAAGACCATGGACGGCTTCGGCCCACCGGGTGCTGCCTGGCCGATCGGCCGGCGGTGCTCGGTCCAGTCGACGCCGCTCCACCAGCGCTCCTCGCCGGCGACTCCCGCGGCATACCAGCCGGGCGGCACACTGCTCATCGGAACTCCCCCATCACTCGATGCTGAGAATACATCACCCCGGGATTGCGGTACGGGATGCCCCGGCACTCGAGTTGCCCGAAAACGTCCCCCTGTCGGTACGCCAGGCAGCGGAAGTGGGCAACTCGACGCTCAGTTCACGGGTGTCACAGCCCCCAGGCCGGCGATCATCGAGACGCGCGCAGCAAGCTCGATCGCCTGCGAGCCGGTGATCACCACACCCTGCTTCTTCAGGGTCGTGATCAGGGTGCGGTTCGGCACCCCGGCGAGCTTCTCGATGGTCGACAGTCCAGCAGCGTCGAGGGCCGTGCCGATGTCGGTCGGGGCGCCCAGAATCGACCCGGCGATACGACGTGGGTTCACGCTCACAAGAGGCGCGCCCGTGCTGGTCGTGCCGACGACCGCCGCAACGGCGTCGATCGAGCCGACAGTGCTGCGCAGGAACGCCTGCTCCTGGGTATTGACCGCCTCGACGATCGAGGTGTCGTCCACGGTCGACTCGAGGCTGAGCACCGAGAGTCCCTGGCCGAGTGTGCGACCGTCGCCGAGCGGTTCGTCACCGAAGCTGGTGATGAGGTCCTTGACCACTGCCCCCGCCTTGACTGCCTTGCCGAACGCGGGGTTCCCTGCCATCGCACGCGCGACCAGGGCACCGGTCTCCAGTCGCTGCGTCACCGTCGAGGTGAGGTCCATGGTGTGGATGCCCGGCAGCACCACCACGTTGCCCCCGTGCTGCCACATCGTGACCTTGGTGCCGTCCAGCTCGCGAATGCCGAGGAACTTCGGGGCGTTCTCGATCTCATAGGGGAAGGCCTTGGGCGAGGGGGTCTTGGTGTGGAGTTCGGCGACGTCGTTGTTCAGTCGATTGAGTTCGGCAGCGACATCCTGAAGCGCCAGCACCAGCGAGGCCCGCAGCTGTTCGAGGCAGCCGTAGAGGGCGACGACGTCGGCGCTCAGCGTGTCCAGGTCTGTGGCCAGGGCATTGAACCTCCAGTTGAACCCCCTATCGCCCGGACTCTCGCCCGCCTGCACCACGCTCTCGCCGTCGATCCAATTCGTGTGAGCGAAGGTGCGCGCGAAGCCGGGCACACATGCGGCGGAGTCGGCGGGCAGTTGCTGTGCGAAGCGAAAGCGGCGCGGCAGCTGGCCGAGATTGACGGCGACGAGGTCGTTGATCAGCTTGATGGCGTCGTACTTCGGCAGCCCCTTCGACACGATCTGCTCCACCAGCAGGTTGGGATCGGAGCCGATCGCCTCATTCCATAGATTTGCCATGATGTCTCCAAACAATCAGTCGTGCAGGGGGCGGTAGCGGTGATACGTGCGGGCGGCGGAGGGCGACATCGCGGTGGGCACGCCCGAGCCGTCCACGTCGACGTGCCTGCGGCGGATGTCCCACGTGTTCACCTCGACACCGATCGGGGTGACCAGTTCGAGGATGTTCATGAGGTGCTCGTACTGCGCGAGGGAGAGCAGCGAGCCGTCGGCGAGCCGGGGGCGCCACTCGTAGGGATCATTCGCGCCGGTGCGCACGTAGGCGAGCACCGAGACCATCGAGATACCCGTGCCGGCACGCGTCACCGAGACGGAGCCGCCTACGCGTGCACTGAGCCGCGCCGGGGTTCCCGAGAGAGCACGCACCTGCCATCGATAGGCGACCGAGTAGCGCGCCGCGATGTTGTTTCCGGCGAGCGGCAGGTCGACCAGACCGATGATGAGGGCGAGGGAGCCGCCGGCGGTGAGTACGGGCAGCCCACTGCTGGCCCCTGCCGCCGCCGCGAGCTCGAACAGCCTGGCCAGCTTCGGGGGGTCCGCGAGCAGCGCCGGAGTCGTTGCACCGAGGTCGAACACCACGAAGGACCGCCGGGCGACCTCGGCCAGGCGAGACTGCAGGTCTGCGGTCGACAGCACGGCGGGCAGGTCGAGGCGGGCGAGCACGGGCGGCAGGGTGGCGTCGACGTCGCTCGGCTGAATGCCCGCGATGAGCGCGTCGACGCCGGCAACCGGCAGGAGCCCCTCGAGGGCGAAAGCTGCTATCACCGGGGCGAGCGGTGCATCGTGGTCCGCGTCGCCAGGGCTCTCGAGTCGCGCGCTCAGGCCGAGGGGAAGCGTGGCATCAGCCCCCGGCGCCGCGTCGACGACGAGAGCCCCGGTGGCCAGGGTGCTCGCGAAGACGCTGCCGTCATCCAGCAGCAGCCACGATCGAAAACCGCACGCCCGTAGCAGCCACCCTGCGATCGGATCGTCAGCGCGCGGTACGGCAACGAGGTCGTCTGCTGCAGCCGCGGCGGCCACGGCTGCATCGAGGTCGGCGTTCGCGGGCGCCGCCAGCCGCACCCCGAAACCCAGTTCGAAGCGGCTGCCCCCGTCGTCGCGCTGCCCGCCGAGCGCGACCCGGTATACGTTCGATCCGAGTCCTGCCTGCCGCTCAAGGAGAGTGGCAAGCGCGAGGGCGACGGATGCCGAGACCGGCTCGTTCGGCGGAAGCCCGAGTGTCCCGAGCGCCTGCCGCGCCACGTCGATGCGGTTCTCGACCACGGGAGGCAGCATGCGGGACGCATGGGCTGTGTCGCCGTCGACGCTGCCGCTCGGCCAGACGAGGTGAACCGAGCGGATAGCCTTCAGCAGCTCGGCCCGCTCGGCCGCACGCCCGGGTGAGATCAGCCTGAAGCCGATGAGCAGCGGGTTGGCCGTCTCGTCAATCGAGATCCGGTCGGTGTAGCCGACGTCCGCCATCCACCCCGTGGTCGGACCAGCCGGGTTGTCGCCATTGATCGCGCGGGATATCCAGGTGGGGCTGGGCAGCCGGATCTCCCGCAGGATGCGCAGCCTCGACCGATACTCGTCGTCCGGTTCGCGACCGTCGACAAAGGGTGTGCTGGTGAGCTGCCCGGTCGCTCCGTCCCAGTCGAGCCGGTCGGAGAAGCGGGGCACACCGAGATCCGCGCCGATGCGATCCAGGGTGTGACCTCGCGCGAATCGCAGAGAGCGGATCATCCGAATCTCGCGCGCCTGGCGCCGCAGTCGCGCCTTCTCCGACAACACGACGGCCAGCAGTTTCCCGAGGCCGCCCTGCACGAGTTCGAGCCCAACGATCGCCGAGGTCTCGGCCGGCGTGAGCGCACCCGATCCGCTGAGTGTTGCCGACACCGTGCCGGCGAACTGCGCCGCGACGCCCAGGGCGTCGACGGGGGCGGCAAACGCGCAGAGCGTGCTGCCGCCCTCAGACCACTCGGCGAAGGTCAGCACGGGCTGGTCGGTGGCTCCCACCCGCACCGTGACCGAGAGGGTCTCGGCCCCGAGGTCCCGCTCGAGTCGCACCAGCAGCAGAGGCTGCCGGGTGGGGACCTCTGTATCGAACGCCCCGCCTGCCAGCCACGGGAGCGGCTTCGGAGTCGCCGAGTCCGCGAGAGGTCCGATGAGCTCGCCTGCCGCGGCGGCGAGGCTGGCCGCACCGGGAGCCGCACCGCGGTTCATCGTGCCACAAGGAGATCGGGCCGATCGACCAGCACAGCGATCTGGTCGGTCGCAAGCACGAGGTTCTCATCGATGCCCAGCAGCTGGGATTCCCCCGCCCCCAGGGGTGACGCCCCGACCCCGTCGAGCTCCCGCGGAAACCGCACCAGCCTCAGATTCGCGACGTCGACGACACCGGGTTCGCCCATCAGTGCGTGCAGCACGACGGCGTTCCGCACCGGATCGGCGAGCGCGAGCCCGTCGATCGCCGCGTGCAACCGCGCAATGAGTCGTGCCTTGAGCGCGCGGGTCGCCGGATGAGCGTTGACCGCTGCGGGGGTCCCCGTCGGCAGGGTGAGTCCCCGGGTCAGGATGTCGGCGCTCACCGCCACGTAGACCTGGTCCGCCTCGACCACGTCGGGGAAGATCCCCACCGGTCGCACGTCGCGGATGGCCGCCTCGACGCTCGCGCGCACCCCGCCGATCCCCGACCAGATCGCAGCAGGCGTCGGGGCCACGAGCACTCGCACGTAGTACGGGCTCGCGAGATCGCGTTCGGCAGCGAACATCCTCTCGATGAAATCGAAATCGCCGAAGATGGACCGCGACAGGTCGAGCCCGCCCCACCCATCGCGCACCGCGACCTGGCGCACGCCGGGCACGAGCGCGACGGTCGACGCAATCGAGTCGACGCTCCACAATCCGCGCGGGGCCCGCAGCAGCAGCTCCCGGTACGGCCCGTCGGCCCAGCGGAAGTTGCCTCCCGAGAGCGCGGACGAGTGATTCACCCGCACGAGGCCCGTGCCGGCCGCGCTCGCCTGCGGGGGGAGACCGGCCGCCGCATCGGCCTCGACCAACTGCGCGAGACTCGGGTCGGCGGCCTCCCAACGATCGATCTTCTGCATCAGGTTGCCCGCGCCGTCGTCGATGGTCGGATCGAGATTGCCGTCCGGGCCGGGATCGAAGCTCACGACCGGCACCGTCGCCGTTGTCGTGGCCGCGGTGAAGATCACGGTGCTTGCGAGGGCGACACGATGACCGCCCATAGTGAGCAGTCGGCTCCCCCGAGGGAGCACCAGCTGGGGGTGGCCAGGCGGCAGCTTGCCCGAGAGCGACAGGGTGACCATGCCGGACGCGCACTCGAACGGGCGCTCGATGCCGACCTCGGCGCCGAGCTCGCTCAGCGCGCGTCCCGTCGCGGTCGACAGGAAACTGTCGTCGTAGGTCGCGCCGAGGGCGGCCCATGTGCGCGCCTCCTCGAGGCTCGTCACTTCGAGGATCTTGCGGACGATGCTCCCGCTCGACAGGTCGAGATCGGGATCGATCAGCGCGCGGCCGAGGGCGAGCTTCTCGGCCAGCAGGCGGGAAAACGGTTTGGGCAGGAAGCCCGACGCCGTCACTCCGAAACTCGCGCTACCCGTGCTGCGCATCACCTCCTCATCCAGTGCGAGGATCTCGGTCAGGTCGATGCTCTCGCTCATGACTCCCTCTCTTCCTCGATCGCCCCGGACATTCCCCGTGTGTCGATGTCTCCCCAGCGCTGACCCGAGGCGAGGCCGCCCGTCGACACCTCCCCGACATCACCTCCCACCGTCTCGAAATCGACGCGCACGTCGAGTACACGTCGAAAGGCGCCGGCAGGAGTCTCCATCGGATTGCTCACCTGCAGGTCGACGATGCGCGTCACGCGCGGGTCGCTCGCGAGATATTCGGCCACGGCTCCGCGCACCCCCTCTCGCGCGAGAATCGGCGAGGTCTGCTCGGAGAGCGGCGTGAGGCCCAGGAATCCGAACCGCTGGTTGAAGACGTCGCTGCCGCGCAGGGTGGTGAGGCCGATGGCGAGACACTGGCAGAGGTTGTCGACGCCTTCGATCATGGCGAGGTCGCAACCGAATCCCGAGTCAGCGAAGCGGATGTCTCGCGCCGAGTCTGCGGTGGTGACGAGATCGGCGCGCAGGCCGACCCCCAGTAGGCGGCGGCGGCGGATGTGCTGGTCGGGAGGGGTGAGAGTCATGGTGATTCCTCGATGGGGGCTCAGACGGCGGTGAGGGTGCCGTGGTTCGGGGCGGGCTCCGCCGTGATGGGGGACGGGGTATTGCTGGTGGCGACGAGGGTGCTCAGGAGAACGGGCACGCCGTTGGACGTGAGTCGCGCCGCCGCCCCGCTGACAACGGCCGCGGTGCTCGCGCACGGGCCCGGATTCGGCGCGGTGCAGCCGGGATTCCACGTGAACCCGGGAAGGTCGGGGAAGAGCAGCACCGGCGCGGTCGAGATCGTGAGCTTCGCGCTCGATCGGGTGAGGATGGTGCCCCCGTGGTCACATCTCAGGGTCGTGGCGGTATCGGTGACGACGGCCATCTCAGCTCACGTCCATGGTTCCGGTGACCTTGACCCTCACGTTCGCTGCGGTCAGCGAGATGTCGCCCGAGCCCGCGGAGAACGCGATCGACGTTCCGGTGACGGTGATCGCTCCGTTCGGCGCGAGCGAGATCGTCGCGCTGTCGCTGCCCTTCGCCTGGATCAGTACCCCACCCGATGGCGCTTCCGACGGCTCGGGGCGCTCCCCCGCCTCCGTGGAGTGGTCCGTCACCCGGATGATGAAGCGCGTGGTCTCGATGATCCGCGTGCCATCCGCCTCGATGAGATCGTGGCTCGCGGGGCCGCCAGGGGCCGTGCCGTCCGAGTCGCCGATGTCCTCGGTGTTGGGCGCGCCGATCGGCAACACCAGCCAATAGTCGCCGGCTTCCGCCGGCGGCCCCTCGTCACGCCCCCAGAGCGCCCCCACGTCGACCAGGTCGTTGGCACCGCCGCCCGCGTCAGCAAGCAGCACCCGGGTGCCGGGATAGCGCGGCACCACCAGTCCGTAAGGTCCCCAGGCGAACGGGGAGAGGGTCGGCACCTCGCGCAGCTCGGCATGGTGGTCGGCGGTGATCGGAACACGCTGAGCGGCCGCGGGAAGGCCGTCGCCCGCCACATCCGCGTACCAGACCTCGCTCGTGTGCCGCGGTGGGGATGCTCCGACCTGCACACTCGCAGGATGGGACCGGATCTGGCCGACCCGTGCACCCGTCTGGCGTGCGGCGAGTGCATCCCGGATGACCTGCGCCGTCGCCTGCGCGGAGTCGGGTGCCGGCCCGCCGCGGGGCCGACCGGAAGTGGGCGGGGTCAGGTCGCCCGTCGACGGCTTCGCGTCCCACCCGGAGTCGTCGGTGCCCGTGAGTACTACGGCCGTGATGGTCGAGACAAATCCCGAGCGGCGCGAGATGCGGTGCGCGACTCCGGTCACCAGGCAGCGGCTTGGCTTCGCGGTGGGCAAACCGGGCAGGCCACCAGTCACCATACCGGTGAGTGTGGTCAGTATGGCGGCTCCCAGGCTGCGC
>Ga0247807_10000800_pt1 | contig 19290 bp, 8 predicted proteins | sample UWRJL074202C1_FD_179931 | JGI IMG/M metagenome (GOLD analysis project Ga0247807, IMG submission 179931) | Plant litter microbial communities from Arlington Agricultural Research Station in Wisconsin, United States - UWRJ-L074-202C-1 | ecosystem: Environmental > Terrestrial > Plant litter >...
GTATCAGGAACATTTTGCTTTTTGGCAGGATAAAGATGTGCCGGATTCCTGGAAAAAGTTTCAATCGATAGCTTTGTACTGGACAGCAAAAGGTGTTGATGGTTTTCGCTACGATATGGCCGAAATGGTTCCGTATGAATTTTGGAGTTATATGAACTCCGCTATCAAAATGAAAAATCCAAATGCTTTTTTATTGGCAGAAGTATATAACCCGAATGAATATCGTAATTATATTCGTTTAGGGAAAATGGATTATCTCTATGATAAAGTAGAAACGTATGATAAACTGAAAGATATCATTCGCGGAAAATCTTCTCCTGACGGATTATCGGATATCCAGAAAGGAATGGCAGATATCGAACACAATATGCTTCATTTCTTAGACAATCATGACGAACAACGCTTAGCAAGTTCTGAATTTGCCGGAACTCCTGAACGCGGAAAACCTTTAATGGTGGTTTCTACGACAATTAGTACGTCGCCAACAATGGTTTATTTTGGTCAGGAAGTAGGAGAGGCCGGAAATGAAAATGCCGGTTTTGGAACCCGTTCGAGAACTTCTATTTTTGATTATATTGGTGTTCCTAATCATCAACGTTGGATGAATGATGGGAAATTTGATGGAGGTCAACTTTCAGAATCAGAAAAAAAACTTCGCGATTTTTATAAACGATTGCTTAATTTTTCTATTAATAGTCCCGCTTTGATGGGAAGTTTTCAGGAAATTCAGTCTGTAAATCGTCAGGATAGTGCGGGCTATGACGAATTAATTTACTCCTATATTCGTTGGTCTGAAAATCAAAAATTGATTGTAGTTGCGAATTTTTCTTCGGAAAAAACAAGTGAGTTTGAATTGAAAATTCCTGCTGATGTTATTTCTAAATGGAATTTGAAAGATGGTTCTTATGTGCTTTTAGATCAATTGTATTTGCAAAGTAAAACGTATTTTACGGTAAAGAATGGAGAAGGAGTGGTGAGAATTAAAATATTGCCTTCGGAATCATTTATTTATGAAGTAAAATAGGGTTCTCACATAATAATAATAATAATAATAATAATAATAGCAAAACCTAACAGGTTTTTAAAACCTGTTAGGTTTTGCTATTAACGACTTTCAATTTTTGTAAATGATAAAACCGTTTGGTTTCAGACTTTTTCCTCCCATTAATATTTTAGCATTAGTCGGTACTTTTATTTCTTTTTTGGTTCCAAAATTAATTATAATAGTAATTTTTTCTCCTTCAAAAGATCTGGTAAATGAGATTTGATCTTTTGATAATTCAAGAGTTTCATATGTACCGTATTGTAAAACTTTTTCATTATTTCTTAAAGCTATAAGTTTTTTATAATCGTTAAGAATGGATTTTTTTTGAGATTCCAAAACCTCAACATTTGTTTTTTTAGAATCCGGATTAATTTTAATCCAACTTCTTTCTTTAGAAAATCCCGCAAAAATAGCTGAATTCCATTGCATTGGGCTGCGTGATTTATCGCGATTGTGTTCGTTTCCTTCCAGAAGTGCTTCTTTTTGAGTTGTACCTTTTTCAAGTGCTAAGTCATAATGTGTTCTTCCTTGTATATCGACCATTTCGTCTATGTTCTGAGCAATAATATTATGCATTCCAATTTCTTCTCCATAATAAATAAACGGAATTCCTTTTGCGGTAAGTATTAATGCTGCCAACGCTATCGCTCTATCTGGATTGCCGTTGGCCAATCGATCGATCATTCTGGGCATATCATGACTGCCAAAAAATAAGGTTGGATAATTGCTCATGTTTTTTTCCATGCTTTGCAATTCATCAAAAATACGCTGGCTCGAAAATTCTTTGATACTTCCAAAGTTGAAATTAAAAACAACATCTAATAAATCCTGCGATTGATATTGTTTTAAAATCTCAATTTTATCGCTTCCAATTTCTCCCACAATAAAACGGTTGTCATATTCATTTACGGTAGATTTTATTACTCGCATGGCGTCTTTTACACCTTTTTGATCAATATCGTTTATATGTTCTTGTTGTCCGTTTTTTACCGGATTATCTTTTGTGATTCCGTTGGTGTTTAAAAAATTGATTACATCCAATCGAAAACCATCTACACCGGCATCGAGCCAAAAGCGCAGTACATTTTGAACCTCAACAACTACTTTAGGATTCGACCAGTTAAGGTCGGCCATTCTTTTATCAAACTTATGATAGTAATATTGATTGGTCAAAGAATCTTTTTCCCATGCTGTTCCTCCAAAAAAAGAGTCCCAATTATTGGGATCGTCTTTCCAGATATAATAATCACGATAAGGATTGTTTTTTGATTTTCTGGATTGCTGAAACCATTTGCTATCTGTAGAGGTATGATTAAAAACCATATCAATAATAACCTTTATTCCTCTTTTATGGGCTTCACTTAAAAATGTATCAAAATCGGCTTTATTACCATAAGTAGGATCTACCTCGTAATAATTAGCAATATCATAACCGTTATCAACTTTTGGTGAAGTAAGAAAAGGAGTCAGCCAAATACCTTTAATACCAAGATTTTTTAAATAATCTAATTTGTGAGTCATCCCTTTAAAATCACCATATCCGTCGCCATTACTATCGGCATAACTTGGCATATAGATTTGATAAAAAACAGATTCTTTCCACCATTTTTCATCAGCTACTTTTTTTTGAGCAATCGCCATGTTTGCATTTGTGATTAGGATAAAAAAGAATATAGAATTCAATACAGTAGATTTCATAAGATTATGGTCTGGTTATTTCTCATCAAGTATGTCATTTCGAAGGAGAAATCGCACTTGTAATTCGACAAAGATTAGAGTCTTTCTTTGCAGAGTTTCGAATGTGATTTCTCCTTCGTCATTGACAAAAAATGAGAATTTAAATTCAATAATTTACTTTTTTTGTTGAAACTTATAATCGACCACAATACCATTAACCAGCATTTTTTGACCTTCATAAGTTACTTTTCCATTAGCAGGAACACATACAATCACTACAGATTTTAAAGCTCCAATGTTTATTTTGGAAGAAGAAGAAGAAACATTTCGAGCTATAAAACTCCCCGAAACAGTATTGTATAAATCTAATTTTTTACCTTTTTCAGTTTTTATAGTTACTGTTTTGCTTGCTGTATATGGATTGTAATATAAGTAAGTAGGATAGGTTTTATCGCTAAAAAAATCAGTAGCTAATAAATTCAATTGTAATATTCCGGCAACATTAGTTTCACGGATTATACTACCAAAGATCCCTACATGTCCGCTTCCGTAAACGCTAAACTGAGATTCTTTAGGATTTTCTCCAAGTACCCAAAGGGGACCATCGCCTTGCGCTACAGGACCTTTTAAGTCTTCGTATTCTTTGTAACTTGATTGCTTAATAATACCTTCATATCCAATTACTCCTTTAGTAACTTCTGCAAGTTCAGGAATAGTCTGGTGTTCTTTTGGCATATATTGCGGATAAAAAAAGCGAGAAGCGTTTGCTGCATTCAGCATCCATTTTCCAATTGCAGTTGCATACGATTGATCGTATCGAACCATTGGTATCATTGGCCAGGCCATATCATAAGTATTCATCAAAAAACCATAGCCACCATGATCTACGGTACTACCAACAGTTCCAGAAATATCTATTCCGTTCCAATTGCCTACTAATACTCCCCAACCTTCACGACAAATGGCCGTTCCGTCAAAAGTCCAGTCTAACATTTTATCGGTATTAAATTGCGTTCCTTCTTCAGCATTTATTCTGGCTGCTAAATAGGCACCAAAGGGCATTAATAATTCGTAGGTTGGATTTATTTTTTGCGATTCTAATGCAGATAACGCGCTCTTTGCGCCTTTTAAATATTTACGATCTCCAAATTTTTTATAAGCCATATATAAAACCCACGCATGTCCTGCCGCAGCATCTGGTTGTGCACAGATGTTATTTTTCATTGGCGTCATTTTGTTATAATCAAAATAAGAATGATCATAGTTCCCGTTTAAGATTACATCAGCCTCATAAAATTTATCCGCAATACTTTTAGCAATTTCGGTAAAACCGGGTTCGTTTGGATATTTATCATAAACGGCATAAAACAAAACATTAGGATAAACATCATACCACCAATCGCGTCCATAACCGCCACCTAACAAAGCAACTTCCGGACAAGTATTATTCATCATAATATTCCAACCAGTATCTTTGTTGAAATAATTCTTTAACATGCCAACATAATTCAGATTTTGTTGTTTGCTTTTGTCAATTCCAACTAAACTTGCTCCTAAAGTGGCTCCCATTGTAGCCAATGCTTCGTGAAACATTCCTTTATTATTTGATCCTTGTCTCACATCGGCTACAGCAGTGTACATTCCCACAACATCTTGCGGAAAATTTTTTTTGCTATTGTCCATCCACACCATTGGCCAGTATTTACCCTTGGCATTAAAATCAAAAACTGTTTGATCAAAAACTAACGCCAGTTTTTTATAATCGATAATTTTTAAGGGCTGTGGCAAATTAGGCATTTGATCGACACGAGATATCTGCTGCTGCTTTACTTGCGCTGTTGCTGCTAAACTTAAAACGAACAGGCACGAAGTTGTAATTTTTATAAATGTATTCATTTTGTAATTTTTATTTTTAAAGCAGATTTGCTGCCGTTGCTTCTAATACTTTAGGTTCTGTCTCTCCTTCTGGCGAAAGTTCTAATCCTTGTTTGATGATTTTTTTACTGATAAAAATTGAACATAATTGTAGTAAGGCGATGATTCCGATGGCATATCTTAAAGCAAAATCTTCAGAAACCAGATAGTATAAAGTTAAAAAGGTTCCTGCACCTAAAAGCCTGCCAACATACAATCCTGCTTCATGATTTAAGATATAAGTAAATTCGCCTCTTTTTTCTATACGAGATACAATATCAATTACTTTAAGTTGAATAGGGAAGTAGGCCAAATCCATTAAAGGTTTTGCAATAAGGAGTAATAACAAAAAGATTATCACGCCTGTTTTATCAAATAGTATTCCATTGAGACAAGCTCCCACCGCAAATAAAATTAGCCCTACTGAAAAGGTTTTGATTCTATCTGAAGGCTTTGAGAATCGGCCAATAAAATAAATGATGATGGCCGCCAAAATAGCACCAATCGATTGAGCTTGTCCCAGCGCACCTTCTTCTCCTAATATTTTAAAAATAAGCATTGCGGGCGCTGTTACCAGAAAACCTTGTGCTAAACCTTTGAATGTTGCAAGTGATAATAGTTTGTACCATAAAGGATGAAACTTGAAAAAGATATACTTTTTTTGCGCAGGATTTTCAAATTTACCTCTATAACAAACTATAGAAGCAGCAATGGTTATTAGAAAAACGATTCCGGTGATGATTAGATAAGCCTGATGTTTGTCTGCTTCGCCTGTTTTTGACTGTATAAACCAGCCAATTGTTGCAGGAACTGCAATTGCGATTATAGTATAGATAAATGTTTCTAAACCATAGTAATAATTTCTGTTTTGATCGTTTGTTATAAACAAAGCCAGATAATCTCTATTAGACCAATATAGACCAAAAGAAAGTCCCATAGTAATACCAGCGATACCAATTCCGGTTAAATCGAGTGTTTTTAATGACATCATGATAATCATGGAAACACCACTAAGCATCATTCCAACTGAATACAATTTTCGGATATTAAAGTGTTTCAACAAAAAGCCGTTTAGCAAAAAGGTAAGCGGAATCCCGGTATAAATGGCCAACTGATAAATCACAACTTTAGAAGTGTCATTTGAGTTTCTCATAATGTATGCGGCAACAAAAATGTCGATTACAGGTAATACCAGTGCATAAACCAAGTTGGTAAAAATCAGTATGCGAAAATTATGGGTTTGGCTTTTAAAATGGTCAATTTCTGATATAAGTTTTTTTAACATTAGTTAGTTTTTAAAAGTAAAAGAATCTCTTTGATCGAAAATTGTGCACCACAAACAAATTCATCCGAAGCTCCGTAATAAATGCTAAGTGTATCTCCTTCCGGTTCTACAATATGGCCGTTGGTGAATACTACATTTCCAAAAAATCCGCTTAATTCATATTCTGTTGTAGGAACCATTATCGGCTCTTCGGTTCTTGCAATTACTTTCGAAGGATCATTCAAATCCATTAAAAAAGCACCTAAACAATATTGATGATTTTCATTGGCACCATGATAAATTTCTAACCAGCCTTTATCTGTTTTTATAGGAGCAGCTCCTGCACCAACGCGTTTACTGTCCCAAAGTCCTTTTCTGGTTTTAATAATGCAATGGTGATTTCCCCAGTGAATACCGTCAGGAGACGAGGCCAGCCAAATGTAATTTCCACCAATATCTACACTACTTGGGCGATGTAAAGCATAAAACAATCCGTTTATTTTTTCTTCAAAAATGGCGCAATCCTTATTGTGTGCGGGTAATATCATACCATGTTTGGTAAAGTTTTTCCAATTTGTAGTAGTACGTAAACCAACACCAACACCATTATCTGATACAGAGGTAAAGGTTAAATAATATGTTCCTTCGATTAAAGCGACACGACAATCCTCTATTCCAAAAGTTTCCAACATGCCTTCACCAACCAGAGAAGGATAATTTTCAGGTTCATAAAAATGATGCCCGTCTTCGCTGCACAACAGGCGTAAGTGAGAAAGTGTTGTTAAGTAATCAACGCCTTTATAATTAATAACTCTTGCATCTGTCGCGATTAATTCAGGATCATCTTTTGGAATTTCAATGATTTTAATAGCGCCGGTTTCTGTTAATATTGGAAAAGAAATTATATTGTCTTTTTGCTCTGGTCTTTCGGCTACACGTACTACTAACCAGGTTTTATTTTCATATTGAAATACTCCCGGGTTTAATAAACAGGTAATTTCTAATCCTTCTCTACTTGCAGGAATATCTTTAGGTGATAATAATGGATTATCTGCAAAACGTTTTGCTATATCTTTCATAATTTAAATCTTTTTGTTAAGTCTTTTATTTTTTAAAATCCGGGTCCATTTCCGGAGTTCTGGTACCTGCCACTTCATTTGCCATTAATAGAAAAACATTCCAACATAAACCTCTTGTCGATGGCCACCATGTATCAGTCGTCGTCCATTTGGTAGGGATGAATTCTTTGCTATAAGGCCAATCCGCATTTAAATTGATTTCGGCCCAGGTTCGATTTTCCATAAGTTTTTGAGCTTTCTTCCATCCGTGTCTTTGTCCAACTACATAAGCACTATATTCGGCACGCATCCAACTGCCACCATTGTAATATATTCCGTCTAATGCTCCTCCAACGTAATCTGATTCTCCAAATTCGGCAAAAGGCTGATACTCTGTATTAAGATAAGCATAGCCTAATTTGTCGTTTGTTAATCGTATGCATAATGGCGCCGTTGTACCAAATTCCGGATGTGGAGCATTAGAAACTGTGTTAAGAACCGGAACCTGATCTAAATGATTTATAACCATCTCATCTGTTAATATAGGTCTGTTGAACAACCATAATGAAAAGAATTCAGGTTCTAAATCTGTTAATGAAATAATTTCGGGATAGTCTTTGTCAAACAAGAGATGTTTCCTTTTTAAATCATAAAAATTTCGATATTCTTTTTCTGCTTTTTCGATGTATTTATCGGTAACAGGATATCCTAATTCTTTTATCGTTCTTAGCGCAATGGCCAACATTCCTTGATTTACAGCTAGTTTATCCGTCTTTGGATCATAAATCCTGACATCTATTTGGTTCAAACAAAAATGGGCTTTGCAAATACCATCTTTGTCTTTGTCAAATTCATTTAAAACATAGTCTACTGCCTTTTTTATTTTAGCTTCCGGTAATGTTACACCAAAGCGTCTTTTGTTCAGCATTGCCCAAATGAGCCATTCTATAGTTGCTTCATTGTCTTTGGCTTCTACAGTTCCCATATACGGAGTGATTATCGTTGCAATCGCGCCTTTTTCATTTTGAGTTTTTGCCCATTGATCCCAAATACTTAAATTTAGCTCTTTGTTATAACTAGCCACAATAGAGAAAAAAGAATCTCGATTGTACATGTCCGGTGCATAGTTCATATTAGGAACGTTAAAAGGCGAAAAATCATCTATAGACGTTATCCAGGTTAGCATATTAAAGTTAGCATACAACATTTTATCTATTGGTGTACCTTGAAAACCTTTGGCCTCCGCAAGACGCAACTGAGAGGATACCACAAAATCATGATGATTCTTCCATGGTTCTACAAAAATAAAAGTGGTTTTTGTAACCGTTTCCCCCATATTCATTTTGTTATAAGGTTCTTTTTGTGGCTGATGCTCAACAATTTGTAAATCTTTGATCTGAAGCTCACAATATTTTGCATTTTGAGCACCAATAAACAGCGACACGCTCTCATCTTCAATATAAGGAACCATAATACTTCCTTTAAAAATTGTCCATTCCTTTTCAGAAGTAGGGAATTTATCAATGTACTTTATTCCGTGTTCTAATTCAATGGTTTTTTTACCGTTTTTAGTCCTGAATAGTTTAACCGCAATAGGAGTTGTCCCTTTTGAAAGGAAAGAGATGGTATATATTTTTTGATTTTTGAAGGGCATTATAATCTCAAATCCCGACTGATTATTTTCCTTAAAGTTAAGATAAAACAAGCTGTCTTTCTTTTCAACCTGAACTTCTCCCTCTTTTTTAAATCGATCGTCCAGTTGTAATTTTATTTTTTTTCCGGCATCAAGATTGTACATTTCGCCAAAAGTTTGTTTGATGTAATCTTGATTTTTGGCTCTTTCTTCCTGAGTTGCAACGGAGACTAACGAAGGATCCGGTAATTTTCTCATTCCCACAAAACCACCACCATGACCATTAAAACGGCGACGGGTAGTTCTTGTGTAATGATTTTTATATCCAGCATCCATTAAATAACCAACCAATTGATTATTAGGAGTTACAAATCCCGCTGACGGAAACATTTCGTGAGCGAAACCTCCGGGGAAATTATCGTGTTCAAAAGTTACATATCTTGAAGGTTTTTGTGCTGGCTTCGCCTTTTCTTCAATAGTAAAATACATCGTTGGCATTCCTGTTTGAAGTAAATCGATACTTTTTTTAACTACGTTTCCGTTAATAACCTCATAGGTTACTGTTATAGACACATTCAGATCAAAACCAGTGACATAGGTGTTTCTTGTCAATGCAATACGATTTTTATCTCCTTTCCATTTATCGCCTTTCCAGGAATCTATTGTTGCATTTTCACTTAAATCAAAATTGGACATTTTAAGAGAAAATTCTTCTGTGTTATGAACCAATAACTGACTACCGTTATAAATATCAATGCTAAAACCATTCTCAGAATCGCCTGCTACTTTCAGATTTATGTTTTGACCCCGCGAAATTGTTCCTATAAAACAAAACAGAAGCATCAAAAGAACTTTATTGTATTCTTTCATCCTTATTTACAGAATTGATTAATTTTTTGTTTAGAGGTATTTTCAAAAATCTAAAAATGACCCCATACAAGATGTATGGGGTTTTTAAAGCTATTTTTTATTAATTAAAATCCTGGATTTTGGGTTAAAGTTCCTGCAGATGCATTGATTTCTGACTGCGGAATTGGGTATAACATATTTTTATCCTGAAAATTTTTCCCGCTTGCGATCATTACTTGTTTTGCAATTCCCCATCTTTTTAAGTCAGCCATTCTTTGGTTCTCAAAACCAAGTTCAGCTCTTCTTTCCGAAATCAGCCAATTTTTAATAGTTGCTTTATCTGTAGATGCTGGTCTGTCTGGCAATGTTCCGGCTTGAACAGGAGTTCCATCGGCAGTAATAGTGGTTCTTGCTCTTGTTCTTATTTTATTGATATAAGAAATTGCAGTTGTATAATCTCCTATTTCATTAAGTGCTTCGGCTTTCCAAAGCAATACATCGGCCATACGGATAAAAACTTTGTTACTAGGAGATTGATCGTTTCCTTTATTATCACCATTAACAGTTCCTAATATTTTATTTACCCATTGTTGATCTGCATTTACGGTATATAATTTTCTAGGATCATTAGGTTCAAATGAATTTAAGAAATCAACAGTAGGAGCAAAAAAGTTCCAACCTGCTAATGCACAGTGACCGTTTCCTCTTGCAGGAACGACATTACTTTGATGATCAAAAGAAAAAATAACTTCATTATCAGTATACTCGGTTCCTACATTAAAGCTGTCAAAATAATTAGCATTAAGTCCATAATAGCCCAGTGATTCCAGTTCATTTACAGCGGTAATTACATCTGCCCATTTTTCATTATATAAAGCCGATTTTGCCTGAAGCGCAATTACGGCTCCTTTTGATACTCTCCATTTTTCAGAGGCTGAGCTAAATTTAGAATTTGGCAGCAAATCTTTTGCGAGTGCCAAATCAGTATTTATTTGTTTCCAAACCTCAGCTTTTGGAGCTCTTACCGCTTTATCAAAAGCTTCCTGATACGTTTTTACAGGAGAAAGAATTAAAGAAACATCTCCAAAATTATTCACCAATGTGAAATAATAGAACGAGCGTAAAAAATAAGCTTCTCCTAATAATTGATTTTTTCTGGCAGTAGTGATTCCTGTAATAGATTCAATATCTGGATTTGTTAAAAAATTAATAGCATTGTTGCTTCTTTTTACTCCTTCGTAATTGTATTTCCATACCCCGTTAACTCCTCCGTTATTTGATGTGAAGGTATAATTATCTACTTCATCCATCCAAGGCTGATCTGAGTTAGAAATCCAGGTTTTTTGCATATCATCAGATGCTATGTCTTGCAGAATAATGTCATTATTAGAAACAAGTCCGTCATCCCAATTCCAGGATCCCATTATATTTAATGTATTTGAGAGCATTAAATAAGAAGAGCTAACTGAGGTTTCTACTGCAGTAAGAGTAGGAGTGCTATTTATTTGTTCGTCTGTCACTAGACCCACAGGATCTATGGTTAATTCGTTTTCACAACTTGTAAAAGTCGCCAGTCCTATTAATAGTGTTGCTATATATATGTGTTTCATGATCGTTTTTTTATAAGTTTAATTTTAATCCAAGAATGAAAGATTTCGATTGAGGATAAGTTCCCATATCAATCAAAGAAGTAGACTCCGGATCCATACCTGTATATTTTGTAACAGTAAACAAGTTTTGACCCGACATATAAATACGAAGGTTGGCAGATCCGATTATTCCCGGATTAAACGTATATCCGATTTCAACATTTTTTAATCTTAAATATGAAGCATCTTCTACAAAAGCACTAGACATCTCTCCGGCACCGTTAGAATTAAAGGTTACTCTTGGAATTGTGTTGCTGGTTCCTTCTCCGTTCCATGCACCTAATATATCTGTAGTCGAGTTAAGAGGCATTTTAGTACTGTACGATGTAACTTGTTTTGAGTTATTATATCGGTCAACTCCTTCGACTCCCTGAAAAAGCATTGATATGTCAAAGTTTTTATAACTACCATTGAAAGCAAAACCATAATTAATTTTCGGAATAGGGTTTCCTATAAATGTTTTATCAGTGTCATTGATTTGTCCATCGCCATTTAAATCTCTAAACTTCATATCTCCCGGAAGTTTACCACTTGTATTGCTGTACAATTGCGTGTTTATTTCTGCAGTATTTTGATAAATACCATCGAAGATATAACCGTAATAAGAGTTTATTGGTTGTCCAACAGTTGTTCTGGTATTGGACTGCAGATTGTCAATATTTTTGATATACTGCTGTAAAGCCTCAACTCTATTGGTCAGTGTTGTAAAATTCCCGCTAATCCCGTATTTAAATGCATGGTCGTTGTTTTGAAAATTGGCTCCAAACTCAAAACCTTTATTGCTAACGATTCCTGCATTAACAAACGTCGGGCTGATTACTCCTACAGTCACTGCAGGTAGACCTACTGTTAATAGAATATCTTTGGTTTTTTTATCGAAATAATCTGTGGTAATTGTTAACTTATTTTTTAAGATACTTAAATCCAGACCAAAATCGGTTTGAGTAGTCGTTTCCCATTTGATATCTGGATTTCCGTAACGAATAATGTTCACATTTCCATTCGTTTGTGAAACAAGTGTTTGGTACGTATTATTAGGAATCTCCTGATTACCTGATTGTCCCCAACTTGCTCTTAGTTTTAAGTTCGAAATCCAATCGGCTTTTTCCATGAATTTTTCTTTGGATACAACCCAACCTCCTGAAAATGAAGGGAAATACCCCCATTTATTGTTTGGTCCAAAACGAGATGAACCATCGGCTCTAATAGTCCCGGAAGCATAGTATTTGTTATTATATCCATAATTTGCAGATGCAAAGAAAGATACCAATGCCCAACTGCTGGCGGAACCACTTGCATAGTTATTTACATTTAATCCTCCGTAATCTAAATAGCGGAAAGGATCAGTAGTATTGTCATAATTGTTTCTTGTCCCACCAATGTTATCACTGTTATTAATGATGTTTTCAGTACCTAACAAAGCATTAATACTGTGTTTTTCATTAATAGTTTTTACATAATTCAGGGTATTACTAAAAGTAAAAGTCATATCCTGTCCCATACTTTCATTAAGGGCCGAAGGTCTGTTTATTCTGCCCATTCCCAGATATAACGGATCTCCGCCATCGTCGTCACCAAAATTTTGATTGAATCTTTTATCATGAGCAAAAGTAATATCGGCTCCAAAACTACTTCTAAATTTTAATGATTTGTCGTTTAGTAAGCTGTATTCTCCATACACATTTCCAAAAATTCTAAATGCTTTAATTTTATTATCTATAAGATTTGCAATTGCGATTGGATTGTAAGCTGAGTCATAATTATGGCTCCATCCGTTTAGTTTGTCATTACTTACATAAAAAGGTAAATCGGTATATGGATTTGCTGCTGAATAAGTTGGGTCATTTACATCTTTATAAACTCCAAAAATTGAAGGTCTGAACATGGCATAACGAATTACGCCCATTTCATCTCCGCTGGAAGATAATCTATCTCTGATACTATTGGTCATCTGGATATTCGTTCCTACTTTTAATCTTTCTGAAAAATTAGAATTAACATTAACTCTAAAGTTAATACGTTGGTATTGATTATTATCTCCTACTATGATTCCCTTTTGACCAAAATAGCCACCAGAAATTAAATACTGAGTGGTTTCGTTTCCTCCGCTGGCAGAAAGTTCGAAATTAGTAGTTTGTCCTGTAGTAAATAATTCATTCAGCCAGTCAGTATTTGCTAATGGAATTCCGTTTACAGATCCTGTATTTTTTGCAGCCTGATAAGGACTTATTGCATTCGCGGCATTCCCTGTCGTATTGTGCCAGGCACGATCTACAACTGTTAAATATTGCTCTCCGTTAAGTAACTTAGGAAGATTCGTTGCATAATTTAATCCTGCATAATATTCGACATTAAGGCTCGATTTTCCTTTTGTTCCGTTTTTGGTTGTAATTAGAATTACACCACCTGCAGCACGAGAACCATAAATAGCGGTTGCAGCAGCATCTTTTAAAACAGTCATGGACTTAACATCAGATTGATTTAAAAAATTGATATCACGAGTGGGAACTCCATCGACTACATAAAGCACTTCATTATTTCCAAGAGTACCGACTCCTCTAATACGGATTTCAAGTCCATCTCCAGGTTGTCCTGTGCTTGAACTTACAGATACACCCGCAACCTGACCTTGTAAAGCCTGACCAACGTCGGCTACTTTTGTTTTAGATAATTCACCCATATCCACAGTGGTAACCGCACTTATAATAGCCGATTTTTTCTCGCTGGTATACCCTACAACAACCACCTCGTTTAAAGTATTTGTATCTGTAATAAGAGTAATATTAAGTTCTTTTTTACCCGCTACAGGCACTTCCTGAGTTTGATATCCTATGTAACTGAAAACCAAAATAGCATTTGGACCTACATTTGTAAGGGTATAATTACCATCAAAATCAGTTGTAGCGTAATTGGAAGTTCCCTTTTCGTTGACATTTACTTGTGGCATTAAACCGTCGACATCAGAGACCGTACCTTTAACAGTTTGGGCATGTATAATGCTGCCCAACATAATCGTTCCGAATAGGAATAATTTGAATATAAATTTTTTCATCATCATAAAGAATTGTTAATTGAATTACTAGTTAGATTGTTTTTTTTTGAGGTTAATTTTGTTTTGTGGTTTTACGATAACGTTTGAATTAATTATCGGTTATAAAATTAGCTTGTGGATATAAGAAAACGTGTACACTATTTCTTCAAAAGTGTACACTGTTGTTTTTGGTGTTGTTATTCAGTGTTTTAGGTAATTATTGGCCCTTTTATTTGTATTTGAGCTGATAATTTTTGGGAGTTAAATCATATAGTTTTTTAAACTCACGATAAAAATAAGATCGATTATTAAACCCGGATTGGTAACATACTTCAGAAACTGTTAATTTGTTTTTTCTTAACAATTCAGCAGCATATTTTAATCGAATGGTACGAATTAAATCACCCGGTGTAAAACCAAAAAGTTGTTTGGTTTTACGATACAATTGCGAGTTACTGATGCCTAATTCTCTTTCGATAAATAAACTTTGTAGGTTTTCATTATCGATATTGTTACGAATAAGTTCAATTACTTTTTTTATAAAATCCTTTTCTTCCTTGTTTATATCAAGATGAGGCAGATTTTCTGTAAGAATATCTTGTTTGAAATACCTTGAAATCAACTCCTTTTCTTCCAGTAACTTTTGTATCCTTATCAGGAGATGATCTGGATAAAATGGTTTCGCTATATAGGAATTAGCACCGCTCTCTATCCCTTCAATTCGGTGTATAACCGAATCTTTTGCCGTAAGCATAATAAAAGGAATGTGGCAGGTTTTAAGATTAGTTTTAATTTTTTTACAAAGCTCAACGCCATCCATAAAAGGCATCATTACATCACTAATAATGATATCCGGCAATACATCCTCAATGATTTGTATCGCTTCCAGACCATTATAAGCAACAATAAGTTTGTACTTTTCACTAAGCAATTCATTAAGGAGAGTATGAATGTCTTTTTCGTCTTCTACAATTAAGATTACTTTTCTATTATCGGCAAGCTCTTCCAGCGATAAAACCTTATTTGGAGTATCTTCAATTTTAATTGTATTTTCTTCCAGAATGTTTTTCAAATGATGCGATATTAAAATTGGACTTATTGCAGTATCCAATTCTTTTTCACTAAAAGCTTCTTTATTGCAAGGCAGCAGTATAGTAAAGGTTGTTTCTTTATTTAGAGTACTCGTAACCTGTATTTCACCTTTTAGTACACCAACTAATTTTTTTACATAAGCCAGGCCTATACCGGTTCTAAACATATTGTTATCTGTTTCTTTGGCATTTGTATCTGCTAAGAAAAATTGGGTAAACAAAGAGTCTAATTCCTCTTTTGGAATTCCTTTACCAGTGTTTGTGATCGTTATATTTAATTTTTTAGAATCCTTGTCCTGAATATAAAATTTAAGATCTATTTTTCCATTTGAAGGAGTATATTTAAAAGCATTCGACATTAGATTAAATACTATTTTTTCAATCTTATCCTTGTCGAACCATCCAGGCAACGTAGTGGGAATCTCGAGATGGTATTCAATATTTTTATCCAAAGCCCATTCATCAAATAATTCGGCAATTTGTTCGATTAGATTTACCAAATCAAATTTTTTCACCGTTACTTCCAGATAATTGTATTCGGCTTTTCTAAATTCAAGTAATTGTTGTGTTAAGAATAATAAACGAGAAGAATTTCGCTGAATCATTTGTATGAATTTCTGGTTTCTTTCGTTGAGGTTTGTTGCTTCAGAAAGTTTTTGGATGGGGCCAACGATTAGCGTTAGCGGAGTTTGAAATTCATGGGCAATATCAGTAAAAAAGGTAAGTCGGTTTTCGTGAAGCTCTTTTTCTCTTTGTCTAAAAAGAATATTTTGGGTTAATGATTGACGTTTTTTGTAATAACTAAGAACAAATAGTACAAAGCCCAGAAACAACAAAGAATAGATTATTAGAGCAAGATTCGACTGCCAGAATACAGGTTTCACACAAATATCAATCGCATGAACGGGTTTGCTCCAAACGCCATCACTATTAGACCATTTTATCCACAAAGAATAGTTTCCTTTAGGCACATTGGTAAAAGAAATAATGCGTCGGTTATTGATGGTATTCCAGCCTTTATCAAAATTCATTAACTGATAAGCATATTGGCATTTTTCAGTATTAATATACGTTAGAGCTGTTAACTTGATATCAAAAAAGTTTTGATTGTGTTTTAAAACAATCGAAGGGTGAGTATCTGAATTTGGCGTTATTACCAGTCCTTGATAATAGGGGATCGGTTGGTTTTGACCACTTATTTTATCAATAAAAAGATCCGGAATTATAGCAGATTCTTTTATTTTTTGAGGCAGGAAATAATTAAAGCCTTTAATTCCTCCCATAAAAATAAAATCAGATTTTAAGTCCTGATAAAAGGCACCATCTGCAAATTCATTATTTTGCAAACCTTCATTTCGGCTATAATTGGTAAATTTTAATTGACTATAATTGAAGTTTGATAAACCAAAATTGGTACTTAACCAAAGGTTGTTTTTTTTATCAGCAACAATTCCGTGAATTGTATTGTTAGGAAGTCCGTTTTTTACAGTAAAGTTTTGAAAGATTGCTGTTCTGCCATTTTTTGCAGGATCTAATAAATTAAGACCAAAACTGGTGCCAATCCAAAGTCTGTTTTTAGCATCAGTTTGCAAACACAAGATGTCATTATTAGAGAGACTTGTAGTGTCATTAGGATTGTTTTTATAGATATTAAAATGCTCTGATTTTTTATCGAATAAATTCAAACCTCCCAATCTGGTTCCTATCCAGAGTTGGTTTTTGTCTTTAGGAATAACAGAAAAAACAATATTACTACTTAAGGAGTTTTTGTTGTTGTTTGTTGCAATATATCTCTTAAAATCAGTAATTTTTAAATTCTCGCCAGACCGTTCAATCTTGCAACGAATCATTCCGTATCCGTTCGTTCCAAGCCAAATAAATCCATCAACGTCCTGATAGATAGAGTAGGTCGATTTAAAGTAGTCGTAAGCTTTATTTCCTGTAATAGCTGCCCAGTTTGTTAATTTATTTTTTTTTAGATCAAAAACAGAGATCCCTTCACCATCTGTTCCCACAAAAATTAAGTCATCCTGTCCTTTACATAAAGAAAATATGGCATTGTTAATGGCGCTATTATTTTCATTATAATTTTTATATTCCAGTGGTTTTTCAGGATCAAGATAAAATTTCGAAGAGAAATGGAATAAGCCTTTTCCTTTTGTCCCCACTAAAAAGGAATTTTCATCAACCCGAAGAAATGTTCTTACAATTGCTCCGTCTAATTCAGGAACCTGTGCTTTCGTAATAAGATTAAACGATTTCTTGAGCGGATACATTTTTATAATTCCGTCACCATCTGTTCCTACCCAAAGAATATTTTCATTTCCTTTTATTAATGTGGTTGTTTTCTGGTTGTTCAAATATTTTAACCAATCGTGATTGATTACAGTACCATTTGTATCAATAATAAAATATCCGGATTTACTTGATACAACAAGCCCTTCAGGAATATTCCCGATTGTATTTTCAATATCTTTTTTGGTAAGTAATGTTTTCTCTTTAGTAGCAAGAGAATATAAATTACTATTTCCGGCGACAGATACGGTGCATATTTTTTCTTTCGAAATGATTCCAAATGTTCGAATATTATCTGATATTAATGCTGTTTTAGAGACAAAAAGTTTTTCGCTTGGTTTGCTTTTAAAAGATAAAGAATAGAGTTTATTATCTTCAAATAATACCAGTAATTCACCACTTAAAGTGAATTCCATTTTTTTTACTGCTTTTTTAGAAAGTTTTTCTGTGTTTAGTAATTGAAAATGATCACCCTCAAAATAACCAATTCCCCAGTCTTTTATAGCGCAAAATACATTTTTGGAAGAATCAAGAGCCATATTAAATTCAGATTCAGATAATGGTGGAATGTTTTCTCTTGAAAAGTTATAATGTTCGAAGACACCGGTTTTTTTATCATAACGATTAATCCCGTGTATCGTCAATATCCAAATTCTGCCTGTATTGTCCTCATCTATTTTTAGGATTACCTGGTTACTCAGACTATTTTTATTGTTTAATTCAGGTCTGAAAATTTCGAAGCTATTTCCATCATATCGATTTAAACCATCCCAGGTTCCTATCCAGAGTAAGTTTTCAGAATCTTGAAATATAGTATTGATAGAACTATTAGAAAGTCCTTTTGTATTGTCTAATTGTTCTAATGAATATTTTAAGTCTAATGATTTATAAGAATCCCAAATCAAATTATAATTTGCATTGTTAATTTTAGGTTGTTCACTTTTGGTTAACAGTTCAATTGTTGCAGTATTAACAGAAGCATTTTCTTCTTTAGTATTACAAGCAAGGAGAATGATAAATATCAAATAACAAAATATGTTTTTAATTTTCAATGTGATAATTCTTTAATAATTCTAAAATGAGTGTTGTCAATGTTCCGCTTCTATAGCATAAGTTATTTTATCCTTCCTAACATTATATTCCTCATTTTTTGGAATTTAAGAGATATTTGAATGTTTGCTAAGATATTGTTATACAGCGTGTAAGGTATAAAAAAGGATATTGTTAATATGTGATTTTTATCATATTTTTTTTAAGATAATGAAAATTTATCTATGTATTTATTTTGAAATTTACAGTAAATGGCTTTAAAATCAAAATATGTAATAGAGGAGGTGTAAAGTTTAATTCTTTTAAAAATAGGCGATGAAGTAGAAGATCGAAAAAATTGGGATAAAAAAAAGCTGATACTTTATTTGTATCAGCTTTTTTGTTTTATACCTTCTTGACCTTCTTGAGAGCTTCAATATAATATTCGTTTACTTTTTCCCAATTAATGTGTTCGTAAAAAGCATCAATATAATTTCCTTTTCTATTTTGGTAGTCCAGATAATAGGCATGTTCCCATAAGTCGATTCCTAAAATTGGAGTTCCGGGAATCAGTGCATTTTTCATTAAAGGATTGTCCTGATTTTCGGTTGTAGTTACTTGTAGTTTACCATATCGGTCTACTACCAGCCAAACCCAGCCAGAACCAAATTGTTTTGTTGCCTGACCTTTAAATTGAGTAGTAAGATTGTTAAATGAACCAAATTCTTTGTTTATAGACCCTGACAGGGTGTCTT
>Ga0247807_10000802_pt1 | contig 19241 bp, 17 predicted proteins | sample UWRJL074202C1_FD_179931 | JGI IMG/M metagenome (GOLD analysis project Ga0247807, IMG submission 179931) | Plant litter microbial communities from Arlington Agricultural Research Station in Wisconsin, United States - UWRJ-L074-202C-1 | ecosystem: Environmental > Terrestrial > Plant litter >...
GATTGCAGATTCAGGGGTATGTGTGCCGTTTATTATCTTACTTTAAATTATAGACCATAAAGCTAAGGAATAACAAAAGGATTCGAAATTTCGACAATGCGGATTGGGAAACAATCAAGTTTCGGGGCTGCTTGACGCTCATCGTTGGCTGCAATGGGTCAGGGAAAACCGTGCGCCTGCTATAATCTCTATTTGACTTTCTTGAACTAACTTATATGCAGACAATAATTGAGTGCCTCAAATATGCTACTACTGGGCAGCTTCCTCCAAACAGCACCAATGGAGCTTTTGTTCACGATCCTCAGGTACAGCATATTCTGGACACTGCATACTTGAAGCTAATACATACTAGCTCAGTCAAGAAAAGGAGGTTATGGCACAGGTGAAAATCAAATTTCACACAAATCATACCGACTTTGTTATTTCCAGACAGCTCCAGGTCACTGTCATGCCTAACAAAAAGAGAAAGCTGAAAACCCTAGAATCGGCCCTCCAGATGATTCGGAATGGAGAAAAGACGACATTATCGAAAAAGGCAGTAGATCTGGACAGAATAGCTCCTATAAAGCTGGGAGTCTCAGAAGCTATTCTCAGCAACGTCCTCTTCTGCCACCAGGATGAATCCCTGTGGCCTATGGGCACACCTGCCGAGTTAAAAAAGAAATTCGATACCATTTTCGACGCTGTCAAGTATACACAGGCTGTAGATAACCTTCGTCTCATGAAGAAGAACCTACAACAAGATCTTTACAAAAAGAAAGTCGACGCAGATAATTTTAAGCAGGCTAAGGACAAAGGCGAACGCGTCGAGGCAAAGTCAACACAGCTTCAGGCAGAACTTGATGATCTTAGGGCCGAAGTTAAAGAACTCGATGTGAAGATGAAAAAGGTCTCCAGAACTGCCCAGGAGAAGCAGAAACAGGCAGAGGCTGCTAAAGGCGTGGTGAACGAGCTCAAAACGCATACAGATCAGGCGTCCTTTCTTGAAAAACAAATCGAAAGAATGCAGGACACTCTGGAGATACTCTCCGAAAGTGACGAATGGCTACACCAGACCCTAGAGCAATTCAGCGATCGAATGGCTGAATACGAGAAGCAGGGAGAGGTCTGTGTAGTCAAGTCTGATGAGCTATCAAAACAATTGCGAATTTCCAGGCAGGATTTGTCAACAAAGCTATCTGAGAGAGGTCAGCATTTGGCAGAGAAGTCAGCTTATGAAGATAGATTGCAGAATCGTGAACAGTTGGTGAGGGACGCCGCGCTCAGACATGGCATTCGAGGATATGATGGCGAATTGGATGAGGGTCAAGTCAAAGATTTTGTCTCGAAGATGAGAAAAGCACTTAGAGACAAGGACCGTGAACTTGAGCGTCTCAAGAAGTCCATTGAGGATGAAACGCATCAAACCTATTTAGCCAAGTCAGAGGTTACGAATCAGCAGAAGCTGCTGGAGCAAAGCAAGCAAACGGCTAGACATGCAATTAAAGAGAATGATACGCAATCGAGTAATCTCCAGCGATACATTGATTCAATAACTGTTGATGAAGGTCAAAAGGCTGTGATGGAGGCATCCCTAGGAGATTTCCAGGAAAAACTTCGGACTGCCACTGGTACCTTTGAGGCTATGGAATGGGAGCAACGTTCCAAGACCGCGAGAATTCATTTGCAAGAACTCGAGAGTGAGTCAGAAGGGCTTCGAGCAGAGCTGACGCAATGTACAAAGCTTGCCGAGGACCAAGCAGCATTGAGGCATGTCCAAGGAGCTTTAAAAGAAGCTCAAACTAGCCTGGGTACTATGAAGGCAACCTATGAGAGTCAGCTTAGTGCCGTGATCGGCCAAGATTGGCAAGATGACAATATCGAACGAGCGTATCAAGCTGCGGTTGATCGTAAATCCCGCGCAGTCTCGGATGCCAAGGAGCAACAACAAAAGACGCAGCATGACCTTGATCAGACTACTTTCAAAGTTCAAAGTATTCGTGAAAACTTGAACAAAAATGAGAATTTAGCTGCAGAATATCGAACCGCTGTATTGAAGTCGATTATCGACGAGAATGGCAATCAGCTGGAAAGCGTTGATGAGTATCAAGAGGCACTCCCTGATCTAAAGGCAGATCTTGACGAGGCAAAAAAGTCTTACGATGGTTGCGGATATGTCAGCGAATACTATTCCAAGTCTTTGTCAATTGCAAACGCAAATGAGAAATGCCGTCTCTGTGATAGAAAGTTTGCTGACGCACGTGAAAAGAACGCCGTATTGGCTAAGATCCAGAAACAACTTGAGAAGCATACTCAAACTGTTTTTAAAAAAGTCTTGGAAGAGGCCGAGGCAGCTTACGAGGAAGCCTTCGCTGTCCAGCCTCAATATACGAGTCTCAAAAACCTTACAGATTTTGAAATCCCGAAACTCAAGAGTGATTTGCAGGATGCAGAGCGGAAGAGAGCTGATCTCCTTCGTATTATTGAACGACATGACAGTGTATTAAGCCAAGAAGAATCTGTGAAGAGAGAGGCAGACTCTCTTGCTAAGCCTGTCAACGCAATATCTGGATACCTTAATGAGATTGCTAAGCGTGAAGCAGAAATAGCTTCCATATCGTCACAACAGAAACTCACTGGTAGCAATCTCTCTTCCGAGGAGCTTAATGAACGCATTACGTCCAACGCCCAGGAAATTCGAATTGCGAGAGGCGACATCGACAAAAATCTTACCGAGAAGCATAATGCAAAAGCTGCAATCAGTGCTCTAGAGCTTGACGTAAGCAATGCCATCGGCAAGCTCAGCAAGGCTTCAAGTGAGCTTGAAAAGAAACAGGACTTCATCGTACAGCTAGAAAAATGTTTTGCAGACAGCAAGGCACATCGAGATGCTATGCACCAAGCAGATATCGACCTTGAAAGTCTTATTCCACTATCCGAAAGTGCCCATGCTAGACATGACGAGGCTTTGCAACGTGGTCGAAGCAAGGAACTGGAAATTCAGGCAGACAAGGATAAGTTAGTTGAAACCGTCAACGCATTCAACATGGTTAATAGAGAGATTGATAATTATCTTGAAAGAGGTGGATCTCGGAACCTAGACGCTTGTCAGCAACTCATAGAGGCACTTGAACAGAGTCTAAAGATAAGCGAAGGCGAACTCTCAGAGCTTCAAAAGCGTGAGAGCGAATTAAGAGCTAAAGTCAAAGATGGCGAGACTGGAAAAAAGAACATAGTTGGGAATATAAATCAGCGGAGCTACATTCGTGAGTTGCAAGACCTCAAAGAGAAGATCGTCAATCTAGAAGAACGTAATGTGCAAGGGGAATTCGATCGGCTTTCACGGGAGGCTATGAAGGCTGAAAAAGAGTACCAAATTCTTCACGCCGAAAGAGGCCCTCTGGTCGGTACTGCAGCTGCCAAGGACCAACAGCTGAATGAGAATTTGCAGGATTGGGAGCTTGAGTATAAAGACGCAGCTCGCCGGTTTCGCGAGGGTCATATTAAAGTCGAAACAACTCAGGCTGCTATCGAGGATATTGATAAATATCGTCAAGCTCTCGAGCATGCTATCATGCAGTACCATACCCTAAAGATGGAAGAAATCAATCGCATTGCTCGTGAAATATGGCAACATACCTACCAAGGCACAGACATTGATGCTATCATGATCAAATCTGAAAATGACTCGTCTGGTACTGCGTCAGAGAAACGAAGCTACAATTACCGAGTGGTCATGACGAAGCAAGACGTAGAGATGGATATGCGTGGCCGATGCAGTGCTGGACAAAAGGTCCTGGCAAGTATAATCATACGTCTTGCTCTTGCAGAGTGCTTTGGTGTTGGTTGTGGTGTGAGTACTCATATTCTAGCCTTTTCAATTTTGAACTCACATTGTTTCAGATCATTGCCTTAGATGAACCTACAACGAATCTTGATGGGAGTACGATTCAATCGCTTGCCGATGCTCTCCATATGATTGTCAAACAACGCCGGTCACAGTCCAATTTCCAACTAGTCATCATAACCCACGATGAGGAGTTCCTTAGAGCTATGAAGGTGCATGAATTCACCGATACATTCTGGCGGGTTAGTAGAAATCAACATCAAAACAGCATCATTAGGGAAGAACAAATCAAAGACATCGCCAAGTAAGCTTTGGTCCAGTGGCGCATGATTTAGATATAGCAGAATCTGTTGTCGATACTTGGATGTTAGATAATCTTGGAGGAGCTTTAATTAAAGGGGTTGTGGAGTTACACATTTCGGGTATCAATAAGCATTAGCCTGGCGTCACACAGTAAAATAGGTACGGGACTGGGTGGTTTGCTTTCGCAACACATATTTCGGCATAGTTTCTCTGCTTTACGAGGTATTCACTTCCCTAGATTTACTTTAATCGAAAGAAGTTACCCAAAATATCAAAACGTAAAGATCATCAGTAGAGCGAAAGTGTCAATGAGGGTTATACGATCTTATTACCAGTCTCTAAGTGTTTAAGAAAGGAATAAGATTTGGCTATTGAGTTTACAATTCAGAACACAATTAATATCTAAGCATCGAGCGAAACTTCTAACAAGAGATTAGGCATCGAAGTGGAATTCGCAGGCATCACATAGGTGAAGTTCCAAAACTCAAAATCACTGCATGTGTTAGGTCGCAATTCATCATGAGATTGAGAGACTTACTTGATGGTCGTAAATGCACCGCCTTCGGAGCCTGCAAACTCTACAGTGTAGGTAAGGTTAACGCTTCCAGATGTTTTGACTTTGAGACCTGGCAAATCCTCCCAATTCTCAACATCAACTTTTTCTTTGAAGGTGCTAACAAGAAGAGAAAATGCTGATTTTGAAGTGCCAGCAGGATAGGTGAGATTGAGGACACCAGGAGCTACATCAGCGATCAGAGCCTTTTCTGTAGCGTACAACGTAATAAATCCAACTTCGGCCCCAGTTTGCCATTGGATGACAGCAGGGTTGAATGTGTTGACGTTAATCGCTGGCCCCCCAACAACTGTTTGGTTGAAGGTCTCGGCGCCTATGCTCAGGTCTGTAGTGAGATAGGAGGTAATATTGCGAGGTACGTGATCGTAAGGTGGTGAGTATGTTTGTGACACGAAAGTATGCTCACCACTGAATGTTGTTAGAGAGTCCATGATATCTGCGGGCATTAGAGAGGCGTGGAAGGGGGCAAGGATTGCCACAAGAGGGGCGAATGCGAAATCGCCAGAATGAGATAGGATTTGAGCAGGGGCGCTGAATCCAGCTTCCTTCTTTCCAATTAGGGCCCAGAAGTGTAGGCCTAAGATGCTCACGTAGCGGTTCATGTCGAACCCATAACTCCTGTCCTATTTCGTATGTTAAATTAGAACTTAATCACGAAAATCCAGCTTACCCATGGTCCTGCTACGTTTTTTAGATCGGGGTGCCACAGCTCGGCAATAGCTTTCCAAGTTTCCGTTATGACTATAAAGTATTAACGCTCATCGTACACTACATAGGTTGCGACATAGATGCTACTTACTACGTCGTCCGTTTCCAGTCATAATATCATCAGCAGGAAGATATTTAGCCCATAACGTAAGTGCAAAGAGCGAAACGCCGGTATAAGTACCACTGTTGAATTCTGATAGCGCGTTGGTTTGGTTGAAGAGTGCAAGAGAATCCTGTGCATAATGGTATCCCGATATTGTCATGTTGCTATCATTGAGACGATTGCCAACATAAGAGGAAACAAAAGCACGCATCAGTGCCGGATTGCTGTACGAAGGATAGAGATTATCGCCATCAACACCACCTACCCTATAAGTATCGCCAACGGTAGCATTGAAGAGCGATTCCTCCATTAATTTTGTTACGTTCTCGGGAATTAAGTGCCCAAATTCCTCTAGTGCTACAATAAAGGTAGTTCCAACGAATCCTCTCCAGTTGGGGTCCCAACTGTTATATCGCTTTTCGGGGTAGCTTTTGGACCCAACTTTGGGTTCCTCAAAGTACTTCTGATATGTTCCATACCTAATTTTGTGAGTACAAATTGCGGTGATCTATAAATATCCCTTACCAATTATCTTTGGGGTCCTTGAATTGACCATTTATAACATTCACAATCATGTTCAAAGCATCCTCCACGTCTGGACCCTCATCCCTCGCAAGTAGTCCTAAAGCATACCATGCCGATGCTCTTGTACCATGCCGTAAAGCTGAAGATGCGCTTAATTCATACAAAGCGCCGAACTCTCTATCATTGAAGCTATCCATCCATGTCATAGACTCATTGAAGAGTGTTTGAGCATTTTCTGGAAGATTCCCAATATATGATGCACTGGTATGGACGGAAAAGAGACCAATTGAGAGGAGCGACTTGAGAAGCATTATGAAGGGGTGTTTGAGTACACGATACCTAAAGAGATAAGTTCAACAAAGCCCAAAAGTTCAACCCTCGGAACATTGCAAGCTACTTAAGGATTTTTTCCAACCCCATTGTTGCCAACCTCTATAGCCCCAGTCGGCCTTGTTGGCTAACCTTGTATGAATTAGACATTCATATAGTGAAAGTGGAGATCCTAGTACTTGCACTTGTGTGCTGTTATACCCCCGCGGCGGAGATAGATCGACAATTGGAGGCTTCTCCGAGTCAGAACCAACAGTATCTTAGTACGTTTAACCGGAAAAATCCATCTTCTGGGGGCGGAAATTTAGCTCTGAATGGCATGATCTCCAAGCATATCTTTTTCTCCTCATGAAGAAAGATATTATCGCGGAAGTTGTCTCTGATGGTATCATCACGTGATCACAACGTCTCCTTGAGATCAGAATGCATATATTGTTATTCTCTTCATATTATGTGTGATAAAATGTTTCTACAAGGAAAGAGCTTACTTGATTAATTCCTATATTTCCAAACTTCTCAAGAAGTACATAAGGTTCGCAGTTGGAAGAAAGTTGTGTCACGCGTGGTATCCTCTAGCCAGATAAACTTTTACCTCGGCTACAATTTCACTTCCTACATCGCTTGGATGGTTGGCATGGAGAAGGTGATTAATTATTGGTTTGACGCTTGCATCAACTTTCGTCCGATTGTGTGTACTATATACATATCGCATTGCCTAGGCATAGTGATTTTCGACCTTCAAGCCCTTGAACTCAAACGACGTGCCTTCACGTTTATCTAAGACAGTCTTGTGGTGAACATCCTTAACGCGTGCCCGGACGTATTCGATACCAGTTGGAGCTTGGATTGATGGATTCTTATCTTCTTCAGTAAGAAGTCCAAGACGGTCAAGTAGAGGGGACGGGACTGCCTTCATAGGCGTAGTATCTCCAGGCCGGCTGAAGTACAGCAGGCCTAGACGAGGTATGCTGATTTGATCTTTGGGTGGCGTTACCACGCGGTGGATTGTCGATTTCACAAATCCTGAGGATTGTTAGTTCGTGCTTTTTAGTTGCAAGTCCAATTCACCTTTAGTAAGGAACGACAAAGTGTCAGCTGCGTTACAGGTGATGCCTCCCTCGACGGCCTTCACATGTTTCCATTCACCCTCGGGAGTCCTGATTTGTAAACCTGCGACGTGCTGCGAGAAAAGTAAAGCTGTCTAGCAATTAGCATTTGGAGATATCAGGGCCTACTTAAGAGTTTAGAGCCTGGATCGCTATAACTCAAGGACTGTTTTCCTCTTCTTTGCTTTTAAATAAGAAAGGAAAAAGGTCGCGGCTGTTCAAACGAGGTAAACCTTACTGAGCGAACCAAAATCGGTATGTCCTCCCTTAGAATAGGCCTGGGCAAGTTCCCACTCTTGCTGAGATCTGACGTTATATATCATGTAACGCAGATGATCATCAGAATTCTCATCGTATGCATGAGCGTTGGAGAGGAAGTCCTCAGGCAATTCGAGGATGATTGAGATGAGAACAAACAGTTTGCGAGCAACCTTTTCCCAGACATCGCGATGGAAGCTTGCTGCACGGAGAATTAATATTGCTTCTTCCTAGAATTCCCCGAAGCTGGATGGCTTACCAATTTCATCGTAGTTTTGCTTTACAATTTGGTGTTTGGGTACGTTGGCGTATGCTGGGATTGCTTTAGGGATATTGAGCTTTACGGTGATTAATGAGATGTTCTTCTTTCAAAGCAGGAAGAGTGTATGCACCATCTCAATATTATCTTTTACACCCGTGTCACCGATCCATCGAGAATTTTCCCTATAGCCAAAGTACTCGCCATCTGCGAAATTGCATGGAGCTGCCCGTTTCTCTTCTAAGGGCTCTTTGAAGAATGTGTTACCGATGCTGAACTGTCTTAAAATCCTTTCATCGTCAATGCCGGTGTTTATGACAACCCAGAAGCCAACGCGATTTACCGCATCGTATAGTTGCTTTGCGAGTTCTTCTTTTCCGCCCGGCTCATCAAATCGAGATAGGTCAATTTTGACGAGTGGTGCCCAGTCAAGCTCTTCAGTTGTAGGAGCCGGGCGAGCCCATGGTTTGACTAATGGAGTTGTACCTGAAACTGTCTGATACCCAGGTATTTCAGTAGCTGAAGGTGCCATGATCTAAATATGATCATATATAGTGAGACCTGAAAGATGGTATTTATAAGTGAATAGAAAATAGTGGCCAAGCAGAATAACAGATATACAGGTTACATTGGATTAAGTAGCCAGCACAACGTGGGTTGCGATTTTTAAGAAACTTTACTACCAAAAATATTCTATCATACTTGCGTAAAAGGCGTGCTTGCTATCTAATTATTGAAACGTAGGGTTTTAGCTCCCTGGGTGTTGCATCAGTTCTCAGCAGGAAGGCAGATCTTCAAGGGTGGGGTGTGGAGACGTGCAATTCACCCATTCAGGTATGAGTGAGAGTTATGCTAACCAAACGATTCTGATAGTGAGGGGTAGCGAGATTCGCCATTTATGGAGCATATTCCTCATCAGTATAACTATATTCAGGTTCTGCATGTTGAAGCGAATGTACAAACAGTGAGACTGTAAGACTATTGGAGAAGCATACAGCAAGTAAAGAGTCCGCTGTATTCAGTAGCTGGTGGTACTGGGTCGACATTCACAAAACCAGCTTGGAAAAGACGTGTGGACGTGTGGAATGTGGTCAGCGCATCATGACACCCAATCTTACATTATGGAACAAAGCTAGATCCTATCGAAATAAATGCGGGAAAAAAGACAAACTCTTATATCGGGAAGGCATCTATCAAGCCATACCAATCTTCAAAATGCTGTTTGGGCTTTTACAAAGTTCATCAATGACTACTTGCTTTTGTTTGATGACTGCTCGACTACTTATGTCAAAATTGTCTGTGATCGAAGTAGGCTTGCAGTTTAACAAAATAAATCCCAAAAAGAAAATTCGAAGCTATGAGATACATATATTAGGCTTATGTCCCTTGTGTGTTAACATCCTATATTTGTAATGATTGAATCGAAACTCTGTGAATTCTACATTGTAGATAGCACTGCCAGTTAAACAAATTCTGAAGTCCTCAAAAATAATATATAACTTGAAAAACTCAAGAAATTCTAGTGTCGCTCGTTGCTTGTGTATTGAGAAGAGAGGTCCATTTCAGCTTTTGATGTTTCTGCTCTTCTAGGCCAGTCAATGTTTATAGACGTGGGACGGTACCCCTAATCCAGCTATCTTGGCGCATGGAGGAAGCGAACCTCGGCAATTAGAGAGAAGTCACGTTACGTATCCAAGACCGAATTGAATGGACTCCTGAAGCTCAGCTTCAATTGCATATCATCTTGTATTGCAACTGTTGAGATGGTATATCCTTTGACGAATCAGGCTCTCCGGTTCTCTGGCCTTGGTGCAGACCTTGAGGTTTTAGAAAAAGACCTTCCCCCTCTGCCAGCAAAAGAGATTCTCGTTAAAGTGCATGCAGCGTCGATTAATCCAGTTGACATCCAACTATGGAGAAGCGGCCTTGTAGGCGTCGTGGCTGGCGATAAAGGCATGGGAAGGGATTTCTCCGGGACTGTGATCTATATTGGAAAAGAAGTCCGAGGTTGGACTGTCGGAGATGAAGTTTATGGCTTACTCTTTGAAATAGTTAGTCTCCTGTAGAAGCTAAATATCAATCGCTAATACGGGTTTTGCCAGTTTGGTCAAGGTACCTTCAGCGAATACATTCATTTTAACCCGGAGATAGTACCGGTGGCTAAAAAGCCCAGCTGCTTGACGCATGAAGCTGCAGCGGCGTTGCCTCTTGTTACATTGACTGCTTTTGCGTGCCTTGATTGGCTTCCACCACAAGTTGGTAGCCAGCGACGAAGTGTAGTCGTGCGAGGTGCTTCTGGTGGCACAGGGTCGTTCATTATCCAGTGTCAGTTGAAATCATATTTGGCATCATTCGCTGTCACCTGAGCCTCGGCCATGTCTGTTCATTATACAATCCCGCTAACGGCGAAACAGTAGCAAAGATTGTTTATGATTGTCATGTTACAGCGATATGCTCCAGCAAAAACTTAGATTATGTACAGAAACTTGGTGCAGACGATGTAATCGACTACACCAGCCACAATGTTATAGATGAATTACTCGAAAGGAAAGCTTCAAGCCAGCAATATGACCTGATTGTTGACTGCGTGGGTGGTACCGACTTTTTCAATGCATATGTAGAAATTCTCAACCCCAAAGGCGCATACGTAACAATCGTCGGCGACAAAACTGGTGTAAAAGTACTGGGAGGCCCGCCTACTTACCTCACTTCACCAAGTCAGATAATCCGCTTCCTCAAAGGCCATTTTTGGGGCCCTAGATATGCTTGCATGTAAGTACCTTTCTTTCGGGACCTAGTAAGCAAAGGAAACAATCATCCAAGCTTTATTCATGAAGAAGAGGCACTCTGCTCGAGAATCGGAGCTAGTGATACCTAAAGCGGCTCTATCATTCTATATTATGTGCATGGAGTGGAATTCGTCTCGGAGTGCTTGCTCAAGGCAGAAGCAATGAGAGACTCAATGATGGCCTCTACTATAACCCCCTTACATTCGCTTGGGCAGTACTTGAAAACTAACTGCGCTATTTGATTCAGTTCTTTCCTTACAAAAGCATCTCTTCTCGAAAAGATATCATCACTGGCTGAACACGGAGAACTTCAAGTCTCTATACAAGAAACAATACCTGCAGCACTATCAGACCCACAGTCTTGGCAACGCGCTGTCGCGCTTATTGAAAGTGCGCGCATACGTGGCAAGGTTGTGCTACAGGTCTCTTGAGGGTACTTAGTATAGAAAGACGGGGATAGGTAGGTGGATACACGGCGTAGCATCGTGAAGCTATCTGTAATGGCATGGGCTGCTGGACATTCTGTACCTATTATGTAATACCAAATCTCAGTTTAGCCATTTACTAGCAAAGATCGTTTGCTTTAAGCTCGTAGTAGAAATTATCGAAATCACTTATCTCTATTCAGCTTGAAGTTTAGGGATAAATCAGTAACTTACACCTTCATATGTTGCCTATAATCAAAACGGCCAGGAACTATTGATGGTAAGTAGTTTAACACCTATTCAGTTTATGACCAACAATTCAGACAGCTTCAAACCCTGCGCAGCCAACAAAGATACGCCAACGTTACCACCAAAAAGCCATTGCAACGAAACTATTCCCTATCTAGGTAACTGCGCGCTCAATTATGTACGAAGGCAATCTGTGGTTGGCTCATAGTTACGATTTCATTACCCGGATAGCCGAACGATGCCTTCTTTCTATATGCAGATTTCTCATGCGTTGCCTAGATCCTGACTGGGTATCTAAGTCCGACTCTATGACTCGCCATTGAATTCATTGTTTGTATGTTGTGTTGGACAAGGTATATATTTGAATGTCCTCCACTGTGTTACTTTATGTTCAACTCCTACAACACCTCTGTGTAACGTTGAAGTTGTGATTATCCATTACGTCAAAGAAGGGGTTTTGGAATTTGCCATTCCTGCTCCGATGGTCTTCACAACAATATTATTCAAAATCATCAGTGTATACTCCTAGGGTTTACATGCAGACGAGAAACGTGGTCGAAACACTTGAGCGTTATTGGATAGGTAATGACTGGTTGGATAAATAAATGTTTGGAAACTCGAATTGATCACCACAGCTTTGTATGCCAAGGGTGCATCTTCTTTGCTTGGTCGACTCTCTGCTACTCGCGCTACTTGCGGCTCACATGTTAAGTATGGCTTGATGTCAGATTGGCCCCTAGTCAACAGTTCGAGATATTCACAGGATGCGATATTTGTTCTTCCAAGATCGGTTAATTGTTCTATGTGTGGAGTCTTTACTCGTCATATCATCACCGATTTCCAGCGGTTTCCCAGCAAATTTCGCTAGTTGCACATCCAGGAATGGAATCATGCTTGGTCTCCAACCATGCTATCTACAACCATTTAAAGCAGTATGTACAAAATAATACACTCAAATCAACTCCTTATATCATTCATCGGCTGCAAATTATCTAACATAGCCAAGTACTCCATATTGGCCACGTTCATATGATTATTTATACCACCGCCATAGGAACCCAGCTCTTCATCAAATGCTGTTACATCTATCTGGTCATGTTGTTGACCCATTTGGTGTCCTTGAAAACTGGCAAAATCGTAGCTAGATGTACCACCTATCGTTTGGAATGTGTGGTGACTTTGTGTTGCAAAGTTATTTGCTGGGTTACGAAGACTTTGGTTCGGCGGTGTGTGGCCAGCGAAAACACTCCGCGCAATGAATTTGATTTCGCGCTCTGTTCTTCTTGCATTGCTCCAAGCTTCAGCCAGCTTTTTCAGCCCACCGAGGCCTAAACGCACACGATCCCGAGCACGGGACCTTTCAGTTCCGTTAAGGGTATACGCACAAGATGAAAGGTTTGCGCATGTTGCCAGTGCAATGCTGGTTATGCCAAGGGGTGAGTGCTGTAACATAGGTATAGGGAGGGTATAGAGATTTGTAGCAATTTCAGCAGCTTCTAGGCACTTTCTGGTGTGCAGCCAATAAGACCGGTCGTCGCGAGAGGAAGGTTGGCTGGTTGGTGGCAGAGGTGCGAAGGAAGAAATTGTCTCCAAGGGAGAAGGAAGAAGACGAGAGAGCGGCCGATGGATGGAAACCATCATGCTGACAATGTTAGCTTTGAAACTTGAGACATGAAGCTATGGTGAGAACCTACAGCTGTAACATGTTGTGCGCCTGGAATAGGATCTCGTCGACTTCCTCATTCTTGTCCACAACACCTTGCTTCTCACGGGGAAGATGCAGCCTCCAATTCACAAGCATGGCGTCTGCATTCGCAACTGCCGATTCAAGTTCCTTTTCACCCATGCTTCCAAGGCCGAGCAATGACCCAGAAATTCGGCATATATCGATTAGATACGTGAAAGAGGAAAATACTTGTTCCTCATCTTCAAAGTCTCGTCCATTGTACTCTGAGAAGGTTCGCGGTCGGGGAATTATGCCATCATAGTCTGATTCTTCGCAAGGCAGTTCGACATTCGCTTCAATTGTGTATAAACTAGATCATTAGTCACGACGATACGGGTAGCAGACTTATGGGACTCACAAGAAGCTTGGTGCTCGCATTGTACAGGCAATTGTCGCATCGGTTAAATACAAGCCCCAGTATGTTCTCCGCCAACTCTCCCCTAGTACCGGATCTCTTTCCATGTTCGCAAAGGTTCGCGAGTTCATTCGGATTTCGAGAGCTAAGTATACCGCTCTGTCAAAAATGGTACGACCCTGGCCAGATTCATCCTCACAGTGCAATGCAATGCCTGCAAGCATCAGAGCAAGTACAGTGAAGCCATTCGGAGGTAGGTTTGGAGAATCAAGTTGCTGCAAAGCAAAGTCTCGTAGTTCCGACGAAGGTATGTCTGGAGCGTATAGAGAACCAATGTATTGCATTACTGGTAATAGATACTTGAGAGACGCTGGATCTGTTTCCAAGCGTGCAAGAAAGTAGTATCGTGGAAGAACGTATGGATGTGCTTTGTGAAAATAGCTGTGATCAGGTCAGTGCCTGTTTTTGGCTGTACCAACAGAGTTTCATTCAAATAGAACGTGCTTCTCCTTTTAGCGTGGAGAGAAGCTTCTTAAAATCTTTGGAGTAACAAGAATTGACTAGTGGTCATTTTTCACCAATAATCTGGGAACTTACGTGTAATAGAGGCCTAAGAGCCGTTTTGGATCAGCCTGTCTTGCGCTGAGTATAGAAGATGAGCTTCCTGGACTGCCGGTTGCTTCAGATGAAGCACGGGAGTAATTTTCGTTTGATACGCCGTAGGGTATTGTGTTATTGTTGTAAATATCATGGCCGCCGTGAATAGGGTTTGCTCTAGCAGCCTCTTTCATGTTTGCTCGTTTCCTCGGAACATTTCTGTCTCTCATTCCTCTCCTGGACTTTGCATAGAAGCATGGCTTATCATCTTGTACACACCGACTACAGTTGGGCATCTCAGCACCACATTTCACATGACGACTTCGGCACTATTAGAGAAGTCAGTTCAAACTTTCCCTCGGGAGGTATTCCAGTTCTCCTCTTGATAGAAGCCTACTAACAGGTATACAGGCTAGAGAAACTCGTATTCCACCAGCTCGTGGGGCTGAATCTTGACTCTCCGAAATATCTGATGATGACTTTCCGCCGCCTTGATCTGAGTGACTGCTCTGTAAATCTGGGTTGGTCACCGATCCGAAGTCGAAGAACATGGACATATGGTCCTCTCCAGCACCAGATTTCGAGTCTGTATGATTCATGTCTAATATTGGCCGAGCGGATGACTTTCTTACAGAGTAGTCTAACATGTCGTGGAGTATTGTCTTAAGGGGAGTGAGTAATCTAAAGGCGAGGAGGCGAATTGATTACTGAACACATGAACAAAACATCACCAAAGGAAACCAAAGTCGAAGTATTTAAGCTCAGCACGAATATGTAGAGAGTTCTTGTAGGGAAGACCGAGGAATAGTTTCCGTATATGCAAACATTCAACGGCTTCGCTATGGACTATAGACCACCCCTGATAAAATTGGCTGGGGGTGATCGATGGGGATTGATCTAATCTGAATGGGGTAACGAGCAGAACCCATGTCCCTTATCAAACTAAGGGACCGTCTAGATTTAGCTCTACAATGCTAGCGTTGGCTTCATGTAAGCATTTTGCAGCGATTTGTGATTTGGAAGAAGACAGCCGAGTCAACCCATGTGCACGGATCTGGCCCCACTTCTGTGAGAAGTTGCTGACAGGCCCCGGAAAGCACCCTGCCAACCATGCTCTGCGGAGGAACTTTGGTCAAAAACTTAGCTCTACTACAGTACTACCCAATCACAGGTCAAGCGCGCTTATTTTGCGCGCTGCTTACTGGCATTTGGAGTGGTGTGTGTTTCCGCCTCACCTGGCTCATGAGTTGGCACACGTTTTCCCAATGCCACCTAAGCTTCCTGGGCTTCTGTCAGCTCCATCTTTTGGCTAGCAACTTAAATACCAGATGACTGTATTTTTGTGGTAATTGGTCACAAAACATTTCCAGCTGGTGGCTGTGGACCGTGGCGTTTGCTTGTTTTATGCAGCCTTACTCTGGGAGGATTGAGAAGCGATGCTCGTGTTACTTTATCGCTAAGTGGAGATATGACACTACAGAATAATTCTCCCACACTAAGCTCTTGTCAGTTCTACCAACTCTCAATTGCTTACCAACTTCTGGTGGAATAACTGCGTTCGAAACTGGCAAACGCTAAGAATTGAAAATAAGAAGACGTGCATATTGCTGCAGGCGGCCATGCATCGCAACCGTTCTCTGTCAGCATTAACTAGGTGCGTTCTCGAAGCTTTAGACATCATTTTCGGCACCAAGACCGGTAGTTCCAATGTCTATCTCTCTGTGCAATGATGTCGTAGCTGGTGTAGATTAGCTGAGTTAGAACAGTATGGAAGTACGGCTCCTATTATCGCCATGGCATCCCGTTGATCATTGTTAGGTTAGCATGGTATTCATTTCACAGGGTCTAGTTGTTACTGCTATGAGTACCTCAGTAAGTCCTCAGCACGTAATCTGACAACCTCGAGTCTCTTGGTATGGTAGTTTAACAGTGCCATGCCAAATTTGATTGAGGAACGGGTTCGTTGATCTCGTTTCGCCGAGCGGAAGTTGGTAAGTGGATCTAAACACATAGGTCAGGTCTTGAGCTTCTCTTCCCCAAATGGCAGTTGTAAAGTTGTGAATGAATCCCGACTGTCGTTCATTCTCCATTTCTATTCGAAACCTGACGGTATGACATGACTGTACCCTGTAGGAGTATTTGCACCAGTCTTTTGGCAGGCTTGTTGGTCAAGCCACCAATTAGATGCCTTCTGATGCTTGCATATCCTTCACTACTCTTTTTCCCCTTCTCCCTACGGCCAACAATGGTTTCAACACATACTCCCAATCCTAGTTCCCCAAGCTACCAGGTTGATTTTAGGTTTAGGGTTTAAGTTAAAGTTAAAGTTAAGATCTCCACCTTTCCCGCAGCTAGCTAACCTCTCAACGTGCTTATGCCAGCCTTGTAGCCACACTAAGCCATATCAGGTACGAGTCAGCCCTAGAGCCATCCTGATTTGTTACGACAACATGACACTCTTAACTTTATCCTTCACCATTCAACAATTCCAATTCCTGGTCTAAGATTCGGATCGTAGGTGCTGATTTGAGGACTTGAGGTGAACCGCTATGATTGGCTCCCTGATCCATCAGCATCCTACACCGCGCTCGCTTGGATGACGGTGAGTGGGGAGAAGGTGGTCCTTGGCATAGGGCCATGCTTTAATGTCGAGTTCTGACAGATCTCAGGATAAACTCTTTTCCCTGGTGGGGATGCAGTACATGGTGACTTCTGCTTCGTAGAGATACGAGGACTGAAAGAGGTACGAGCAATGAAGCCGATGAGGCTGTTTGGAACATACACAGCTTCGCATTATATTAATGATGCTTGATCGCCATATTTAGTTTAGCACCTCGTGAATTGCCGAATACGGACACCCCGCCAAAAGAGGCATCTGCAAGACGATATCCCGTTTCAGAGCATTCAGAGCGTTCGAGAACTCCATATGCGATTCGCAAACTCTATTCTAAAATTGCCTTCTTTACAATATGCTATTTCAACCTTGAATGCAGCATATGATCAGATAGTAGTACTAGTGTCGTGTTACGTCTGCTCACTCACGCATCTTCATCTTCACTGAATAATTCTACCGGTGGCTGAGCGACACACGTTCTACTGCGCATGCATAGGTCTCTCAACCTCAGCTTCCAGGCCAAGATGCGTTGGTCAAGTAAGACGGTTTGCCGGCTTCAGCCGGGTGGTAATCTTCTGGTGTCCAATATACATCATTGGCTGAGTAACCGACTGCGAGGAGATTATGTTCTTTGCGCATACCTTATTTTTGAATTTTGGATGTGTAGTTTCTATATCTATTAAGATGCCTCGTAGTACTGTGACACCGCTGCTTTGACAACCATCTCAGCCCATTAGTTATATGGGGACGGACAAAACCAGGGCTGTAAAAAGTTAAATATACCTTTGATGCTGTGTTCAATTTTGTAAAAATACTGCAAATTGTTGCACAATAGAGGAGCAGTTTCATACATTACCCAGAGGTAAATTTAGAGAAGTAAGCGCTTTTCTGGTACTCTAGAATAATGTGCAAGGAAGCATCGCCTGGAGGAAATGCACAATATTCGCTGGAAATCTTTGACTCTAAGATTCAAGCTTTATGATCGAAGTTTTGAGATGTTCAAAATAGGACTATCTCGTCGGTTACCTGCAATGCAAAAATTAATTTAGGTCAGACAAAGACAAGAGACCGATGAGGTAAGCAAGTATCACGTGACATTAATTCTAGTCATCATTAAACAACCTCGGCTGAAAGTTAGAGGATATGCCAGCCTTGTCTCTCCCAAGCATAACCAGCGACTACTTGCGTATTTTCTATGAGTGCAATGCTATATAGATGGCGCCTAACGACTTCGCCGCCGCCCAACGGCGAATCGCAACTCGGCAACAACTAAGAGAAGCAGAAGCGCTGCGTATTGACGCAGAACAATCTAATTCACGAGTCGCCGCGCAAGTCACGCAATTGCCATCTCCCGTTAGAGGCCTAAGCAGAGCCGGAGTAGCAACATGGGATAGGATAAGTGGAAGAGGAGGGACCCGGCCGGCATTTCGTGTTGGCCAGGTAGATGCGGAACTCCTGGACGAAGAGCTATTGGAGTTATTGAAGGCACAGGTTGGGGAGGCACTCAAATACTTTGGAACTCATGTGCAGGACGACTGGTCTGCTGAGATCATGCTTGCGCTGAGAGCAATTGTCTTCAAACTTTCTGTTTGGGATCATGATGCTACTTATGGTGCTGCATTGCAGAATCTCAAATTCACGGATGCTACAAAAAATGGGCTAGGCCTTGTTTCTCCTTCGAAATGGCAGAAGACTCTGTACGGAGTGTTTACCGTGGGAGGCAAATATGCGTGGACAAGATGGGAGAATTGGCTGGTTGACAACGATAACGGTTACGATGAGCCAAGTCCTGCAGTGCAAATGCTATCACGATTCTCGGATGCGATCACTACCATACATTCTACAGCGGCATTTGCATCCTTCCTCATCTTCCTAGTCAATGGAAGATACCGTACCCTGCTCGATAGAGCTTTGAAGCTTCGCCTGGCACCACCAACGAGTCAAGTGAGCCGCGAAGTCTCGTTCGAATACCTTAACCGCCAGCTCGTATGGCATGCTTTTACCGAATTCCTGCTATTTGTACTTCCCCTTGTTGGGATAAGTCGCTGGCGTAGATGGCTCTCACGAGCGTGGCGGAAAACCAAGTCGCTTGCTTCAAGTGGTAGTGAAAATGAAGTTCAAGTCAAAACCGGTGAATATGCATTCTTACCTGAACGCACCTGCGCAATTTGTTACCAGGACCGAAATCCCAAAAACGCCACCGAAGCAGATGTGATAGCTAGCTCTGGCGCCATTGGTTCCTCTCTGACCGACGTCACAAACCCCTATGAAACAATACCATGTGGATGTATTTACTGCTACATGTGCATTGTAGGACGAGTAGAGGCTGAAGATGGCGAAGGATGGACGTGCTTGCGGTGCGGAGATGAGGTCAAGGAATGCAAACCTTGGAGTGGAGATGTTATCGAAGCAGTAGTTAAGCCAGTGGCACGCGTAAGCGGTGTGAAATCCGTGGGATTTTCTCCAGATCCTATAAGAACAATTGATCCCCGGC
>Ga0247807_10000804_pt1 | contig 19202 bp, 21 predicted proteins | sample UWRJL074202C1_FD_179931 | JGI IMG/M metagenome (GOLD analysis project Ga0247807, IMG submission 179931) | Plant litter microbial communities from Arlington Agricultural Research Station in Wisconsin, United States - UWRJ-L074-202C-1 | ecosystem: Environmental > Terrestrial > Plant litter >...
CAGCTAGCCGAATGTTGCCGGACGCCGTGCCCGTAAAGTTAATTGTTTGAGCTGCACATAGGATGTCCCCATTTATAGTGCCGCTAATTGAAACGTTCTGACCCGTACAGTAAAGGTCGCCATCTACCGTCCCGGCAATGTCAATCGTCGAACTAGCGATATAGGCCGACCCATCAATAACTTCGTTACTTTTTACCGTTGATGATTGTCCTGTCTGAAATGACTGAGCGCCCGTGATCGCTACAAACCCAAATACCGCCAGCACCATAGATAACACTGCAACGCCAAGTATTTTTACCTTCATTCTCACCTCCATTTATGGTTAGTCTCAGTATAGAAATAATTAGCGGCTGTTTCTGCGATAATTATCGCATTTGACACAAGAAAGCTTGCCAGTATTAGGCTTATGCTCCATAGTTATAGTTAACTATGTTAAGAACAACCCCTACTGCACCGCCCACTTGCACCCAAGAGCGACCATCGCTCATTTTCACTAACACAAGCCTCTATGTAAAGAATAACGCCTAATGGCTCGGCTCCCTGAAGTCGGCGGCGATAATGGCAACTGGGGCGAAGTTCTTAATGAGTTCCTTCTTCAGTCCCACACTAATGATGGGACACTTAAAACAGATTCTGTTGGCGCAGCTCAAATAAAATCTCAATCCGTCACTAACGCTGCACTTTTGGACAACACAATAACTGCAGCGAAACTAAATGGATTAGGTTCCGCCAACGGTATTGCCTCACTCGACACAAACGCACAACTTCCCGAATCTCAAATCCCAACCAGGCTCACAGCAGCTGGACTGTCGGCCGTATTCGCTCCTAAGTGGCAGGCGAACACTGCATACACTGCCGGGCAACAAATTATTGCACCGAACGGAAACACCGTTACGGCACTATCAACTTTCACATCCGGTTCTTCCTACTCGGATGCAAACTGGCGCATCGGTACTGACCCATCAAGTGCGCCTGTAGCTAAACCAGCAGGCGACACTCGTGCCGGAGTATGGGAATATACCCATGCATCTTCGACGGGATATCTTTTTCACCTTCTCGCCGGAAGCGGCTTTGCATTTCCAGCCAGCCTCATTGCACTCGGGCTAGATAATGGCAGTGGCGGCGGAATATTAATCGCAAACAAAGCCGCTGGCGTAGGGCTTGCAATTCGACAACAAGCCACCATTAGTGACGCTGCAGCTTACGGTCTAAAGATCGAGGGGCTGTCAACGATCGCTCCGTCACTTCGAATCGAACAAAACGTAAACGGCGCTGCAGATGCTGCACAACTTTTGGCGTTTGGCGTCCCAACCGTCGCACAAAAGCTCTTGTATGTTGGAGTTCCAACCGGAGAAGCGGGCTCTATTTTTGCATCTGATGGCCGTATCGAGTGGAAGCGTCCAGTTCGCGTACGAGCTGAGTCTGGGAGTATCGACAATTACATGGAGGTGACCGAAAATGGCGCATACCCTATTGGCGACCCTGCTGCATACACTTCTCGACAAGTGAAGAAAGGTCTAGACCTCTATTCACCAAACGGCGGCGGCGCGCTCTGGCGTTTTGGCATTGAGTCTGGTGGTTCATACCTTAATATTCGCACCGGAGCTGCTGGCCTTATCAATGCTACCCCAACTTATGACGTTGTGAAAATTCAACACCAAAAGATTGCATTTCTCGGCACTACACCACAAGCTCAGAAGGCTCGCATTGGCGTATACACACCTACGGCTGCCCCGGCCGCATACGACCAGGCAGAAAGCGCAGCCTTCCGCACAGCGGTTGCAGCAAAAATTAACGCACTTGAAGCCCTCATGTCGGCTTCAACCAATGGGTTTGGGTTTACAGCATGATTCCGCGATTACGCATCCAGTCGATCATTGTTACGCCAGTACTCGTTTGGGACGACGGCGAAGAACTAACACCCGGCCCTGAATTGGGACAAATCAGCCTCACACTCTCAAACATACAGATGTTTGCAGAAACACTACCAGCTGAGGTGGATGCACTTGCAGCCAAACTAGCAAAGGACGGCAAACAACATCCGTCCGACGACGCAAAAGCACCAGCCCAATCGAGCTAGGCGTAATTACTATTTACGAAGGCGTAGTACTACAGCGCAAACACCCGTCGCCACTAATCCAGCAAGTACGAAGCTTGATTCACTAGCTAATCAGTGATACTATATAGTAGTAGTAAGTGGTACTACATAGGAGAACTAAACATTGAATAACATTACAGAAATGCTCAAAGGAGTACTTGAAGGCAGTATCCTCGAAATTATTAAACGAGGAAGTACCTACGGTTACGAAATCACTCAACAGCTTCGCAAGCTAGGCTTTGAGGACGTTGTTGAAGGCACAGTTTACACGATACTTGTGAGGCTTGAGAAGAATAACCTCGTAAGCATCGAAAAGAAACCTTCAGAAGTCGGACCACCGCGAAAGTTCTATACACTCACCGACCTTGGTGTGGATGAGTTAGAAAACTTTTGGGCAAAGTGGGACTTCGTATCATCAAAAACTAATGAATTAAGGAGTGCATAACATGGGAAAAATTATTGACACTATTATCGGTAGTCTTGAGGAAAAACGCGAATATAAAGACAATGAAGCCCGTGCAAAATCATTGCCAGGAGAATATTCAACAGCGTATAAAGAAATTAGAAACTATCTATTCCAGACATCAGGAATTGTAACGATGGAGCCCTTAAAAGTGCTCGTCGACATACTTGAAGAAGCCGCAGCCAACGGCAAGCACGTACTTGAAGTTACGGGTCCAGATGTTGCTGCGTTTGCAGACGAATTAGTACGGGGTGCAAAATCGTACCAGGACGGGCAACGCAAGAAGCTTAACGATCGTTTTTGACTCCATACCGCTCATGCTTTATACTCATAACAGATGTGGGCAAAACATAAAAAGCAATCCGGGTTTACTATTGTTGAACTTTTAATCGTTGTAGTCGTCATTGCGATTCTCGCAACAATTACAATCGTTTCGTTTAACGGTATTCAAACGCGGGCTAAGACAGCCCAGACCATCAGCGCTATAACCGCTTGGTCAAAAGCAATTAAAATGTATAATTCCGAGCTCGGCACCTGGCCAACAAATCATTCTTGCCTCGGGTCAACTGCGACATATGTTGGTAATAATAGCCAATGTTGGAATAGTACTACCTGGGTAGTTAATAGTACGTTTTTAAGCCAGTTGCAGCCATACATGAGCGGCACACCAGAACCAGACACTACGGATATCTCCAACGGCGGAGCGAACACTCCCCGGCGCGGCGCCCTGTACCATGCTGGGAATAAAGATATCTATGCCTCCTTCGTTGGCATCAGTAACTGCCCAGATGTCGGCCTTGCGGTCGTAGGAATAAACACCGAACCTGGCGGAATTTACTGCGTCTACACAATCGATTAAATCGCGCTTACTTTTACCCAAAGATCTTCTTCTCTGCCTCTTGCTGTCGAACTGGGTCTAGCGTATCCGCTCGGCGCATCCAAAAACGGTGATCCTCGATTGTTTTGATAAGTTCGTTGTATTTCGCCGTCAGCTCGATCAGCCTTTTTTCGTCAGCTTTTAGATCGTGTCTTTCTCTATTTAATTCGCGTAGTTCGCTAGCCAGGCGCAAATCTACAGCACCGCCCGTATAAGGTGATGCCGCCTCGCTGACAATATCTGCCTCGGTGCGGCGCATCCCCTTTTTCTCAGTCTCAATTGTATCTTTTAGCTTGTTAATTTCATGACGCAAATCTTCTTTCGCCTTCACGAGGGTGTTCACTTTCGCATAGATGCGTTCCGCAACAGCACTCATCATAATTACGACCTCCCCGCCGCTGTTACTTGGGCGACGGTTTCATGGGTCGGGATAATCCTTGCGCGTTTGTGATTTTCATGAGGTAGCCCAGATAGTAACAGATAGCCCTGCCAAAATCCCTCACCCACTTCTAATTCGAGGTGCATTTGATCGGAAAGTTCCGGCTCGTCGTCGATGTCGTATAGGTTATACGTCCCCATACTCAGCACGCAATCCGTTTTATGCACTTTGTGTGAGTAAACGAGTATCTCTCCGGTTTTAGCTGGTTCAACCCAAGCGTAGGTGTCGTAGTCCAGGTATAAAACTTTAGTATTAGCCTTAGTTTCAATGAGTTTATAGTGGCCACTTTTCAGTAGTGTAATCATATATACCCTCCAGTTATCGTGCACTCATTATACACCCGCCCCATTGGACGGGTCAGCGAGATAGCTCTCGTATGCTCTAGTTCAGGCTGAACGGTGGGTATTCGTCAGTGGTAAGCAAGAAAGCGTAGGCTGCGACACGAAGGTTCCAACGGCTCACGCCAACCACGAAGTCAAACAAGTCTTTTGGATAACGTCCAGTAAATAAGATTGCGAACCATGCAAAGATAGTAGCAAAGACTGCAGCGATCGATAGGAAGATTAGTGCAACGTAATGCGGAATAGCGAGGAACCATTTCACTAACGGAAGCCATCGGTTAAGGTCTCGTTTTACGTTTGGATACCCTAGGGTCAGGTGGACCGACTGGGCTTCAACTGTCGAAGGATAGGTATCGGTGAGCAAAATAAGATAGGCCCCTACTCTAGTTGTGAAACGGTTAAGTTCGAGGTTGAAATCGAACCACCAGCGTGGGTATCGCTGACGGAAAATAATCATCAAGGCTGTCGCAGCAAACAGGCCGGCAACAATGCCGCCACTATTTTGGCTAACGACCTGACCAGCTTCGTCTACATATTCGCTACTGCCAGTAGCAGCAAGAAATGCCACGATAATGACAATTGGGATGGCCAGAATAAGTCGAAACAGCGTTGTAACCCTGTTAAGTGAAACCGGATAGTCGATTTCTAAAGCTGCTGGATACGGTTTATTTTTTGTTGGCATTCGAGGTTTCTCCTTGAGTAATTAGGGTGCTGATGTTTATTGTATACCTAAAGTAAATATTGTGATGCACGTTCCGCAAGTTGAGCAACGTCCTGAACCGACGTAATCAATGTGTGTAGAATAATTTGGAACAGCTCGGCCTTCATTCCCCAGTCAATTATCTTTTCGATAATAATGCCTTTAAAGAGGGAAATCCATTCTTTTTTCGTGGTTTGACGGGCGGTCTTTTTCAAAATTGTCTTAACCGTTTGCAACTCACCTTCAATTTCAGCAAGTTTTTTGCCGTTTTCGAGGGCTAACGATTTCAACTCTTCAATCGACTCATCAATTGCGTGGTCTACTTTAGGAAGTTCAGCGACTGTGAAGTGGCTATCGTCGTTCGCCATGTCTTCAGCTTCTTGAGCCCAAGGGTCAACGGCTTCGTTTTCTTTACTTACCCTAATAGCCCATGTGGTTAACCTTCTTAGTACGTCGTCCCAATCAAGCTGTGTAGACTCGAAGACACGACTTGTGCCAGGAATATCATAGCGAACTTTATATTCCCTGTTGTATGGGTAAAATGTAAACTTTTCGGATGTCTCCCGGTTTGTTAATCTGGCTGCGTCGGTCACGTTATCTTGAAGTTTTAATTCGCTGTACACAAATTCAGCCGGGACATAGCCTGCTTGTTCAAGTGCACTTCCAAGTGCTTGCTTTTGTGCTTTAGTTATTTCAAGACTCATAATAGATAGAATTATATCAGTTTTTTACAAGAAAGGCTTTCAAACCGCCCCTGATTGTTCTTACGACACAGATGCATTATAGTTATGCTTAGTTTGAAACAACAATTTCCACACAACCATGAATCTCCCCAGGCTTTACGCAAGTCTGGTTTTCGTGCGACCAAAGGCTTTACGATTGTTGAGCTACTGATTGTCGTTGTTGTTATCGCTATCCTGGCGACCATCTCGATTGTTTCGTACAACGGCATCACGGTTCGCACTAGGGACGACGCCCGTACGACTGACACGGCGTTAATTAAAAGTGCGCTAAAGTCATACTACAAGGATAAGGGCGAATACCCGCCAGCCTGTGCGCAACCGGCACTTGGTTGCTACGTAGATACACTCAACAGCTACCTCATTCCAAAGTATATCGGCAGCATACCGGATGACCCTAAGGCTCCCGAACTTCGCTACCAATACGTATGGGGCTCTGACGGTAAAAGTTACGCCCTCCGTATTCAATATGAAACAAAACCCACCTGTAAGATGGGCATGAATGTTCCAGCTGGCTGGTGGGAAACTTCAACACCAATGTGCTAAAAGCCTAGCAGGACGCTAGGCTTTTAGTTGATGTACGGAAGCATGAGGGGTGTGTGGTCAAGAGGGATAGGATGCTTATCCTTCAACCGCTACCTCAAACCCTCCGTAGGCCATCCTTGTCATATCGAATGGCGCTGAAAAATCAGTTTGTCCTGCATACAGTTCATTCATTTCATCCATGACTTTTTTGTTTACTTCGTCACGGTGCTGCTTAGAGTCGAAAACGACAAAAGAAAACCAGACGTTTTCATCGGCACTTGCATTTGCCATTTCGGCAAAAGTTAGTGATTTTTCGCCATTTGCTTCTTGTGGCTTTAAGTCACTCCCTTTAGATTCGAAGTATTGAAGCGCGCCGTGTTTCATCCAGAGATCACGACCCTCTTCTGCCATTTTTTGGTATTCGAGTTCTTTACCTTTGGGGACTACGAGGATGTAGCCGTCGATGTATTTTGGCATTTTTGTGGCTCCTTTCGTTAGGGTTGGTGTACTCTTATTTTACCACTTAAGCGCATTGACCACCTTGGACGGTCACCTCCCTACTTCACTAAGTTCTTTGCATTCGCTAACGCCTGTACGATATCGCCTTCGGACATATCTTTATTTCTAAATCGCACCAACGGAAGATTAGCTGCTTCAAAGATACGCTCAACTTCCGCGTCACGTTCACGGCGGTCTGCTTTGTCGTGCGTGTAATCATCGAGTTCAATCGCGTAGGTTGGCCGAAGTGTTGTTTTATCACACAGTACATAATCGACAGACTTGCCGTTTATATGACTAAAGGCGTATTTCCACTCCTGCCCTTTAACGTGATGGTCAAGAATGGCAGAGAGGTGCACCTGAGGGAAAACATAGTACCGAGCACTCACCGCTCGCTCTAGTGTCACAAAGAAGTCGCTTTCGGCCTTTGACATCAACGAGTTCTTTGCGATGTATTTATATGTGTTATTCTTGAAGACTTTTCTCTTACTGGCCTTGCTTGAAGTGAGAGCTGATATTAATAGGACCGCAAGTACTGCGAGACCGAGAATAATGTAATTTTCCATTTCTTAACTATAACAAATCGAGCGGGTACAGAGTGAAAGTTGCAGACGAATCCAAATAAATAACCCCAGCTTGCGCTAGGGGAATTTATTTGGATTAGATTGTCGTACACCAAGAACTAGTAAGCTTTTGTTGCGCCGTCTTCGATTGCTTTAGCAGCATTGTCTTTAGACATCATCGCACAAACAGTTGTACCGCACTTCTCGTGCTTGCCCTTAGCCATAAAACCACCTTTTGCAGTTTGGTGAATTGCTGGTGCTGACAAATCAACGCCTTTTTCTTTGCATTTAACGCAGTATCCTGTGACCATGTGTAGCTCCTTTTGAATTTATCGTTATTGAAACGCTTGTTTCGTTGTAACGTCTGTATAGTATATACCTTTTGAGGAGGAAAGTGGGTAAGGTAGCGAAAGGCTGTTAAGTTGTTTGATGTAATTGGCGCAACCGAACAGAATCCACTAAGACTTTTCGACGCAATTAAAGATGGGGCACTCACCTACTCCGCTTACAAGCCTATTTATACCAAAACATCAGAAGCGATTATCTACTAGGAGAGTTTTTTTTATTTTACCCCTATAGTGGTTTGGTGTCATCTGTACTAGACTGGAGAGTATGGCAGTTACTTGGGATAAGTTCGCAGCATATAACCAAGACCCGAAAGCAAGTTTCGAGTCTCTGAGTTCAATTGTCTTTTGTGACATTGTCGATGCGGCAATCAAGACAGTTCCTATCAACTATCCAGGTCTTGAAGCAAAACCTATAAAAGGTCAGGACGGCAAGTGCTACGGGTATCAAAGCAAGTACTTTCAGAACGATAACGCAAGAGAGAAACAATCTCAAATAATCCATTCTCTACATAGGATTAAAGATACGGATTTGTCTGTATTGGATACAATCTATATATTCGCAAACTCTTGTTCTGACGGAGTCGAAAAAGCATGTGAAGCAGACTGGGCGAAACACTTAAAGTCAAAGGGTATTTCAAGTATTAAGCTTGAGTGGCGTTACGGGCTCGACTTCTATATCAACCATCTTGGTGCTCCTAAATTCGAAGGTGCAATGTCGATGTATTTCGGGGAAGGTCGCCCACTAAGACTAAACGACTCGAATATTACAAAACGATTTTTAGAAATAAAACAGAAAAAATATTACCTAAACATACCCATATTGTTTAACGGTAAGCGGACAAGAATCGCCCATCTAATATCCAATAAGAGTAAAGTTATCTTAGTCCAGTCAAGGGCAGGAACTGGTAAAAGTTGGTTAATGTATGAGCTCGCATATCGGCTCGGAGGAGCAGAACTTGGTTACAAAAAGAGACTGCTCGATATACACAAAAATGGAGTGACAATTCTTTTAACCGCCCATGAATGTCGTAACGGCTCAATAAATAACATCCTTACCAACCATCTTGCTGGTTACGGTATCAAGCCATTCGACTATCCAGTTACACTTCTTATAGACGCGATAGATGAAATTGAAAAAGACTCAGTACAGTACTTATCTGAATCCTTGAATAAACTTATACGGGGCGGCCAGGTCAAACGCATAGTTATCACTTCTCGTACAGCGAGTATTAATAGCGCAATAGCATCATCACTCCTTAGGCCAGCTGTTTACGATATAGACGAACTCAATAATAGTGAACTTGTAGAATATTTCGCAAATAAAAGTAATCGCAAAAAAACAGCGCTACTTAGAAAAGCGATTAAAACCAAGATTAGCATTGAGCCGATAAGAAATATTCGTATGCTAGAAACCGCTTGGGAGGTGATTAATGAAATTGACGACTTCTCCCTAGAGACTATATTTCAAAAAGCTTTTGAGAATGAAGTGGTCAAATTGAAGCTCGATGAAATTAATATGCTCGAACCCGTTAATGATAGGTTTGAATCAATACTACACCAACAGGCGTATTACTTACAGCGGCGTGAAGTATTCGACTTTGCACTCACAGAGTTGCAGGAAATTATACTTCAGAAATTACCTCGCATAAACTACAAAGATGTAAATGAGATTGTCACCTACCTCAAAAAAATATGCATCGACAGTACGTCACCACAAAGCCCAACTCTTCAGTTTTCAAATCGTTCTTGGGTAGACTATTTCGCCGCACGTTATCTTGCTCTAAAATATGCGGAAAGTCAGTATTCACTAATCCTTGATTTCTCTGCATATGAAGATTTTATAAACACCTGGTTTATTCTGTAGCTCGGAAACAGCTTCTAGCGAATGGCCAGATAGTAAAGTCAATAGCTCTTGGGCTGGTTCATTATTATTCGACGGATGAATACTCGCTTAGTTGGGTCGATAAAGACTCCGAAGTAATGACGGACATCGCCTACGCAAAGTTTGACCAGACCATAATCGAAAGCCTGTCTGAAACCGTAAGAGCTAGTTTCGACCTAAACATTATTCGCAGGGCATATGAAGCTGGCATGCACACTCAAGCAAAATATGCCTTAGAAAAGGTCAGAGAAAAATTAAATTCTAGTAATAAGATTCCGAATGAAGTCTGGAGTAATTTCACCGATTATTGGTATCTCCGAATTGTGATAGGTGATTTGAAACCAATGGACACACTAGAGGCTATGCAGGAGCTTGTAGACATAAACACAAAAAAGAAGTCGAATGAAACCCATCCCGATGAATCTGATTATGCCGAGAAACTTATTGGATTATCCAACCAACTCGTCTCACTTGGTGTTGATGCTACCTCTATTCTACAAAGTATCAAACCCCACCTTACTAAATATTTCTTTGAGTTTATTGTTCGACCAGAGAACATACGTATAGTCCGACAAGACCCACAACTAAAAGCCAGCGTACTATCTTCTATTAAGGGTAGTGACGATTTAAGCATAATCCTCCAAGGATTACTTCTGGATAACTGGGATAAAGCCACCGTTCAAAAGGCAGAAAAACTGCTTGAGATATTAAACCAACAAAGTTCATCAAGCTATTTCCATCCCATGGCGTACCACGTAAAACGTCTTTCGCTACTGCGAATACTGTCTTATTGGAGCTATGGAGATAATACTTATTCGGACGACTTAATACACTCGACTTTAACGCTAAGTCACATATTCAATTCACTGTATGGTTTGATTGCATTCGCCATTTGGGAAGAAGAGGTTGGCAAACTTATTAATTGGATTAACTCAGATAAGTTCTACTTCTATGATGATAATCGAAATGACTCAGCGCGCTTAAAGATTGCAATCGGAGATATTCTAACAGGTGCGATAATAACACTATTCCCCCTTCAAACTTCAGCTGAACTTGCTAGGTCAATGAAGCCCGATGGCAAGAAACTGTATGCTCCATACCACCCCATGATTAACATCTATCGTCATAATGAACAGAAATTCAGAAGCATCTTTACCTATAACGATGTGTTAGACATACTAGAATCTTCACGCAATGACATTGCCGAAAGACAATCCACGACAAAAGATTTTGCATTGATAATTGGGATGTACAGTAGTGATGACTTACTCATATTTGCTACCAATTCTAAACGAGATGCTCGCTTAAGATATGGTTATCGCAAGGATATTATCGGGTTCTTCCTGACTGATGCACTAGAGGTGTTATGGAGAGATAGAATATACAGTATTCAACAGTTAAAAGATTATTCATGGCAAGTATATCGAATCATCTTACGTATACTCGAAATAACCGATGGTGCGGAAACCCACTGGCTCCCCGATTACATGTTTGAAGTGCTGTGCAAGTACGATATGGAATTTGCAGATGAGGTATATACCACATTCCTAAAAGACTATGACTATAGTATCGATTCGGTAAGAACAATTATCATTAGAGGTGCCATCAGGCGCGGTGATTCATATGACTCGATAAAGAATAGGCTTAGTAAGTACAGGTTGTCGATGCTTGAGCCTGGCAGGGCAGTCCCGTCATACTACGAGGAGCAGATAGTCTGCCTAGCAGATATATTAAAAAGCGCTAGATACTCACAAGAGGATAAGCTAGATGCAATTGATAAAATGAGCACTTATCTCAACAGGCTTAAACGTGAATCTAAAGTGACCAAGTGGAAATACAGACCAGATAGGTTCTCTTCAAAGTTAATTGAAGCAGGAAAGACTTACAGGAGCTTTCGAAGCACACTTCAAAATAGCTCTGAATATGAATCTTTCCCCTATCCCCACAGACAAACTGATGCATTTAGCGGCGAGTATGAGAAGAAGCAAGTCGCAGCAGGAAAAGCAGCAAAAGCCGCCCTAGAGGCCGCCGCAAACAAAGAAGACTTAATAAGTATCTTCGACAACCATATGAACTACGGCTACAAGTATCTTCTAAAGGATGAATTCGGCTCAAAACTATTTGTCGAAAAATTAGAGCAATATAACGTCCCATTCGAGAAAATAAAGCAAACAATATCCCGCGCAATAGAAGAGTATTATTACGGTGAACAAAGCAGGCGTTTTATTAAGGCTATGTGGAATTCGGCCTTTAGGAATGACTTGCTAAATACTTTTGCAACATCTATGCACCACTCCGACCTTCGAACCATATTGTATTTGTATAGCGAGGATGGCGATAAGAATAGTGTTAAGGAATTAATTTCGCAGGTAACAGGAATCATTGAATTGCTGACGAGGGAAGACCTCGAGAAACGCGCTGAGTAAAGTTAGACTGCTACGACTAAACTATTTTAGAGTACCGAGCTGGCAACAAATCTTTGCCATCCATAAAATCTATAAATTCATAGATTAACGGGTTGTTATCAACCGATGACATAGAAGCAACTTCTTTAGCGACCTTCTCGCCTCCCCACACCATGCTCCGCTATGCTACTGAATTTTTGTATTCAGCTCATCGAGTTTTTCAACATCCTCGCCTGTAAGATTATTAAAGTTTTTACGGCTTGTCTGATTACATCTTCGTCAGTCATATAATTCTCCAATAATAAGGCACTTTTTTATATTGCTAAAATTCACTTCCACGACGTTCTTGTGCGGGTACAGGGACTCTAACCCCAGCTCGCCTTCTGCTCGCCGGGCTTCCTGGACTATTTTTATCTGATTCGGTCCAGGGTTAGACTTCACTTGATTCAAACCAAATAAATAGCCCCAGCATTCACTGGGGCAATTTATTTGGTGCGGGTACAGGGACTCTAACCCTGGACCTCATCCTTGGCAAGGATGCGCTCTAACAGCTGAGCTACACCCGCGTGCACTGAATTAGTATAGCGTGACCGAGGGTAAAATGCAAATACGTTTGGGGTTTGGAAAAGAAAGACCCCCATCTTTCGATGAGGGGATTTCTTTGGTGGCTCCTCCCAGATTTGAACTGGGGACGCCTGCCTCTTCAGGGCAGCGCTCTACCACTGAGCTAAAGAGCCACACAATTGTCTCGAAACTAATCTGGACTTTATCTATTTTACTAGAGGTAGAGCGTTCTGACAAGTTACTTTCGGTTTAAGCCGGTGCCGATGTCGCGCATGGCGTCGATAAACTCGATTGGGAAGAGCATTGTTGTCTTTTGGCTTGGTTCGGTGCTAATGCGTTCAATCGTGTTAAGGGTACGGAGGTTTAGGGCTCCTGGAGTGCCTGAGATGATGGCTGCGGCTTCGGCGAGTGCTTTAGCGGCCTCTTTCTCACCTTGCGAGTTAATGACGTTACTACGGCGTTCACGCTCGGCTTCGGCTTGTTTAGCCATGGCTCGTTTCATGTCTGATGGCAGTTCGATATTTTGCATTTTCACGTTCTCAATATCAATTCCCCATTGTGAGGCTTGGACGTCAACGATTTCTTTAATCTTCAAGCTAATTTCTTCACGCTTCGACAGAAGTTCGTCCAGTTCGAAGTTACCCGTTACGTCGCGAAGTGCAGCTTGGGCGAATTGGCTTGCGGCGTAGGTGTAGTTTGTGGTTTCAAGCACGGCTTTTGGCGCATCAACAACGCGGAAGTAGACAACAGCATCGATGTTAGCCGTAACGTTGTCGCGTGTAATGACTTCTTGTTTAGGAATATCCAGTGGTGTTGAACGGATATCAACCCGGATCATTTGTTGAATAATTGGGATAACAATCCGAAGGCCAGGTTGGCGCGTTCCGGTGTATTTACCGAGGGTCAATACAACACCGCGTTGGTATTGGTTAATAACCTTTAGTCCACTCAAAATAAAAATTGCAATAACAATGACAACAGTCCAGCCAAATATGTCCACGAAATACCTCCTTACAGTATGCCTTTCAGTATATCAGGTCTAAAGCTAAGTATCGGCTACGTAGGAGGTATAATAGGTATTATGTCCCGAGGTATTCCATTAGCTGAACGTATGCGCCCAAAAACACTTGATGAAGTGATTGGTCAAACACACCTACTTGGCAACAAGGAAATTATTCGGCAAATCGTTAAAAACCGCGAGCCGGTGAGCCTTATTTTATGGGGACCTCCCGGAAGTGGCAAGACAACGTTAGCTCGTATTATCGCCCAAGAAGTGCAGGCGGAGTTTATTGAAATTTCGGCAGTCACTAGCGGTAAAAAAGATGTCGAGCGCATTGTTGAACACGCTCGCCAAAATTGGAATCTGCAACTTCGCACCATTCTTTTCGTAGACGAGATTCACCGTTTCAACAAAGCCCAACAAGATGCGTTTTTACCACATGTTGAATCAGGGCTTATTACCCTTATTGGCGCTACTACCGAGAACCCAAGTTTCGAAGTTATCACTCCCCTTTTAAGTCGTAGCCGAGTATTGGTACTTGAACCGCTCAACAAAGAAGATATCATCGCCATCCTTAACCACGCGGTAGAAGAAGAAAAAGCTGGCAAGCGCATTTCCAAAGAAGCCATCGATTATATGGCAGAACTTTCTGGCGGCGACGCTCGCGTTGCACTGGGCAACCTTGAGCTGGCTTTAACTATGGCAAAAAAAGTTGATATTGAAGTTGTTAAATCTGCCGCTCAAAAGCGACTACCTGGCTACGACAAAAAAGGCGACATGCACTATAACGTTATTTCGGCGTTTATTAAAAGTATGCGCGGCAGTAATGTCGATGCGACACTATATTATTTAGCCCGGATGATTGATGCTGGCGAAGATCCTAAATTTATTGCTCGGCGTATGGTTATTTTTGCCTCTGAGGATATCGGTTTAGCTGGCAATGGTGCGCTCGGCTTAGCCTTGAATGCTTTTCAAGCTGTCGAACGGGTTGGTATGCCAGAATCGAATTACATTTTATTCCACGTAGCTACTGCGCTGGCTAAATCTGAAAAATCTCGGGCCACAACCGATGCGATGCACAATGCTCAGGCACTGGCAAAACAGTATCAAGATGCACCGGTGCCAATTCACCTTCGCAACGCCCCGACCAAACTTATGAAAGATTTAGATTACGGAAAAGGCTACGAATGGAAAGCTGATTTCAAACATCAAAAGGGCTTTTTACCAGATGAATTGAAAGATCAAAAAATCTTTTAAGAATTGGTTATTTAGTTCCGAAAATTGCGCTTCAAAGCTTCGTACACACCATTAGTCCAACCAAAGCCGTCTTGCAGTACGTATTCCCCACCACCACCTAGGCCGTCATCACTTTCAACGTTGTACTTCTCAACAAATTTTTGTGACTTCGCATATACTTTTTCGTTTAGCTCTACCCATCGCTTGGCAATTTCGTCAGCCAAATCATCGTGTCCATAATTACGGAGGCCTTTAATAGCGACCCACTGTAACGGAGCCCAGCCATTTGGCGCATCCCATTGTTGGCCGTTTTCAATTAAGGTCGTTACTAACCCACCGGGTTGAAGGAAGTCTTTTCTTAGTACATCGGCAACTCTGTCGGCCTGCTCTTGCGTAGCAAGGTTTACGAATAAGGGAAAGACGCCAGCTAAACTCGTAACATTGGTTTGGGCGCTATGGTGAAAATTGAAATCACGGTAAAAACCTTGTTCTTCATTCCATAAATAATCTTGAATGGCTTGCTTGCGGCTTTTGGCTTTTTTCTTAAATTGGCGGGCTTGGATTAAATTAAATGAAGCCTTTGATGCATCGGCGATTGTTGTTTCCAAATGGTACAGCAAGCAGTTCAAATCGACAGGGATAATATCGGCTGTGTGAATAGTTTTAATATCCATTGGGTCAGTAAACCAACGTGAGCTAAAATCCCAACCAGATTCTGCAGCCGCCCGAAGGTGAAGATACAGGCGTCGGTTATCAACACGACCAGATAGTTCTGCTGTCTCAACATCTTCTTTCAGTGATTCTGGACGAGGCGTGTTTTTGTTATCGTAGTAACGGTTCAACAAAGAACCATCTGGCATTTCAACCAACCGTCGGTATGCCAAGTGGTCGGTGTCAGTTAACTTTGTCTTGCCTTTCATCCAAAAACGGTACTCGGCCGTGAGGTACGGCAGATAATCGCGCAATACTTTTTTGCCTTTTTTGTTCGCCAGCATCTCTACCATGTGCGAAAAGAACGGTGGCTGCGAACGGCTTAATAAGTACGAACGGTTAGCAGTCGGAATATAACCGTATTTACGAATTTGGTAGGTATAGTTTTTCATCATGCCTTCAATAGGACGCCATCGGTTTGTCGAAGCTAAACCAAGCATAATAAAGTAAGTGTCCCAGTAGAACTGCTCATTAAAACGGCCGCCCGGAACAATGTATTTGTGTGGCAAAGCCAATAGTGAACCGCGGGTTACACGGTTGCGACGTTCGAGGAATGTCCACAATTCATCAATGTGTTCAAGCGGCGTATGCTCTGGGCTACTTTCGTAAACACGTTGATACACACCTTCGGTTGCATCGTAAAAATGACGCGTTACAAAATCACGTAAATCAAATTCAGGATCTTTTTTCAGAAGTTTGTATTCTTCTTTAATCGAACGAAGCCGGTGGGCCGGCGTTAAATCAACAAACGTCTTACCGTCACCGTATACATTCATTTTCTGAACATCAAGCAATAGCTCGCCCAAACTTTCGTCGACATCTTTGCCGTTCTTCAAAAGAATGCCAGTGGTTTTAACCAAAGCTGACTTAAGCGGATCTGTTATTAAATCTGTGTTTATTTTTTTTGCTATCTTTGCCATATGTAATTAGTATAGCCTTAGGCGCTTTGATATACTACATCTATGACAGAAATTGAAGCTCAAAATACAAATAAAATCCCCGACCCAGTTGAACCTCAGCCGCAGCCGATGGCTGGCTCAGATATGACCACTAATCCAGTTGAGTTGCCAAACGCACACAATACCTCCAAACCAGAACCGCGCAGCCATAATTCAACCAATCGCGCGGTTTTCACGGGCGGTTTGCTGCTTGTCATATTCGGGCTATCAAGCTGGATCACGGGCTTCATCGACCCGTCGGGTATGCTAACGGTCTATTGTTACTTTTGTGTTGCTATTGTTGGAATCGTTCTTTTTTTTGACTTTAATAGCGCTCGAGCAAAAGACAAAGCCGCTTCCGATCCCGACAATGAACGAAATCAAATCAGTAATGCGCCTATCGAGCAAACACAGAATAAACGCAAACTAACCATAAAAACAGCACTGATAGTCTTTTCGTTCGTCTTAGTTTTACTCGTAGTGCAATTACTCCGAACCTAGGCCTAAACAAGGAATTAAAAATAGCCAGCGTATTACCGCTGGCTATTTTTCATACTAAACGTAAAACTATTTGTTACGTTTACGTTGGTTAGGATCAAGGAATCGCTTACGAAGGCGAACGCTCTTTGGAGTTACTTCAAGTAGCTCGTCGTCTTCTAGGAAGTCGATTGATTGCTCAAGGCTAAGGTCAGTAAACGGAGTCAACTGAATTGTTCCATCGCTTGATGAAGTACGCATGTTAGTAAGTTGCTTACCACGACAAACGTTAACATCAAGGTCACCTGAACGGTTGTAGAGACCAACAATCATACCTTGGTAGACTGTAGTTCCTGGGCCAACATATAGTGTTCCGCGTGCAGCTGCGTTATCAAGTGCGAAAGCAGTTGTTGCACCAGCTTCGGTAGCAATAAGTGCACCGTTACGAAGTTGTTGTAGCTTAGCACCAAGTGGTTGGTAACCGTAAGGCAAGCTGTTCATAATAATCGTACCCTTAGTGGCGGTCATAAGAATGTTACGAAGGCCAATCATTGCACGGGTAGGAATAATGAAGGTTACGCGAGTTGCGCCAGAACCGGTTTGCTCTTGCTTAAGAGTAGTTGCACGGCGTGCACCCATTTCTTGGCTAACAGCACCGAGGAATTCGCCACCAACTTCAACAAGAAGTTCTTCGACTGGTTCTTTAACAACACCATCTTCTTCGATAGTTACAGCTTGAGGTCGTCCAACTTCAAATTCGTAATCTTCACGGCGAAGTGTTTCGATAAGAACTGAAAGGTGAAGTTCACCACGTCCAGAAACAACGAATCCAATTCCTTCGTCACGAACACGAAGTGAAACGTTTGTTTCAAGTTCTTGTTGCAAACGGTCGCCAATTTGGCGGCTGGTGTTGTACTTAGCTTCTTTACCCTTAAGTGGGCTAGTGTTTGGACCAAGGTACATGCTTAGTGTTGGCGCTTCAACGTCGATAACAGGAAGTGCTTCTGGGCTTTCCTTGTCAGCAAGTGTTTCACCAATGTGAGCGTTGCCGATACCAGTGATGGCAACAATGTCACCTGCACCAGCTTCGTCAATTTCTTCACGGTTAAGACCACGGTAACCGAATACTTTATCAACCTTAGAGGCAACAATGTCACCTTCGCGCTTCATAAGTACGATGCCTTGACCTTTTTTGATTGTTCCGCGAGTAATACGGCCAATGGCGTACTTACCTTGGAAAGTATCGTATGCAAGTGAAGTAACAAGCATTTGGAATGGCATGTCGATTTCAACTGTTGGTGCAGGAATATCGTTGATGATTGCATCAAAGATTGGTGTAAGGTCGGTGTGTTCACCTGGGTTATCAGGAAGTGATGTCCACGCTTTACCTTCACGGCCAATTGCGTAGTACACAGGGTAGTGTAGTTGGTCGTCGCTAATAGCAAGTTCCAAGAACAAATCAGAAACTTCGTCAATCACTTCGTCGATACGGCGTGATGGCTTGTCGATTTTGTTGATAACAACAACAGGCTTAAGGCCAAGTTCAAGCGCCTTTGAAAGCACGAACTTAGTTTGTGGCATTGGGCCTTCTTGGGCGTCAACAATAAGAAGTACACCGTCAGCCATGTTAAGCGTACGTTCAACTTCACCAGAGAAGTCGGCGTGTCCCGGGGTGTCGATAATGTTAATTTTGTAATCACCGTGGTAAACAGAGGTTTGCTTAGCGGTAATTGTGATTCCACGTTCATGTTCTTGGTCACCACTGTCCATGATCAGAGATTGATCCATTTCAGCTTGGTTAGAACGGAAAGTGTTACTTTGCTTTAGAAGTCCGTCGAGAAGAGTAGTCTTTCCGTGGTCAACGTGAGCGATGATGGCAACGTTTCGAATTTGTTTTGGGTCTTTCATAAAAATATGCCCTCCTCTGGGCTGTCATAAAGCGCTGTTTTAGAAGCTATATATAATTAGGTTAATTATAGCATATTTTTACTGTAAGGCAAAGGGTGGAATGCTCAGTGTTGCGACAACGATAAAATATTTGCAATATTGTGTATTTGAGCAATAAAAAAGACTCCAATCGGAGTCGATTTAAACATTCAAATGGTGCGCGCGAGAGGACTTGAACCTCCACGTCCTTGCGGACACCAGCCCCTCAAGCTGACGCGTCTACCAATTCCGCCACGCGCGCATAGTCATTGAACTTGGTTCATTATAGCAAATCAGGTCTGTTACGTACAGACTGTTGCCTACTATTTGCTAGATTGGCATGCCTGTTGATGATGAGTTATTCGCCTCACCATTCCATGCCCAGCCCGGCGAGTCGCCAGATGCAGCTGCAACATCGGCGCTACCGAGATACACGGCGGTAGCCTGTACGATATCACCAATTGCAGGAGTC
>Ga0247807_10000806_pt1 | contig 19180 bp, 15 predicted proteins | sample UWRJL074202C1_FD_179931 | JGI IMG/M metagenome (GOLD analysis project Ga0247807, IMG submission 179931) | Plant litter microbial communities from Arlington Agricultural Research Station in Wisconsin, United States - UWRJ-L074-202C-1 | ecosystem: Environmental > Terrestrial > Plant litter >...
GGAGAGAGCCGAGAGCATCCTCAATCCATTATGGGATGTTAGAGAAAAGCTTTTTGGTGGGCATAGATATATCTGTGGGTTTCCATCATTCTTTTCACTTCCATGTTTCGTTCTCTATCAGATCGAGTATTCCCCTAGCTGGAAATATTTAGCTAACAGTGTTGCAGATGTTCACGTTGCTGCTGTAGACCCAAAGCATCAAGGCCGGAAGGCAGGTGCGCTCCTTGTTCAATGGGGGATCGATTTGGGTGAAAACGGATGCTTACCTGTCTATTTTGAGTCATCGCCCTCGACAGTTAAGCTCTACCAAAAGATGGGATTCGAGAGACTAAATGAGAGTGTGATACATAAGGCAGAAGTTTTAGGAACTACTAGTGATATTGAAGTACCATTGATGGTCAAAATGCCGTCCTGTGCAGGAGGTATGACTTTTGATGAGTGGAGAACAGCTGGATACCCAGATTTGAAGAGAAAGCAAAATATTTGTACATAATAGGTAAATGCGAAGCATGGAAATAAGGCATGTTTGAATGAAATAATCTTTAACTCTGACATATATTCCTACCATCTCCAATCGATTGAAATAAGCGCCTTGCTCAAAAATTCTGGCAATTGTGAAACAGGTATAGTAGGGTTGAATTTTGCCCCACTAATTTGATTCAGATGATAGTCATTATCCTCAAAATGAATAAATCTCTAATTTCATTCAAACAGAGTATACAGTGTAAGGCTAGAGTATGAGTGCAACTGAATAAATTTAGTCACTGACGAGGATGGTTGTTTTTTCTTCTTATAGGGACTACACTCATCAAGAACTAGGTAAAACTTTACCGCGATTTGGAATCTATGTGATCACTTGATATTTGCGAAATTCTCTGGTCTTGATACCCCTCTCAAACATAATATCCAGCTCTTCGTAGGTCCTACCTTTGGTTTCAGGAATTCTGAACCATGCCCATACAAAACAAAGTGCTGAAAGCCCACCTAAAATTGAACGTTAAACACAACCGTGAAGTTTCACAACATGAGTCTTACCGAAAAAGAAACCAAGTTTCCCCCTCATATTGGCTTGATCTGGGTTGATCATATATGGAATGGCGACGGTCATTACAATGCCTAAGAGAGCTTGGACAGCAGTGGCGAGAGCGATGGTTTTGGATCGCACCTTAGTCGCAGAGCATTCGCAAAGTATCACGAAACACACTGGACCAATTGATACATCGTATATTCCATTCCAGATAACCTGTGAAATATGTAAGTAGTTGAGACTAGTGGAAAATATAAGGAACCCCACCATCAGTGTTGACTGTGCCCATATCACTCCAGGACGGTTTTTATAATCTGGCGCACAGTCTAGAATCGCAATGAGAAACATCATGATTGATAAGGTACCGAGGCCGATATTGTAAATCCGCCTTCGGCCAAATTTAGAAATCACGAAAAAAGATAAGACTGTCCCAACAAATCCTACTGCGAGGTAGCCTACTCCCATTTGGAATGCCTTGTCTCCCGGAAGACCAGCCACTGGAAACATATTGTTAGTCTCCTGGACTTAGGAATAAAGAGTTGACCCACGTTGGAAGAAATAGGTGGCATATCCAACGAGATAAACACCACTGAAAACCTGGATACTATAAACACCCACGGCGATTTCGGTGCGGCGAATGTTGACCTTCTTGAAGCAATCCATGAAAGTCGTTCCAGTTTCCATCTCAAGCTCCAGCCGGTCGGTCTCGATTATCATTGCTAAGGTGGGTTTCACATCGACATTAGTTGAAGCTAATTGACGAAGGGCTATCTCAGCTTCCTCTAATCGTCCCTTTCTAACAAGCCACCACGGTGATTCTGGTGCAAAAGGAACTGCAATTAAAATGATCAACGGCCACAACCACTGGACGGCAAATGGTGCGCTATACGCCCAGTGCGTGTTAAGTTGGGATGTTCCTGCAATCACACCGTTTGCCAACAACTGACCTATGACAAAGCAGAGGTTTATATACGCCGTCAAAACACCACGAAGGGCCACGGGACAGACTTCAGAAGCATAAGCTGGGGCAATGGTTGCATAGGTACCCAAGATTAACCCTCCTAAGAGTTCACCAACCATAAGTACTTTCAATGAGCGGGCAAAAAATTGGATGAAGATGCAACCAGCTGTGCCAATAACACAGGCAGCAAAAGTCTGTAATTGTCAACTAAAGTCTCGGTAAAAGCAAGTAGCTAAATACCTTTTTACGACCCCAGGCTTCCATGGGATACGAGGCCGTAAGAGCACCCAGAACTTGACCGATCGGATTCCCCATTCCCAAACCAATCTGCCATGGAGCACTGATGATATAAGAACCTTCGAACAAATATCCAAAGTCCTTTTGAAAGGCTGGCGTTGCGTAAAGGTTTCCAAGTAACTGTGGATCAAAGGCAGTCATCACGATCCCCAAACTGAAAAAGATGGACCATATAACACAGGTTGGGTAGAGCCTAACAGCCTCAAAAAAGGTCATTCGGTGTTCTAATTCAGTCGCCAGTCTGGCCTGGCTTCCCAGATCTTCTTTTAAAGTGATTTCCATCACAGGTTGATGTGTTTCCTTCTCGGCTTCCATGATAGCAGCTCTCATTTTCCCTTCTTTGATAGATAAGAATACATTCCAAAAACCTTTGGACTGAGTTGGCTTATGTATATATCACGATACCACGTTACGCCGATCCACTAACACCTACCCCAATTTCAGGGTCATGCCATTTACTCTTCCGTCTAGTGGTAAGCTCTTTCGATGCTTCAAGCTCTGTTAAGCTTTTTTGGCAAACAACAAGGGCCTGAGCAAGCTGTCATCCTTTCCATTGGTCGAATGTTAGTTTGATAGGAGATTACCGGCGAAATATTGAGCTACCGGTGATCATCGTGTGACAGGCAGAATCAAGAGTGGGAGAAATTGAGGAGGTGAGGTTACAGTTCGGTAAACATTACATGTAGGCAACAAACACGTGATGGGAATAAAGGTCACCAATCTTCATGATGCGGAGTATACGTAGGTGTAGGTCATGAGAGCTCAAATTAGGAGATTGAGACTAGATAAATCATAGGGTATAACTAATAAGTTACAATTTTCGATAGCTACTAATCCTCTGACGAGTGTATTTGAAGAATTAATTGAAAACAATTCTATAGTCTGCCAATTCCGTGAAGGGATAGTGTGCGGGGTCAGATCACACAATATTTCTTCCCAACAATAAAGTCCCCCATATAGTAGTGATCTAAATATTTCAGACAATTCAGGCAATCCAGATATACAAGAACACCAATTCTTCACATCGCTATCTGTACGGGATTATTGAGCATGTCTCCTAACATATTAATCATTGGGGCTACTGGAGCTATTGGAAAGTACATCACAGAGCAAATTATCTTATCCAAATCCAGCTTTGGGCGTGTAGCAATTTTGACCTCTCAAAACACCGTAAACACCAAGAAGGCTGAGCTTGAGAAGTTGAAAGGTGAGGGCGTGGAGGTCATTGTTGGAGATTTGGGAGTCGAAGATGATGTGAAAAACGCTTACCACGGTTCGTACCTGCACCATACTTTAGGCCCTGTTGTATATTCTCACTGTATAAGGAATCGATACGATCATCTCGGCTGTTGGAAGAGGAGCAATTGAAACTCAAATTCCGCTGTAAGTCTCTTCATACCTGTGATGAGTAGGAGTTGATCATAGTAGTATCAAATGGGCATCCGAGTCATCCGTTCGGCGGTTCTTCCCCTCGGAGTATGGTACTGATATTGAGCACAATGCTGCATCGCCGAATGAAAAGCCGCATCAGCTAAAGCTGAAGGTGCGTGCATTTGCTAAGACGATTACCAACATCAAATTCACATATCTGGTCACTGGTCCATATCCAGATATGTTCATCTCCAAGTCAGGCAAAAAGGAAATCGGATCTTTTGATGTAAAAGCTAGGGAAGCGACCTTGCTAGGAGATGGGAAAGCACCAGTTGCTTTCACAACAATGGCAGAGTGAGTCTAGATCACTCTTTCTCTTGAAAGAAGGTTGATTACTAATTTTGTTAGTGTCGGTAAACTGGTGGTTGCAGCCCTGCAGCACCCTTCCGAGTCTGATGATAAGATTTTGATCGTTAACTCCTTCACGACAACACCAAATGAGATTGTTGCCGAATTCGAAAAGCAAACCGGCGTGAAATGGAATATTACGTATACGCCTCTGGAAAAGCTAAAGGAGATTGAGAAGGAGGCTTGGGAGACTGGCGCTCCTTATGCTACAGGAGCTACGCTCAGGAGGATATGGACTGAGGGTGGAACTTTGTATGACCGTCCTCGTGATAACGAGGTGATCGGAAACCCAAAAATGGACACTTTGGAGGATCAGGTAGGGGAGGTGATTAAAAGAGATGCCTAAGTATAAGATATCAGCCTCTCGATGATGTCTTGCCTAGAGTTGTTAGAAGATGGGCTGCTGGGGAATTCGTAATCAGTTGAAACTATACTTGAAGGCAGAATTGTATAAACACTGGCCCTAGCTTGGTAATGGGCCCTTTTTATCAATTGGCTTGAGTTTCCACTTTCCAATTATTGTCCAACTCTTATGCTTCACACGAGCCCTCCTAAGACGTCCCCAAATCCTCATCACACTTATAGTTTCACAGTCGAGTATTTCGCTGTTTGGTGACCAAATTTCTGGTGGCTCAGATTCACTCTCATTCCAAGCTTTCTTTCCAGCATGAGCGTCTTTTGATAACAGTCTAGTTTTAGTCGTCTGCTGGATGACATATGATTGATTAATCTTTTCCTATCTATCACCTTCCTCTAGGCAAAGGAGCGGTAAGCAGTACTTAATAGGGTGGCTGAGCTTCACATGCTTTAGAAGGGGTTTTTTCCGCTAAGGGAACTTTGATACTCCAGTTCCCCAGGTTCCAATCAAGCTCATTTTCATTTCGTACGTTACCCCACATTTTGGTGGTTCCACAATCATCTCGCATGCCCACGTCATACGTCAGCCAAAGTCAAAGATATTGTATGGGTTTTTCAAATTACAATCATTCATATGAAATATACATTTTGCCCTTTGTCAAAGCACACTAGCAATAGAGTGAAGCTCGGCTACGCGGCACAACGAAGTGTTTATCACTATTTTCTGATTCGTTGGAAATAATGGAGCTCCCCTTCACTAGTCTTTTCTCATGACAGTGGGGGACGGGAAGAATGACAATTCGTGATGAAGCAATTCACGAATGCCTTCCTGGGTTGTTAACGGTCGATGAATACAAGCAAAAGAGAGGATCACCCCGAGTGGACTCTTGCGCTGGTGCCTAGAGCTGGTGCGGTTAATAATGGTGCAACCCCTCCAATTCTCGAGCATACAACTGTGGCGGAAAGAGGTGTTGGTAGGCCTTCAGAGGCTGAAAAGTCGAAGGAGGAACTTGTCACATGGAGGAGTTTGCCGCACAAAGGGCAGCTGGCAGTGCTTACTATGGCACGGCTCTCGGAGCCACTGGTGCAAACTTCACTACAGGTCAATTAGAAAGCGGCTTTCATTTTATTATTGTGATGTCTGACCTTTGATAGGCATATATGTTTTACCAATTGAAATCCTTTGATAGAAGTCTGCCAGATTCTGTGATAGCCACACAGTCTGGTCTGATGGCAAGTTGCTTTACCGGTGCGCAGTTCCTTACTGCCATGATGTGGGGACGAGTATCGGACTCTGAGCATGGTGGACGTAAGATGGTAATTATGATTGGACTTCTTGGTACAAGTATGTCTGGAACGTTTAGTTAATAAATCTTTGAACCTGACATTTGATAGTGGTTTCTTGTATAGGCTTCGGACTCGCAAGGTCCTTCTGGCAGGCAATGATCTTTCGAATCATGGGTGGCGCATTAAATGGCAATGTTGGAGTGATGAGGACTATGGTATCAGAGATTGTCCAAGAAAAGAAGTAAGTTCTAACCTTATGCTATACAGTGCTCTACTGATGTTGATCAGGTATCAATCGAGAGCCTTCCTTCTTTTTCCTATGTGCTTCAATGTGGGAGTGATTATAGGTCCAATACTGGGCGGCTTATTAGCAGATCCTGCTGGAACATATCCTAACATCTTTGGGGATGTCGAGTTTTTAAAAAAATATCCATATGCGGCGCCAAATCTCTTGAGCGCTTTCATCCTTCTGTGTGCCTCGTTGGGCGTTTTTTTGGGACTTGCTGAAGTAAGTCACTACATATGCTTCGATTTTAGCAACCACTAACCATTCGGTCCAGACACTCGATACTCTACGACACAAAGAGGATCTTGGAAGTAAATGCGCTCGTAAAATAATGGAGTTTTTCACTAGGTGGAACAATAGGCCAAATCACCACTACGCGGCCGTCAGGGGCGAAGACCGAGCTCATGACTCTCTCGAGGAAGATGTTGAAATGTTAGCCGTGATACCAGATACATCTCATACCAAGAAACATGGACGTCAGAAGTCAATCCCAAGATGGAAACACAAACTACAGTTCCGGCAAATCTTCACCTACAACGTAATATGCACATTGATTGCCCACTCTCTTCTTGCTACTCACTTGGGAACATTTAACAGTCTCTGGTTTGTCTTTCTTTCGACGCCAGTGAACGATCCTGAACATCCTAACCCTCCTTCATATGTCCGCCGCCTGCCGTTCATATTCACGGGTGGTCTGGGAATGCCGCCCCGGGATGTCGGACTAGCAATGTCCATTCTCGGCGTCATCGGCATCCTACTTCAGCTCTTTGTCTATCCTATAGCCAATGCCAAACTCGGTACCATCAAATCATGGCGTATATTTTTGTACTGCTTTCCACTGGCCTACATTCTCGTGCCATTTCTTGCTGTTGTCCCTTCCAAATCGAAGCCTCCTGCTGAGAAGGATGGAATATTGGTATGGATTGCACTATGTTTCGTGCTGTTCATTCAAGTCACAGGCCGCACCTTTGCATTGCCTGCCACAACAATCTTAGTGAACAATGCCAATCCGCATCCTAGTGTACTTGGTACGATGCATGGCCTTGGACAAAGCTTATCGTGTGCAGGTCGAACCATTGGTCCAAGTTTGGGAGGAGCACTTTATGGTTTGGGCTTGAGGAATGGAGTAGTAGGTGGTGTTTGGTGGGGATTAAGTGGAATCGCGATTATAAATTGTATAGCTAGTAATTGGGTCAGTGAAGGAGATGGCCATGAAATTATACTTGACGGTGATGAAGAAGCTGAAGCAGAATGGAAAGCGGGACAGATAGAATCTCGGAGATGATTTGTAGAGCCGGATTTGTTAGATTTGCTAGATCTGCTAGCCCCTTCCCTCGAATAACATATAGAAAGTATGCCTAATTAATTATTAGATTGTACCCTTCCATTTGTTGCCTTGGATGTAATTAATATTGGACTCAACTCTTTCCCATCCAAAACTGTACTGGAATCGGTTACCAATTCAAAGCTGCACACTTTTGTTCACAATTGAATGAAGCATGTTTCACGTTAACACTTTGCTGTGGTTAACGATCTACTAAAGATTGTCCCCTTTCTTGTTCTCGTTTCTACTAGCATGTGGTCTGAAAGATCAACAGAATCCAGACCTTCAGAGTCCGAGCAGCACTATTGAGCAAAATTTGAGGCAAATATAAATTAAAATGAACTTAATGAGCTCCTTCATCACACAGGATATCATCAATTATTGTGAACTGGTTTGATATCTGGTGGTAGAAGCAACAGATCATCATTTGACTCATTTGCTCCCCTTTAAATTTTTTGTTCTAAAAGGGAGAACATGAAGTCTACGGGGTGGTCTGGACCCTTTTTTCCCCCTCATCATCTCTTCAAATCCAATGACCAATCTTTCAATTTTATAATTATATATATGTTTAGTTTTAATGTGGATAACACGGCCGATCCCGTCTTTCAGTTGCTAAAGTGCATATGCAGGACTAATCGTAGCTCCTTGTGAGCTAAATCTGCCAAAATAGCCTAACAAACCTAACCTTTCAGATCCGCGCTATTGATACAGATTGCGGAGAATTAAGTACGCTAGGCCACTCTGGGGATTTTCATTTAAAATAAAAGGCACTGGCGGGTTGCTTGTGCTAACAATACTACAGTAGAGAATTCTCTTATTTTTAACCGTGAGAAGCGTGCGTAGCGTCCTGGTCAGAATTCATTCTGCGTCACAGAGTTTTGTATTAAGCGAGAAAAGGAAAAAGGGGGCGGTTTACTGGAAGGCATCGATGTTCAAACGAGTTTCCATAACTACCTGCCATCTTTTTTCTATTTTTGTAGTTTAGTGAGATGATTAACCTTCTCCTACAGGCGTCACTGGGGCTTTCTGTCAGGCGTTCCTATCTCGCTTTTGATGTGCAGCTAGATGTTTTCTTTGGTGATCAATCGCAATTCACCACGATGGACACTTCCCTAGTTTCTTCCAACGAAAACGTCGTGTCCAGCATTTGGGAGAGAGCAGATGGTTGCGAAGTATTAGCAAACAATCTTTGGGGACGTTATTAAAGCCTATCTTTGGGGACAATTTTGAGAGGCGATGTTGACTTGTAGTAAAGTATGGTAGGTCTAATACAAGTGTCAAAGTCTCTGCTTTACTTTTCACTTCAGTCAAAAGCTTCCCCATGGTCGTGCTACAGCACTCTCATACTCCGTTGCTGAATATTAGTTTATAGGTATTTGAAATAGAGAACATATCAGGGAAAGTCCTTATACTATAAAGAAAACAATATAGTTTAGTGTAGCAGTTACACGACATGATCTCTCAGTCTTTACGACATATATATATAATTGCGTAGGGATCTCCACGATCGGTGAAATACGACTAAAGAATTGAAGCTTCAGCAGATCTCATGAAATCAAAATTACCACAATCCTGGAAAGATACTGGCGAAGAGCTTCGCCAAAGGCTTTGAAGAAAACCATGCGGGATTCGGTTATGTACTTCATGAAATTGCACAGTGGTACAATTGGTATATTAGCTCACTTGACTTATGACGTTCTGCCTGCGAAAGTGGCGTGAGTTTATTAACGTCGGTGGTATATGAATGACACACTCACGAGTGCCCAGAGTAGTACGGTATGGATCAATCGGTGGGGATATATCAGCCTGTGGTGTTTAACGCAGGTCATGTCGCTAAGGCTGGTTGGTAGAGTTAATGTCAAACTGGCCATCGTACTTTGGATCAGACTTGATTGATTGATTGTTATCTTTCCGTCCACAATCTGTGCTAATGAGATTCCTGACAATACGATTGAAAAGTTTCTGGCCAATAGTGTCCGAAATATGACAATACGACTCCAGATCAGCCTAGGCAGAACAAATTTCTTGTAACACCGATAGTGTCGAGCGTGGCCCGCACAGCGCATATGAGGCTGAATAAAAATACTCGCTAAATGTAGGTATAAACGAGGGGAGGCAGCGGAAAAGCAGAAGAAAGTTCCACAGCCCGGCCGCTTTCCGCGTCATCCGACATTCCGAATTTATATTTCCAACCAATCTGTATGAAACGAGCAGGTAAACAACCAAAAGCTTCTGAGGATGCAGATGAAATGAAGCATAATTGGGATCAGCAAACATCGTGGAGGATAAATATAAGGTGTGGTATGGCTTTTGATTTGAGTTGCGCTTCTGGCTTCGTGCCGAGCTGAAATTAGGACGGAAAAAGAAAATTCTCCTGGCAGTCTCGAGATAGTCTCGAGATAGAACATGTCAGCCATAAAGGTGTCAGACTCTGACTGTGCTGGAGGGTATTTGTTGACCTCGTCATCGTATTTGAATTGATTTCGTAAGAAAGAAAAACCTACCTTGGAGATGAAAATAGACAAAGTAGGACCTAAAGATCTGCTCTTGGAATTCGTACCTGCAGTGGATCATCTTTTTTAAAAAGGTGTCGGCACGTTGAAGGCATCAGCCACTTAAAGGTAAGAATAGGATAGCCAAGCTTCTAAAACCAAAATATCTGTACTGTAGTTCAGGCACCGTCTCAGGGGTTTCCAGGGCAATCCCCTGTCTGGTTACCAGCGAATCTGTATCTGAAACACGAGGTTCCAGGCCTCGTTCGCGGGAGCATGGTTTGGATGGCAAAGACTGAGCTGCTCGGGAACACCAGATTATGCGGATGACAGTAAGATGGCACTGACGGGGTTGTGTACAGTATGGGAGGACCACTATACGTTGTAGGCAACATTTGCTGATTAGGGGCTTTTTCCGGAGGTCCAGCCAAAGGCGATCTGAGAGTCTTGTAGACAATTGGGTCTGCCTTGCAGAATGTGGTCGGTGTGGTCGGTATGGTCGGTGTGATCGGTTGTGTGTGATGAATATTGTTGGAGGCCCGAGGATTTTTGACCTGTTGTGGCCAATGTACGGTACAATCACCGGCATCCACTGTAGTATGTCAGTGATAGAGAGGGATCAACGTAAAGCAGCCGGCAAGTTGATCGATCTGACTTGTCGACACGAGGAGAGGCACGACCATTTCGTAGCCCCAACGTTGCATTTCAACCCCCCACCTGTCGCCGCTTGCATCTATCTTCATCTCTTGTGTCCTCGGCTTCTGTTGACTTGTTCCCCCTCCCCTCATCGTGGATCCTGACCGGGTCTCCCGTAACATGGTGCCTCGTGGCCTGCTACACCAGTCCGCTCCCTGCAAACCACCACTTGGCCCCTTGCAGTCCACTAATAGTGTGTTTCTACTTGAGCCTTGAGCATGGGTAACGGGCAACACTATGTTCCGTGCAGCACACCTCTCAGATGAAAGGGCGGTGGTGTGACGGGCCGCAAGAGACTGGGAGTGAGTGCGATCCGTTTTGCGAAGCAGGACGAATCTAATTCTTCGCGCCACAATAACAACGGATAGAGAGAGAGAGAGAGAAGAGAGAAATTGAACTCGGACCTGGACCCTAGTTCCACGCAGAGCGTGCTTTCCAATCTCCATCCAGTTGTGAACGTTTCTTGACCTGTTTAGACCTCTGTTCTTTCATTGCCACCGCTTACCACTTCGTTTTGGTTGAGCTGCGCTGCGAATCCGAACTATTGTTATTCTCCTGCATACCAATTCGTTGCTTCGCCGGTAGAGCTCGAAGCTCCGAACTCTAATTACAATTTCATAGAACCTGGTCTTCTAACACAACACACTGCCACTCTGGAATTACTTCATTTTGCTAAACTGGCCACCACGATCCGACGTTCGAGCGAAACCGCAGTATTCATACTCCAACAGAGAAGGATAGTGGTAGTTTAGGAACAGGACGACGTTTGAGGAATTCGGATCTTCCCGATCAAGTTGAAGATTGGAAACAGTGACCTTTGTCGCATGAGAGATTTGCGCAGGCGTTTGAAACCTCAACTGTATGTGCACAATTTCACTACTCCTGAACCACGCCTCTCTGGGATAGATTAGATGGAAAATTGTTACTCCGTATACGTTTACGGTAGCGGATTTCCAGATTGGAGCAATCAAGCTCTGGCAATTCCAACGCTCGCTGGTTTCGAGTCGTCGCTCATTGCTCGTAGCTCGTAGCGGGCAGTTCGTCGCCAGCGAACGACTCTTCTCCTCGACACTCCACGCTCCACATCACTCTCATTTTTACTTTCGCGTGCTTCCACTCTTTTGTTTGAATTTGTTGAATAATGATCCAGGTGGTTATTGACGGTCACTAATCTCTTTTTCTTGTAGTGTTGTGTTGGTTAGGGTCAGTTTTGCTGGAGCAATAACAGTTTTGTTGTACAGGACAGGACGACACATTACCAAATTCGAAACTTCAATCATCAATACGCTTCAAGAAAGGACATCATCGCAGGCTTCTTCAGCGCCACATACTTCTTCATCGTTCATTTACTAGTCGTGTCCTAGAGACCGGCTCCACACTCTTTTCCATTATATTCTTCGTTCGAATTTCGAACGGGTCGTTCAGCCTTTTTTTTGAACCAAAAGAAGTTGCCGTTTATTATCGTATCAAAACACAAACCTTCAGACTTCGTGGACGAATTGGTTGGCTGCCCAAACTCTTCCTTCCGTGGCCGAAGAACCTAACAGACATATCTGATTCCATTCATGGTTGCCGGCATCTGTTATTTACCCTTCGTCGGCTTCATGCATTACCAGTCGCAATAGTAACAAAGGATTCAAGTCTGTGGGATAGCCCGCTGGGAGCAAGCACACACAAGACTTATACTCAGAACGTCAGGCTGACCCTTCCAGCCTCCGAAACTGCTGGATGAGTTCACAGCAATGGGTACCGCCTCGCAAGCCCGCCATGGTGGGCTCTGTGAGGGCAGCGAGAGAAAGAGCGGAAGCAGGTCAACCACCTGTAAAACCACAGCAAGCCACACAGAGACCTTATGATGGATACGGGCTTCCTCGAAACCCTGCCCCGTCACAAACAAGTCGAGCACAGGTCTCACCACCAAGCCAGAAAAATAACCCCGGTCCTCCACTTGGAATTGGAGTTGCGATTTCTAGGCCCACTCAGGTACCGCAATGGCCGCTGGCTGGAACTATTGAAGATATGAAATATCAGCCTCCTGCAGGTCGAGGGAACCCGCCACAGCGGCCACCACGTCCGAGCTATGTTCCATCTATGCTGGATGCCTCGCGACTACAAGAATATACGCCTTCTTTTCGCGTCGAACCACCTCCGCAAGCAAAGGATAGAGGCTACATATCTTCCTATCAAGACGATGATTCAGATAATTACGACCCCAGGTCACCAAATTCTTTCACGTCCCGGCCCTCTACTATGTCTTCCGTGGGAACAATACCTGATTTCCCACCTATACCCATACCTCCTCCCCCAATCCCAGCAGCTCGAAGGAGTGCCAATCTTGGACCGCCACCTACCGCCAGGAGAGGCGCATCGTCATACTACTCACAAGCCTCTTTCGTATCTCCAATTCCAGAGGAGAGCCCACGATCAAAACAGTCACATGGCTCGTATGCCTCGAGTGCAGCGATCCCGAATAATTGGGATTCAGACTCTACCGGGTACTCCCCAGGATTTTCTCCGGGCTATGAATATGATGAGAACTATTATGATGAAAAGAATATAAGCTATGGACAATTCAAGAATGGTACAATTGAGGAGGGTCGTGAGTCTAGGGAGTCTAATCTAGAGGATAATGATGATAGGGGCTTGATTAGGAGTGCGAGCTTTGGAAGAAGAGCGAAGCCTTCAATGGTAACAACAAGAAGTGCCGACCGGTCAGACATGCCAAAGATGGAGCCAATGCCACCAAAAATGGACGCGATTTCAAATAAAGATGGCGGCAATGGAGTCAATACCACCATGTGGCCTATACCTAGGAGTATGGATTCGCCTCTCTCGGACAATCCTTCACCTCTAGCTGGTGGGACTGGTTTAATCGATAAATCATCATCTTCTTCTGAAAATGAAGTTCCAGTCATCAAAACTACGGGGACTGAAGAGCCTGCACCGGTCACAGCATATAATGCGGTGGGAGCTAATGCTATGTTGGGAGCGTATGCGGCTGCAAGTTCATTGCAGCCAGGAAATACAACACCGTCGAGGACTCCAAGTCCGGGATTTAGTCGCCTGTCCGCCATTCGACGCCCGCCACGATTAGATATTGATGCAGTTCGCGATGCAGAGGCAAGAGGAAGCTTGACAAGTTTACCTGATTTGATAAGAAGAGCGACAAGATTGGCAGCAATGATGGACAGAGGAAAGAGGCCCGCAAGTCGCATAGCACTGGATGATTTCCCTGACGAGAAAGAGATCCAGAGTACGTATCCGTGTCTCAAAAGAGCTTGTTGATTTACTAACACTTTAGTCCTATCAGACGAGAAACGCGACGAACGTCAGTCCGGACTTTCCGGCATGCTTGCAGCTTTCCCTCCCCCCGGGCTGGCAACACCTACCCGTGACGGGAACAGTCCTCGACCCGTATCCTCATGGCCTGCCACATATCCGGGTAGCCCTGATAAGTCAAAACCCGAAAATACCAGACCTGGGAAGAAAAATGGACGACGTTGTTGTGGTCTGCCACTTTGGGCATTCATTCTCTTACTTTTACTTCTTGTCATAATTATAGCTGCAGCAGTGGTTATCCCTCTCTATTTCTTCGTGCTCAACAAGAAACCTGCACCTGTTCTAAGTTCACAACAGAAATGTGCACTAGATCCTGCGACAGCGTGCCAGAATGGTGGCATGCCTGTTTTATTGTCTGGAAATTGTGCATGTATATGCATCAATGGTTTTACGGGAACCACGTGTACAAACTCTTCGGCAACAGCATGCACTACTACGACTTTATCAACGGACCTCCCAAATGTTACGTTAGGCGATGCCATACCTCGCCTAGTTCGGGCAGCACAATCTAATTTTTCCATTCCGCTAGATTCCAGCACTATACTTACCCGGTTCAGTTCCTCCAATCTCTCTTGCCTTGCCGAAAACGCTTTGGTGACTTTTGGTGGTGTTGCATCCAACAGTGTTGGTGCAGAGGCTGCTATAACATCTTCCTCGCAAGCAGCAACGCCGACGCCAGTTGCACAAGAGAAAAGAGAGGCAGCTTCTATCAATGGTATATATGTTGATACATCGACCACACCCAGTCTCCCGACGCAGACGTATATGCCAACACCATCATCAACGAGTTCCTTGGTCACTTCCTCGTCCACTGCTTCGTCAGCAACACCAACCGCAAATTTTGTTATATCCGACATCGTGACAGACTTCGCGCGTGTTGCTGTGTTGTTCATTCTTCAGGAACAAACGCTAGAGAAAGCCTCAGCAGCACAGAGTTCGTTCCAGCGATTCTTTAATTCGGATATCACTACCAACAAGGGAGCGCAGAATATCTCCCTAGGCAATTCTAACACCGCAAACTTAGTCGATTTCAGAATCTCTGTAGGGAATGAAATCTTGGGCTCTCTCAACACTTCATCATTAAATCGAAGGCAGATTCGCCTTTGGGACTGCTAATATTCACCATTGGACGTTAAATCATTGTTAAATTAGCTGAATTTGTATATAATCGTGTTTATTTTGCACACATAGCCTGTTGCTCAGCGAGCATTTTCTTTTATCCTTTGAAAGTTTTGAGATGTCAATTTATATGGCGGCATTCAAGGTGCATGCGGGTTTGAAAGTTTTCATATATACCCCCCGTTCTCCCGCGAGATTCGAGATGCGGTGGTAAAGACGGAGTTTTGTAAAAATAGAGAAATTTATGGTAGTCCTAAGATAGGAACGTAATGAATATAACACTCGAATATTCATTCGCCCGCCCTCATGGTGTTTTGTAAAAGGGATGTTAAGTTATTCAGGATGCCTTTAGTATGGAGTGAAATCTGATATTCCCACTTTCACAGAGTCAACAGATACAAGACGGAGCCATTTTGTGATGGGTGATAGTTCTGGCTGAGAATCCCTTCCGACTTAGATAAGTCTTAATAAATCACGTTCAATCAATAAAACTAGATAGTTGATTTACTTCTAAAGGAGGCTAGTTCCCAACATAAGTCATAATTGAAGTAGTCATTTACTCAAGTGATTATATTTTACAGTGTTAAAGTTCCCGCGTCAAGTAGCAAGTACAAATTGCACCTAGCTCAGTAGTAGAAGCATTGTAGTTATGATACGGCTGGTGAGTAATTTCAAACGGTCGTGAAGAACATCTTCCCCCTTCTCTCGTGTACAAATGACCATCTAAATCTGAGTTTCGACCTCCGATATTGCGACGTTGGAATGAGGTGAAGGCAGTTCTTGAATGCCTTGGTGAAAGTGTTCAGAGCTCTCTTGTATAACCCTGAGTATCATAAACCTAAAGTCTGTATGTAAAGTTTTCGATATCAAAAAACAAGCAACATTCTGCTTCATTGTGACATTCTACATACTTCAACTTCAGACCTGGTATCCCTCTTGGAACGCACACCCAAGCTTGAAGCCAGTCAGTCTTGCAGCTCACCCCCACATGCAGGATTACTCGTTACTAAAATATCCATCAATACCCAAAATATATGACCTCAAGTATGGTCCGAAAAGGTTCTGTTCTGTTGCTAAAATTCCACACGTCATTACGTTTGAGTTTTTCTAACATTTGAGCCATGGGGAGATAAAACCATATCCTACTGGTATAATGTTGTTTAATATACTATAATCTCCTTCCTAATATTAGCCTTTGGTTATGTAGTGTTGCACAGAACTAAGTCGAGTTATGAGAATAGAAATGCTCTCATTGTATCAAGCAGAGCCATCTAGCCTAGAAATATCAAAAGTACACCTCGAATCTTTCAACCTGTATACCTGAGATTGAGGCGAGATGAGACAGAAAAACTCAATATGTCCTGGTTATAATTGAATGGTTTCTTGGAACCGTTTTCCAAAGCTAGACATCTTCCTAAGTCGGCTTCGATACATCTTCAACGTAACACCGTCTCTCTTTCCAGCTACTATTGTATGCGGTGATGCCCAATCTGTCGAAATTATTGGGACGCTTGATTGACGCTTGGATGCATGGTTTTCATCCATTTCTTGGAAAACCCAAGACAAGCTTAGATGCAGCATTTTCATCTTTGGTATCACCTACTATAACATTTTTTTCTCTTTCTCTCATTTCCAACCAGATTGGTCTAACTAGTTACCCAAAAAATGACCCCCTACCCTTTTCTCCCCACTACTTGTGATCACCTGAGGTTTATACTATATTGAGACGATGCACGAGCGTACAGCCAGTATTGGCATTAATCTCCAAAAAGAAGGTGGATTGCTTCAATCGAATCAAGTGGCTATGCTATGCCTACTCAATTGCCAAAGAACATAAATTCAAGTGAGAGACTTGATTACGCCATCATTAATTCAAGCATTCCAGTTGTTGTGCTACCGTTCTTGAGAGAGACGAAATTTGTCAAAATTCAATTTGAAACAATGCAATGGGTGAACTTCGTTTCAAATATGCGCTGTGTAATTTTTTTGGGACTTAATAGTTCTCAGATTTGGTAACTGGTTTAGGCTAAGAAAGTGCATTAATGGGGGCGAGCTTCTAAGAACAAACGTGGGCATAAGTTGGCTTCAGATGGTTGGGCTCTTCTAAACTCAATCTGGATTGGTAGGGTTTAGCATTCAATCGGAGACTTGCCATGTGTTTTGCGATGGTTGATGCATTGTAGATGTTGAACGACGAAGTAGGATTGGTTCCCCCCGTACGACCATGATCGACTATCATGTGCCCTAGATTTGAGAGAGAGGTTGATCTTCGTCTCAGTCCAGGGTCTATCTTGTTCCTTCGAGTGAATACAGGCAATATGACGCATATGCTAGATGCTTGGAACAGAAATTGGCTCAGACACCTATGAGGGCTGACTTAAGAGACGGTCGATCTTCGTTATGATCTTGGACTTTGCTTTGTGATTTGTGATATGTGATTACATCATGAAGGTGCATAATAGCGTTGACTACGATTTTAGCTTTGTACCCGACCTGAACATTGGCCGAAATCCCAAAGGATTGGACGCTAGCGTGGACCCCAACTGTCAGTTCCTTAAGGAGATTATTCAGCGTCTTGTTTGCTACGAGTGCATGTAATCAATAAGTTGGCGTAACTTTAAAAGATACGTAGGGAAGATAAAGTGGTTCTTGAAGTAGTCATGCATGCTTGTGATTGAGTTTTAACGGTGATCGAATGTGGACACGGACCGAAGATGTTTTGTACCTCTTTGGTGCGGACAATTTATTCGGCTACAAGCTTTGAAAATGTCGGGTCGGGAGTTGGTTAGGGTTACAGCAAGAGTTTCCATGAGTCAAATGTTTCCTGAAAGGGTCTCTAGCAGGTGTAATCTTCATGTGAAACTATCGATACGCAAGCTGTTTACGAAGAGCAGATAGCTCTTGTCTCGTTTCGCAAAGTATCGACGAAACATGGACCCGAAGTGTCGGCTACCAGAATCCACAATCTGTATGTGTCCTCCAGAGTGAACACCTATCCTGCCCCGCTGCTCAATAGGGAACACATCATATCTTCCAATTTTGTACTATAGCGTTCAGACGACTTGTTTAGGTATAGAACTAGTGGAAAGTGGAGTCTACAGCTGAGTAACGATTGAGCTACTTACTATGCTGGTGGAAAATAATGCTGCGTTGACCCTCTATATCTTCAGCAAAACCCAGTTCCTACTCTTATACTTCATATAGCCGCCACGATAGACTCCTTCAAATAGCAATTTAGTGGCCTTGGCTGAATAATAATAAAGACTTTACTGGGATTGATACGCAGGCTATCAACGTTAATTGCAGCTCTGGATTGGAACTGGCGAGGTGTGGCGAGGTTTGCCGAGGTTGTTGACTTTTGATAAGGCATATCTGGAAACACGCTTCCTAAAGGACAAGACTCCTAAAGGAGGTCTTGATACGATTCATGTTCTCGGTTACATTGCTAGGCCTCGTCTATTAGCCCGAAGCTATATCGACTACTGTATGGAACTATCAGATGAATGAATATACTTAGAAACATCTGGAAGTCTTACCATATTGCCAAGTTGGCACGAAACGTGCCCCTTGGTTTTATGGGGTAATGGGGTGATTTTCCAGACTAGCAATTTCTTCCATGTAACTTTCATCCATGCGAAATAAACCTGGGCAATCATCCACAGTGGCAAGGGCTACCGCTTTTCTTTATCGTGCACGAGTGAAGATATTCCGAAAAGTTACTACATAAAGATGTCCTCCTTTCTTAAGTCGGCGATCATGATATGAATATGCGCAATACTTGCATATTAGGGCCGCGTAGCACTTCTAAGCCAGTAGGTAAAATCCAGAAACGAATTACCTGCGTTTTACATGCTCAACTACGGTAAAATAGACTTGTAGAGCTCCAATTTACGTGAAAGAGAGATATTCGGCTATCCAACGACGGGTATCGATAGCCCATCAACAGCCCCTTTAATTCCAAGCGTACGTCCCGCAAGGCAATCTCTAAACTCACCTGTCAGATGGGCTGTTGAACGAGGAAGTCAGTTGGTGTGAACCGTCTGCCTAACACACTAAATTTTTAACGTGGAATGACGATCCACAATCGTCCCAATGCCGGAGTTCACATGGACTGGGCCGGAGGAGGCTTTGCGCCACGGCCGTAATCTTATCACAACATCCTGAGCGCGCACCCAGCCTTTCTCTGGTTAAGCGAGAATCACTTCTCGGCCGTTCA
>Ga0247807_10000807_pt1 | contig 19162 bp, 22 predicted proteins | sample UWRJL074202C1_FD_179931 | JGI IMG/M metagenome (GOLD analysis project Ga0247807, IMG submission 179931) | Plant litter microbial communities from Arlington Agricultural Research Station in Wisconsin, United States - UWRJ-L074-202C-1 | ecosystem: Environmental > Terrestrial > Plant litter >...
AAACGCTTTCTAAATAGTACCTATTTATTTATGCGTTCTGGTAGTTATGATATTAAGCTAAAGTATAAGTTACCTGGAGGTAAAAAATCTTCTGATTTTACTTATACATTCAAAAACAAAAACAGTTTCAGATAATTTTTAAAACCGTAATTTCAAACGTTACGAAAATTTAAGAAAGCCGATACGTCATAAAGAGGTATTGGTTTTTTTTTGTAGTTTTTTGCGTGTTAATTAAAGTGCTGTATTTTTCAATGAATATAGTCTACAGGCATCTGTATTGCATAAAAATGCAATTATGTCTTATCTTGTTAGAAATAAATTTTTTCGATTGCAATGCTGCTCATTTTTGTATTTAAGTTTGAAAAATTAATTAAAAAGTAGTCAATATAAAAAAGTAGATACTTTCTATTTAGTTCGAACTAGGGAAGTTTTAACGATGTAAAGACTAAATTGATTAAATAATTTTATTAATATGAAAATTGAATAGTAATGCTAAAAATCAAAATTATTTTACTCTTATTATTTTTTACATCATTATCCTATTCTCAGTCTGAAGAGGCTGCTGAAGAAGATATACAAAACAATCCATCTGACTTTTCAGAAGACTTGGTTTTAGAAAAAACGGATGAAATTCCGGTTGCTGCTCCTGTTTTTAAAAGTTATAGTAATACAGAAGGTAAAGTAATCTTAAAATGGATTCAAAATGATGGTGAAGATATTGTAGGATGCAAAATAGTACGAAGAGAAAAAGGAGAGGCAGACTGGAAAGAAATTAAAGAAGTAAACGAGTCTATTCAGGAATTTACAGATGATACGGTTGAAAATAGAAAGATATATCAATACGGTATTATAGCAAAAGATAAAAATGACTGGTCGTCTATGGAGGATTCTGCTATAACAGTTACTGTGTTGGATTTTAGCTTCGTAAAAGTGATTGGTTTTTTAGAAGGAATTCCAGACAGGCAAAAGAAAAAAATAATTTTGAATTGGGACTATGTTGGTAACAAAGACAAAGTTTTAGGAGTAAGTATTTACAAAAATGCTAAAGGATCTCCACCAAAATTGTGGAGAGAACTAGATAGTGATTTAAGAACTACTGAAGATTTCAAACTTAAAATAAACACAGAATACGAATATCATTTTATTGCCAATTTAGAGAGTGATAATCCTGTAAAGGAGGAAATTATAAAAGTTGTGTATTAAGTTTATGAAGAAAATTTACATAATAATATTGGGTTGCAGTTAATTGAATGTAAATATGAAATTTAATCATCAAGGAGTCAATTCTGTTAATTTTTATCTGTAGAGAAAAAAAAGTACTTTTGATTGCTCAAAAAAAAGAACAAAATCCAATGATTAAAATAAATAATGACCAATCGTTTTTAGTAGAGAATACCTTGTTTTCTTTTGCTTTAGCGATTGAAGCTGCTAATGTTTTTGATGATTACAATACTATTATCACAGGAATAGGAAAAGTGAATGCCGCCTATGAATTATCAAAAATAATTCAGAATAAAAGACCATCACTAATTGTTAATCTTGGATCTGCCGGAAGTAATTTTTTTAAGAAAGGAGATATTATTTGTTGTACTAAATTTATCCAAAGAGATATGGACGTTCGCGGTTTGGGATATGAACTCTATGAAACACCATTATCAGGATTACCAACGGTTTTAGAATATGGTTTAAAAATGGAAGGTTTGCAGGAAGGAATCTGTGGAACAGGAGACAGTTTTGAGATGGGACATTCAAAAACAGCCTATAATGTGGTAGATATGGAAGCGTATGCTTTAGCGATGATTGCCATGAAAGAAGATATTCCATTTTTATGTCTAAAATACATTTCAGATGGAGCAGACGATAATGCCGCAGAAGATTGGCTCGTTCAGGTTCATAAAGCCGCAATTGCTTATGGTAATCTTTTGAAATTGAATAAGAATGAAGGTGTAATTGAGTGATTTTTAAATGTTTTTGAAACGGGATAGACTACTAATCAAATTGTCACCATAAAATAAAAAAGCCTGTAAACAATAAGTTTACAGGCTTTTTTGTGGAATTGAGGGGATCTCAATCGAACACTTAATCCCAATATTAATGTTTATTGATAAGCTTGGAAAAAAGCCTTAAAGACTTATATTTAAAGGGTTTTTGTCTTTTGGTACCTTATTGAAATTTTTAGTATTTTTTTTAAATTGAATGTTTTGTTTAGAAAATAGTTGTTTTTTAAAATTAAAAACATACTAAAAGAATGGTTCAAAGTGTTCGACAGTTGAACAACTTGAAAAAGTTGGAAGTTAAGGCTTACAATAAATGTAAACGCCATCGACTCCTGCTTCTTTGCAGCCATTGGTAGTGTCTCACTAACTGTGTAAATGTTAAAGTTAAAAAAAAAATGATGGTGGTTTAATAACCCCATCATTTTTTAACTTACACAGTTAGTGAGACACTACCTATTTATCCTACGGTGTAAATATCTCCAGTATTTACTTCGTCTTCAATCATATCATGAATTCTTAAAACTTTCAATTTTGAGTTTATTCTCGGACCACCGTTTCGTATTGTTTCGGTTATATATTTTAAATCATCTTCACTATAGTTTACATTAACAACTAATATTTTTCCATATTTATGATAACTTTCAGTTCCTGGATAAAATTCTAAAGTTAAAGTTGGATTAAAACCTTTGAATTGAAATAAACTAGGTAAAGATCATGCATACCCCTTTGACCTTATTTTAGCTGTATATACTTCAATTGAGTGCATAGCTGCTCTTGCACCTTCTAAACCTAAAACTTGCGAATCGTTTAAATTAGGTTTAGATTCCAAATCTTTAACTGTTGTATAATGTAAAAAATACATTACGTAAACTGATTTTTCAGGGAAACTTGATAAGTCTATAGGCATCGTGAAATATTTATGATTTTATCAAATATATGAAAATTCTTAAAGTAGAATCCATTTCTTTTTATTCAACTGTCATTATAATATTTGTTTTTTGGATGTTCTTTGAAATGCTAAAAACAAGATAATAATAAATATAAGAATGATATTAAAATATCTAATGTTTCCATTTCGTAAACTTATTTGAAATATTCAATGTCGGCTAAATAATAAAATAAAAAATCGCAACCACTAGTAATATAGTGATTGCGATTTTTATTTTGTGGAATTGAGGGCTCAATTGAACACTTAATTCCTATATTAATGTTTATAGACAAGGTTGTGAAAAAGCACTAAACACCTGTTTTTATTAGAAAAATTGATGGAATTGATATTTGTTCTGCATTTGATTAGTTCTTTTTTTCATTAATATTAATCTTTTTAAAATGAAAATAAAAGTTTTTTAAATAGGTAATGTATTGAAATTCAGAATATTGAAAAAAAAACAGCTCAACAATAAATTGTCATTAATATTTATGAATACAGTTTTAAATTATAATTTATTTATTAATGTGATTATATCTTGGTTATTTGAGAAATCTAAAGTGACGGCCTGAAGTAGAGATTTTGCTGTGATACTTCCACCTCCGCCTCTAAAAATTACACGTGTAGCTTCTACCCATTGACCTTTACCGCTTTGAGATAGATTGATTAGGGCTAAATTTCCTCCGGCATTTTCCCATATCCCATTTTCTCTAAGGCCTCCTGGATAAAGTTTACACATTACTTCAATTACTTGATCTTTCAGTTTATCTTTTCCTTCATTTGATGTTTCTAGAGATTTATCTGTGCTTAATGGTAAGATTTCCAATAAACCAAAAAGAAATGCTGATACATTTTTTGAAGCGTACGGTTGTGAGCCTTTATTATCCATTACTTCTTTGTCTTCTACCAAATCTGAAATCCCACGTAATAAAAGGCTTTTGGTTAAAGGTCGTGCACGACAAACTTCAAGAAACCCTAAGCCTTCCATTTCAATTGCTAAAGCATGACTTGCATTTTGTTTAATATGTTGATGGAGACTAGATTTGATTGATGCGTCTACTTTTTCACCAGATGCAATTGTTCCAGTTAAAACTTTAATTTCAGTTTGAAATGATAAATCATTTAGTGATCTTGCTAAAGTTTTCCATTCGTCGCTAATTGAATAAGCAGAGGCAAGTCTGTCTAGATCATATGACGATGCACCAAACTGTGGTCTTGCTTTAAAATTTTCATCTTCAGCTTTTCCTCTTTCATATCCTATTACTGTTGTACCAATTACTATATCTCCGACTGAAACATCTTTTAGCCCACCTGCAACTCCTACAAAAAAGATGTAATCTGGTTTAAAAAACTCCAATGCGCGTTCGGTTTCTAATGCAGCATTCACATTTGTTTGGTCTGTTCTACATATGACTATATCAATTTCAATTTCATTTGCAAGTTTATATTTCCCTTTGATATAATCTGTTCCTGTGGTGGGATGAAAAATTGTTTCTTTGCTACTAATGTATTTTAAAACTTCCGCTCTTTCTACTTCTAGTGCGGTTAATACAACTACTGTTTTCATATAATATTTTTAAGTGTTTTTAAAGATTCATCAGAAGAAAAATCATCTATCATTTTTTGAAGAAGATCTTTTGAAGAAGGTCTTCCTCCGCTCTTCATATGGGAAATTGCATAGCTCCAAATCTGTTTTCCTGAACCAGTGATGTGTAAATCAGATCTTTGTCCACCTGAGTTTTCCCATAATCCATTTTGATTTGGACCATCAGGATACAGTTCTGTAGCCTTCTCTAGTAGTGCATTCCAAAACTCATCAATAAATGTTGATGACTTGTGTAAGTCATTATTGGGTAAGCTCAGACGATCCCAAAACGATAATAAATGATAACAATATATTAATGCTATTGCTAAATCATTTCTCGAATGGCGTAGATTAAAAATACTATTGGCTAGTTCTCTCCAATGCTTAGTTGATGCAATAGAGCCTAGGGTGATAGCATTCTCGGGAGAAAGTTTGAAGTTTGTCAAAACTAATCTTGCATCTATTTCATTGAAATCAGTACAAATTTGAACTAAGTTAAGTTTTAAGGAAGTTGAAAAGAGCGAACTTGAAAGTATCTTAGTTCTTATTATCGATGACTTCATAGTATCTTTTAATGATTTTTCTAAATCATTAAAATTGCTTTTGTTTGAATCAATATCTTTCAAACAGTCAAAAAGGGTAGCTTCTATAAATTGTTCTTTGCATGTGGAAGGGAGGATATCCCAAAGTAAAATTCTTTTCTCAAAATTCTTTAAACTATTAAAATCACTGGAACTTATTTTTGATAGAAGCACTTCATCAAACGGCGAATTTTTAATTAACAAATTCATTATCTCAAACAATATTTTATTAGGATTAGAAACTCCTTTCCAGACGTTAAGCCCCATATCTATTGATTGTAGCCATAACTTCTGCGATACATTATCTGATACAATCAACTTTGCTTTTAAATCAGGTTTTTCTATGATCATCTTGGTAGCTAGTAAAGTTAATCTATCATCACATAATGCTAAAGAATCTGTAATTATTTGATGATCATGTACTTTTGAGCTCATTTTCTTTAGCACAATATCATGTTGTAAATCGGGAATTGCGAGTATTTTGGTAAATGCTTCTTTGGATCCATACAATTCTATGGAGATGATTCCGTATAATGAATACCACTTTTTATTCTTGATTGTTTGAAGTACAATTTCACCATTAACTTTGTTTAATTTAGGTAGTTCTTCAATCAAATCTTTTTCTGCAGAATCATTTAACAGATGCACTAGTACGTTGGTAATCGAGGGCTCCTTTTCGATGCAGCTCCACAATATTTTTGAATAATCAGAGTGCCAATTTATCAACTTTTCAGTGATAAAATCACAAATAAAATCATGCCACCAATATTTAAGTTTTGCTGTTAAGCCAGTCGTTAAAATACTAGATATTTTCTTTATGTCACAACCAAATTGAATATGACTGTTTAACCATTTTTTTAAAGATTGACCAAGCGATTTTTCTAAATAAGTGAGCTCGTAACCTTTCCATGTTTGGTATTGTAAAAACAAAATGTCTTCATATGATGCAGTTAAAAGGTTACTTGCCAATGTATCAATAATCTTCTTTTTGCCTAATATTGCTATTTTTGGCTCTGGACAATATTTGGAAACTAGGTCGCAAAAGATTAGTAATTCTGTAAAAGATTTTTTTTTATTTAAATTTTGATATAGTTCGGTATATTCATTAAGAATTTTCAGGTCATCAATTTCTTCAATTGTGGGATCTAATTCCTTTAAAAGTATGTCCAAACCAGAGTCAATATTCTCAACATTATTAAAGTACCTGATAAGGCTGGTTTCAATTACTACAATATTTTCTACATCAATAATTGCGCAACATTCTTTAAGCCAGTTTGGCTTAAGTCCCTCAGGAATATAAACTAGATTTAAATTTTCAACATTTAAAAATTTCGAATTAAAGGCAGCTCCGATCCTGCTGTTAATTTTAACCTTATCTGGAATTTTCGACCAGATGAGACTTATCCATAACCAATATTCTTCATTTTCAATCCATGCGATAGTATTATTATTATCTATGTGGTTAATCATAGCATTTGTGGCAACGATCATCCGATCACTTGGTGAAATATTGGGTAACGATATATAATTCATATATTGAATTACATTTAAATTGGCAGACTTGTCGATTTCTTTTAAATGAAATTGCAAAAGGTCTGTTATATCGTTGACTTTTAAAAAATTTTCTAAACTTAAAACCAAAACATGCGAAAAGACTCTCCCAGGCCTACCTTCATGATCTGGAAAAGATTTAATCAACAAAAAGTTATCCTTTACTACAAAGCCCCTAATTATGGCTGTTTGAAGTTTACCATTAGTAGGTCGATCAACCAAATCAGTATATCCTGAAATTTGATTTGTAATTGAGTCTGTTTTGTATGAGGAATTCAGAAGAGCATGACCAAGATCCCTTCCTTCGCCAAATATTGCTTGATGTATTTCAATCATAATGAAAGTGAAATTTCAATTAGTCTTGTAAGGTCTTTATCAATCTGTCCGTTTTCCAAGACAATATATCCAAATGATTCAGGAAGCTCATCTAAGTACCTATCTTTGGCTGCAGTATTATCCAAACGGAATTCTTGGGGTGCTGCACCTAATATAGTAAAACTATCTTTTTTCCATAATGTTGTAATGAAATTATAGAATAGGGGTAATTTTTCTACTAAGATTTCAAGGGGTGAACTTGTCGTATTCAGTTCATCCCAGCATGTCATTACAATTACCAGTTTTGGGGTACTTATAGCAGTTTTTATCCCTGTACCACGAGCATGTAGCAGGGCTTGTATTAATTCTATAAAATTATACTGGTGTGATAATTCATTGTGGCTTCCTTCTTTAACTTTAGACTTGTCAATATCCGCATAACCTGTGATGCTCAAGTCATAATGATGATATATCTGACCTGGACGTATAAATAAAATCCAACGATCATTTTCTTTGGCACGACTTTCCCATGTTTTATCATATTCCAATAGTTTTGTTATGTCTCTTACCTGTTCACCTCCATAATCTTTAAATGTGAGCTCAAGTTCATTTTCCTTCCATTTTACAGGAATTTTAACTTCAGCATTAATTGATGCCGGAGTTGCTTCTGTTTCGAGTCCATCGGCTAACCTATTATAAGCATTTTTTATACCGATTATGTTTGTAGGATTTTTACTTAGTTTTATGCATCCCTTTTTCGCTTGTATACGACCGTAAAGTTGTGTAAGGAAAGTTGTTTTGGAAGAGTTTGGCGGGCCGATTATAAGTATGTTATCGTTTACTGTCTTTTCGTCCATGGTAGTTTAAAAAATAATCGTTTGACATTGGTAAGGTTGGTGTGATATATAATTTTTTTGTTTTAGTCATAGCTTGTAGTATATCTTGTGCCAACGCTAGATTGTTTACAAAGCAACGTTCATCCTGTGAGTCTACAGAAAAATTACTTATATAGAAGGTTTTTGCTAATGGAAAGCTTTCGGCAAGTGATTGTTCAATCGCTTCTTTTATCGTTGGAGATATAGCATCAATTTTGTCTGATTTCGACCATGCAATAGCAACGTGCCTATCACCTAAGTTTGAAGCAATCTGTCCAGCAAGTTGGGTTATTTTTTGTTTGGCTCTTCCTCTTTCTTTTATAATTGCTTCGCAGTCTACAAAAAAAATGAAGCTGTTAGAGTTTTCGTAAATCCATTTAGCATTGTCAGACTCAATGTCTTCAGTGTCATCTGCCCATTTAGTAAAGACTTCACCAGAGGAATCTGCAAAAACAATATCATACAAACTATCATCTGCTTTTAGTGCCATATGATATAGGCTATAATAATCAGGTGTAGATGGTGTAGCTGCAGGAAAAGATACTTTTCCGTTAGATCCTATTTTTAGTCCTTTTGCCTGAGCCTCCCATGCAATGAGGGTATAGCTTCCCGCGAAATTCCATTTTGTAAATTTATGACCATTGAAGAGAAGGGTATATATCATACCAAGATAGGATGTCTTACCTGCATTTGCTGCACCAATTATACCAACAATCAAAGGAGTAGACCGATGTGAAATTAGATCTAATTTATCAGGAGTAAGCTCCATACCAGACCATGGAATTATCGTATTTTGATCTGCTGATATTTTAGCTGATCTTGTACTAGTCAACTCTTTATTTGAATCAATCCAATTTTGACATTCCTGATAATTAGGACTTACAAGGACTTTACACAAAGATTTAGGTGCATTACATCCTTCAGAATTACACTTTTGTCGCATACTTAACTATTTTTGGTTAGATATTTTGACAGCCTGTAAATCATGTAGTAACCAAACAACAAGATCAGATAATGAAACTTCATGGTTAGGGTCAAGTCCAGTTTGTGCAAGAAATCCATTTTCTGAACCCTCATTGATTGCATTTGCAAAAGCAGAACCCAATGATATTCTGCCTGGCAAAATAGTTTTCAATGAATCCAAAGTTTTGAATGAAGGGTCACAAAATTCTAGAGATTGTTTCAACCAAAATGAAAACGTTTCTTTCTTTTCTAAATCCTGATGAATATCCCGTAGTGCTTCTCTTAATAAGTAATTCGCACTCTCAGGGTATATTGTGCCTATCAGAAGTGAAAGGTCATTTGCCATCGTAATGGCCATCTGTATTGGTTTTAAATTTCGATATGAATCGTTTAAGCTAGGTGAATACAATGTCTGTTTCCACCACAGTAATTCTGATCGTTTATTTGCTGCTTCGGCACTTTGATTAAATGATTTTGAAGCAGCAAGAAAAAAAGCTGTGAACTGAGAAAAATATTCACTAATATCTTTTTCAATAGTATTTGTTAAATTAGCTATGGCTGTGTTCTGTTCTAAAAGTGCTTTGTCAAATATTTCTGCAAGTCCGGGAGCTGCACGTTCAGAAAAATATTTAGCCCACTCCCAATTTCCTGCTGAAGGATGAGATGGGTTTTCACCGCCACCCCCTTGTGATGACCACCCGATATGTATAGATGCTGCTTTTAAAAGTGCCAAAAGCTCTACTTGATTTACTTTCGCTGAAGTTTTTGCAGTTGTTCCAACGTTCAATTTTTTGATATCGGTGATTACAGGCGTATTCACGCTCCATATTTTTCTGCTTTCACTTTCAAAAGCATTTCCCATATTTACGATTAAACTGGAAAGAGACTCCTGTTCCTTTTGTACTTGATAATAAGAAATTACATTACGCCCCGTTAACCATATAATACCACCAATTTGTTCATCTGATTTTGCTAATTCAGATAGAGCTTGTAAAATTACGACTCTCACATAGGTAGTTGGTTTATCTTTGGTGGAAGTACTATTTTTAAATGTCGGCCAAGTCTTTATTATTATAGCCTCAACTTCGGAGACAGCTGGGTTTATTTCATCAACAAGAGGATCTAGAGCAATTAGTGTATATGGTATAATTAAGTGTTTTTTCTTTCCCAAATAAGTTTTTAATGCTGTAACTACTTTGTTCAAGCTCTCAATATTGCCTGCATCTGAGGTCTTAATAAATTGATTATTTAGAAAAATTTGGAGTATAGTTTCGGTCATAATGGTTAGTTTATATTAATTTCATCAATTATTATTCCACCTGTTAGTGTCAAATTGTTGGCTCGAAATATAAGAAAAATAAAACGAATTACTTTTGTTTTCATTGTTTCTATTTTAAAAGAATTTTTAAGAAAACGATTTTAGAATAATTGTTAATTACGGTAAGTGATTAAGTTAATCTAATTAGTTTTTTTACAGAATAGCATTTAATCTTAAATCTTAATGTTTCAAAAATATCAATTATGAGATATAAAACTGCAGGTATAAATACCTATTTGACCTTTTTATTTAGGTTTTTATTGATTTAAAAATCATTTTTCTTTAACTATCAATTTAAATTGAATTTTAAACTTTGATTAAATAGTGATTTGATCAAACTATCATGAAATCAAAATCGGGAAAATCTTCAAAAAAGATTGAAGAGAAAATAAAGAAAGAGAAAGAGAATGCTGCTGTAATTAATTGGTTTGTCAGAGTTATTATGGCTCGTACTTTAAAAGAGTTTTACGAAAAAAATGAAGCTGATTCAAAAGATAAAGTGTAATATTTAATAACTTGAATGATGTGTAATGAAAAAAAATGCTCAGTCGAACACTTTGTTAACTTGTTGTTTTATAGTTAATTAAGGTGTTCGATTCCCGCAGACTCATTTTTTATTTTTAATACTTTCGGTAGTTTTAAAAATAATATTTGTTAAAATAATAAGAATTATAGTGATTTAAGGGTGTGAAAATGAAGGTTTATTGAGAATTAAATAAAAAAGGAAGGTGTTCGACACCTTCCTTTTTGTGGAGTCGCCGGGAATCGAAAACTAAACCAAGTACTTTATTACTTATAAACAACCGTATTTGTTGACTTTACAAACAAATTAAAATGTGTTATTATTTATTATTGTTCACTTTTTTGTTCACTGCTAAATGTCTGTTATTTCAATGCTTCCAGACATATTGAAGACCTTTTTTTCAAGTCCAAAAATCCAATTTGCATTGACATTAAATTTGATACATATTGTTTCTATTTGTGCAACTGTAAAATGTGACTTACCTTTTTTTATTTTGCTAATTGTTTGCTGCAGCATATCGATCGTCTCACAAAAATTTGTAACAGATGAGATCTTGTTTTGATAAATCAAGAGTTGAATTAATCGAAGTATGCGTTTGTCAGATGTGTACATTATTGTAATTTCAACAAATTGTTAAAAGTTAATTCATCAGTTTCGTAATACATATTTTCATTAAAATCATAGAAATTAGTTGATATGAAAAACTGGACTATTTTTTTGTTTCTAAATCTTCTTAAAGTGATGAAAAGTTTATTCTGATTGTACGGTGAACTTTCTTTAATAACAGAATTAATATCTTTTGCAATTACAGTTGTTGTTAGTTTAGTTAAATCAACAAATGGTCGATTATCATTGTAAAGAATGTCAATATCAATTGTATGTATTGAGTCATCATTTATAGATCTAAAACGATCTAATTCTTTCTTTTTAAAAATGTAAAACTTGTAGCTGCTAGCAAATCTCCACCCTTGTTGAATAGATTCATATTGATAGTATCCATCTTTATACTTTTCTATTAAGAGCGAATAAGTTGAATCTTTTATTTTAACATCTCTCAATTGATATGAAATAAAATTCTGTTTATTATCTCCTAACGAATAAATTTCAATATTAGCCAAAGATTTAAATTCTTGCTCAATGTCATAAGGTATTTTGTTTTTCGCAGAAACCCATTTTCCGTACTGATTCTTTTTCCATCCGATAGCGTTTAAAATTTGACCTTTGGTTTCCTTTGATATAATGGGTAATGCGTCATCCTGTCTATTCTGACTATAGATTAATGTTGATGCAAGTAAAGTAAAACACAATATAATTTTTTTCATGTTATTCGATACATTTTAGAAGCTGTTTGAATTTTTTATCGCGTTTTTGACTTACATCATCATCAATAAATCCTTTAGCGGTGTAAACTCTAAGCTTTGTAATTTTTTCTTTTAAAAACCTTTGATATATATCTTCACTAATTAGTATTCCAATTGTTGCGCTCCAATGTGTTGATTTTAGACTAGAGTTATAAGTTCCATTAGCAACAGTGGATTCAGGAAATTTTAAAATAATTGCATTTTCTGAATCTACTTTAAACATTATTTCAGAGTCTTTTTCAAAAGTAAAAATTGATGGAGATGTTGCGCTGAAATTAATATATCGTTGATCATTAATTTTTAACAGTGTGTAACTAGTTGAAAATCCTAAACCCATCCCTGAAATTGTAAATAATTCGGGCTTAGTTTCTAAAATCTTGTGTTTTGTAAATTCATCTATTTCATTTCTTTTGTATTTACAATCTTGACTGTAGATGAATACTGAGGTAAAAAGAATAGTTATTAGGTAAATGTGTTTCATATTGATCATTTTTGGCCGAACTTAATTATATAAAATTGATATGTTTTACGGAAATCCGTAACTATCGTCTATTTCTTTTTCTTTGGATATCTACAATGTTGTAAATTTTAGAAACATCACGAAGGTCCATTGTGAAATCTTCGTAATAGTCATTTAATGAATGGCATGTTATAATACCGCTTTCAACATCATGTTTTACTATTCTTTTTACGCAAATTCCGTTCTCTTTGTGAACAATTACGAAATCCCATTTATCAATATGTAATTTGCTTTTCCAGAAATCCTTTCTAACATTTCTACATAATAAAATATCTCTTTCCAAGTAGCTTTCGTGTGTACCATTATCCATACTGTCACCTTTTACTTCAAAACAGATGTAATCTCCTTTGTGTTCTTTCTCAACTAAGAATGGGATTTTGGGCAATTCTTCAATAAATTCTGGATCATTAAAACCATTCATAAAACCTGCGTATGCGTATTGATTAACAAGAGGAACATTCATTATGTTCTCTTGTATATATAGATCGGCGTTTTGCCCATTTTGTGACATTTCTTTCTGTCCAGTTCCACTAAGTAGCCATTCTATTTGAATACCGTAATAGTCGCATATAGTAGTAAGTGTAGTTCTATTTGGTGTGCCTTCGTCTTTTAGAATTCTACTTATAGTAGATTGTGATATTCCGGTGGCCTTATTTAATTTATAGGCTGTAGAATCGCTTGAATTCATTACATCTTTCAGCCTTTTTCCTATGCTCATTTGATATAAAATTATTTAGAATGAATATAAATTACCATATTGGAGTATATTTTACTCCAATTAATTTTTTTATTACTCCAATATTGGAGTATATTTGCTCTGTACAAATGACTTGTGCAAATGTACTAAAAAAGTTCTTTGAAATACTGAATACAAAAAAATGTAAGTAAAAGCTCCTGGGTTGTGGGTGACCTATCTGAGAAAAGCTGAAAGAGAAAACCATGAAAAAAATACAAAATAAACCGCTGCAGAAGAGAGAAATCGCTTTTGATAACCAGAGCAATACTGGCAGCGGTTCGATAAATAATTTAACCACTTCATTATATGGCAACAATAACTAAAAAAAAGAAAAAGCTTAAAGATGAGATTTATAATATCATTAGGAATGATATTCCTTTAAGACACAAAATTGGTAAGCAATTAAATATTGAAGTACAATCTGTTTACGATTCGGCAAGAAGAAAGTCTACAAAGTTTAGTTTGCCAATAATCTTAGAAGTTATTTCTAAGCATACAGGTAAACCAAAAGAAGATTTAATCGATGAGTAGTTTAATATCCATAGAAGAGATAATTCTATTTCTCGTCGCTCTCATCGTAATACTAGGAGTTTGCAATGCAATCAATTGGGTTTCTAAAAAGATAAACAAATGGCAGTAGAAACAATTACAATTCCACTGGAAACATACAAATGTCTGCGGGGACATTTAGAGAAGGCTAATGAAATTTTCAATAGTCTGGGGATGGGTGGGAGTTTAGCAGTTGAAGTTAAAACTCCCAAGCCTGAACCGAAAGAAACTAAAGCACAGAAAATTGAGAGATACAAAAACTTAATTGGAAGCGGCAAACGGATTAAAAAACCGGATCATCTTAAAAAATAAAAACCACTTCTGGCATGAAGTGGTTTTTTATAACATTCAATATCGGACCTCGAAAATCCTTAATCTATTTATTATGAATGCAAATTTAGTGCAAAGATTCTGCAATACCACATTGTCGAATGATAAAACGAAATTTCTTTTAGGAAAGTGCTTAAAGAAAGCTTTTGAAGAATCAATATCAGATCCTGTTGAATCTGAAAATATTCTCGGCCTTGCTTGGAAATTCCAAGTTCCTCAATTTGATGAAATGTTTGAAGATCATCAAAATCACGATTATCCACCTTTCGAATGTTAGTTATGGAAATCAAGAAAAACCAAACTTTTAAAACGCCTGGAGGGCTGTTGTTGAAAGTAAAGAATGTTCGGGAATCGGGAGTACACACTTTAGAACTTGTCGATGAATATGGAAATGTCGTTCCTGAACGAAGAAATAGAAGCGGACATGTAATTGAGCGTTCGCTTAGAATTTGTTCAACAGAAACGATCAGAAGTTTCAAAAAATTATAAATAACAATCTAAAATAAATAAAATGAAAACTATAGAAATCAAAGGTTTAGCTCTTACTAATTTTAAAGGAATCAGAAGTTTAAAAGTTGCATTCGAACATAACACAGATGTTTTTGGAGCAAATGGAACTGGAAAATCAACTATTTATGATGCTTTCTTGTGGTTGTTGTTTGGTAAAAATGCAGAAGAGAAAAAAGAATTTAGCATTAAGAATACTGTTGACACATCACTTAACAGACAAGATCATGAAGTTGAAGGTTTTTTAAATGTTAATGGTGATGAAGTTACACTTAAAAAAATCTACAAAGAAAAGTGGGTAAAAAAGCAAGGTGAAGAAATTGCAAAATATACTGGTAACGAAACCATTTACTACTATAATGAGGTTCCGATGAATCAAAAGGAATTTCAAACAAAGGTTTATTCTATTCTGGATGAAACAGTTTTTAAACTGATTACTAATCCTTTTGCGCTTAATTCTATGAAGTGGCCTGATCGTAGAGCAATTATTACACAGATGGCTGGCGAATTTACTGATGCTCAGGTTGCAGCTGGAAATTTAGAGTATGAAGCTTTACTTGCTAATCTTACACAAGGTAAAACAATGGAAGATTATTTAAAGCAAATCAAAGCCAGCGTTAAAAAATCCAAAGATGATTTGAAATTGATTCCAACTCGAATTGATGAGGTTTCAAAAACAAAACCACAAGCTTACGATTTTCAAAATCTTAGAAATTTGCTTTCTGCTAAAGAAGTTGAGCTTGCAAGAATTGATGAAAGTATTCAAGATAAATCAAAAGGTTTAGAAAGAATTTTAGCAGCGAATGAAACAGCACAAAGATCAGCTTCTAATTTAAGAATTGAAATTTCCAGTATCGAAACCGAAACGAAAACTAAAGCTAATGAATCTGCAAAAGTTGATACTTCTGTTTTGGATGGTTTAAAAGCAAATCTTCAAAACAAAAATGCTGAGCTGCAAACTGCATCAAATGGCGTGGTAACGGTTAAAGGTTTAGTTACAGCAAAAGAATCCGATTTGAAAGCTTTAGGAACTACTATTCAAACTAAACGTGACGAATGGACCAAAGAAAATGCAAAGGTTTTAGATTTTAGTGAAAATTCATTCTGTTGTCCAACATGTCAACGTGCCTTTGAGGAATCAGATGTTGAAGCCAAAAAACTTGAAATGACAAATAATTTCAAGAATGAAAAAGCAAATGTGCTAGCAGAAATAAATAGACAAGGAGGATTACTATCAACTCAAAAAACTAACCTTGAAAAAGAATTGGCAGACTTAAAAGCGAGAGTTGTAAACGGCGAAACCTTAATAGCAAATTTGAATACTGATATCAAAACAATTGAAAGTAGTATTGAAACTGAAACATCTAAATCTTCAAGTGCAACGCCGGTTGATATTGAAACGATCTACAGTAATATGTTAGCTTTAAATGCTGATTACCGTGGTAAAAAACTACAGTTAGAAACGGTTGAAAAATCAATTCTAGAAGTTCCAAAAGTAGACGATGCCCAATTGAAAGAAGACAGAAAAGCAATCGTTTCTGATATTGATGGTATCAAAACTAATTTAAGAAATGAAGATCAACTAAACACAATCAATACTCGTATCGTTGCTTTGAAAGCAGAAGAAACAAGATTAGCTCAGGAGATTGCCGGTGTTGAAAAAACTCAATTCTTAATTGAGCGTTTTGAAAAAGATAAAATGACAGCAATTGAGGATAATGTTAATTCTAAATTCAATATTGTAAAATTCAAAATGTTCGAAGATCAAGTCAACGGGGGAGAGAATCCTGCTTGCGAAATCTACGTGAATGGAGTCCCGTTTTCGGATGCAAACACAGCATCCAAAATAAACGCCGGAATAGATATCATTTCTACTCTTTCCAAATTCTACCAAGTATCAGGACCAATTTTTATTGATGGCGCTGAATCTATCCACGATATTATGCCAACAGAAAGCCAATTAATCAGATTGGTTGTAAGTGAAGGTGATAAATCACTTCGTGTTGCATAATGACTGAATACAAAGTCAAAAGAGATTCCGACGGTATTCTTACTGAAAATTGTAAAGCAAACGTCGGAATTAAAATTGGAAGTTTTGATTGTACTGCCAATTGTCCACATAATCAAAATACCAAAAAAGAAATTCAAGAACAGGCTTTCGATTTAAAGATCGTGAGGTGTCCAAAACAGCAAAGTAATCAATTAACAATAGAAATTTAAAATAATATGGGTTCACCTCTTCAAAAACAACGAGAAGATATTGAAAGTGCCTGTATGTTGCTTGATACCAAAATAAAAGAAATGCAACATCAAAAACAGGTACTAACTAATGCTTTTAATTCTATCGATCAGAATAAAGAAGATATTCTTGAAAGCGGAAGCAAGAAAAATAATGAGAAAAATAACTTTTAATTTTTAATATAATGAATACGGAAAATACTCCTGCTGCAACTACTAAAGCTGATTTAGCGACCGTTCAGTCATCACAAAGTGAAAGATTTACAAATGCTGTACTCAAAGAGTTTTCATCAAATAACGGAGCAGTTACATTAACTCCTTTCCAAAAGAAACTTTGCCAAAACTACTTTATCAAAGTTGATCAAACATTAAAGGATAACGAGAAAAAGAGATTGGCCAAAGCAGAACAATATCGTGATGGATTGGCTTTTACTTGGGATAATGTAAATATGGCTAAACTGGCCATTGATGTTATTGCTTATTCAAGTGTTGAATTAGATCCAACACAACCAAATCACATTAGTATTATTCCGTATAAAAATACAGCAAACAATAAGTTTGATATGGGTTTTGTTATCGGTTATCGTGGAATGGAAATCAAAGCTAAAAAATATGGTTTAGAAGTTCCTTCTGATGTAGTTTTTGAACTGGTTTATTCAACAGATAAATTCAAACAGTTCAAAAAAGACAAAGATAATCCGGTTGAATCTTACTCTTTAGAAATTACAAATGATTTCAATAGAGGCGATGTAGTTGGCGGATTTTGGTATCACCAGTTTAAAGACAATCCTGAGAAAAATAAAATCAAGGTTTTTTCTTTAAAAGATATCGAAAAAAGAAAACCAAAATATGCTTCTGCTGAATTTTGGGGAGGTGAAAAAGATATCTGGGAAAAAGATCCTACGACAAATAAAAACAAAAAAGTAGGTACAGAGAAAATTGATGGATGGTTTGAAGAAATGGCTATCAAGACAATTTCAAGAAATGCTTATAACGCGATTACCATAGATAGTAAAAAAATAGATGATAATTACTTGGCAATTCTTCAAAAAGAAACTGAAATGAATGATTCAATTATTCAAAATCAGATTGAAGCAAACGCAAATAAAGAGCCTTTAGATTTTGAGGATGAAGAGGCTGATCTTTTAGAAATCTCTGGAACTACTGTTCCGGAAGAAAAACAGGATCCAACTCCTAAAAAGTCAAATCAACAAACAATTGATTTGGATGATTCTGAAGAAGAATCTGGTCCAGGCTTTTAATTATGAAGTTAAAAGTTATATCAACAGGTAGTATTGGTAACGCTTACATTCTCGAAAATGAGAATGAAGCGTTGCTTATTGAGTGCGGTGTCAATATCATGGATATCAAGAAAGCGCTTGACTTTGATTTCAGTAAGGTTGTTGGCTGCATAGTGAGTCACGAGCATGGCGATCATTACAAATCAATTCAGAGTGTTTTGGATAGTGGAATTGAAGTTTATGCAACTCAGGGAACATTTAATTCGGATATATTCCCATCAAGTGGCCATCGAAAAAATCAGATCGAAAAAAAAAGAATTTTCAAACTTGGAAACTTTAAGATAATGGCTTTCGATGTGAAACATGATGCTGCCGATCCCGTTGGCTTTCTAATTCAGCATCCGGAATGTGGCAAAGTACTTTTCCTAACTGATACCAATTATTGCGAATACACTTTCTCAGGCTTAAATAACATCATTATTGAGGCGAATTTCTCCAAAGAAATTATTGATCGGAAGTTCGGCGCTGATAGTGGTAAAGAGTTCCTTAGGAATCGAATTTTAAAATCTCACTTTTCACTTGAAAATTGCAAAGATATGTTGGCTGCTAATGATCTTTCACAAGTAAATAACATAGTCCTAATCCACTTATCAGATAGCAATTCAAATTCTAAACAATTTCAAAGTGAAGTTGCTGACTTAACTGGCAAAAATGTAACAGTCGCACGTATCGGCTTGACAATAGATTTTAACCTAACACCATTTTAAAATGAAAATAGAAAAAGGAATTTTGATTTCTATTGAGGAATCAGACATAAAAAAAGGAATTTTAGCGTTGCCAAAAAAAGTAAAGGTAATAAGCGATAAATGTCTAATGAATTTAGAAACCTTGGAAAAGGTTATCGCTCCGGGATTAATAGAAATTGGAAGCTACAACTTCTACGAGTGTAATGCACTGACTTCATTTGAAGCACCGGTTTTGGCTCAGATTGGAAGCTACAACTTCTACGAGTGTAATGCACTGACTTCATTTGAAGCACCGGTT
>Ga0247807_10000808_pt1 | contig 19161 bp, 13 predicted proteins | sample UWRJL074202C1_FD_179931 | JGI IMG/M metagenome (GOLD analysis project Ga0247807, IMG submission 179931) | Plant litter microbial communities from Arlington Agricultural Research Station in Wisconsin, United States - UWRJ-L074-202C-1 | ecosystem: Environmental > Terrestrial > Plant litter >...
CGGGTCAGTTTGAGCGTACGCTGATTATTGCCGATGAAGATAGTTATGTCAGCTATCTTGAAGGATGTACAGCTCCTATGCGTGATGAGAATCAATTACACGCTGCGGTAGTTGAACTGATTGCAATGAAAGGTGCAGAAATCAAATATTCTACAGTACAGAACTGGTATCCGGGAGATAAAGAAGGAAAAGGCGGGATCTTCAATTTTGTGACCAAACGCGGAGCCTGCCGTGGCGAGCGTGCTAAAATTTCGTGGACACAGGTAGAAACAGGTTCTGCAATCACCTGGAAATATCCAAGTATTCTTTTACAGGGTGATTATTCATCAGGAGAATTTTACTCTGTTGCAGTAACCAACAACATGCAGATTGCAGATACAGGTACAAAAATCTATCATCTTGGTGCACATACCAAGAGCAGGATTATCTCTAAAGGAATTTCTGCAGGTCAGGGACAAAACAGTTATCGTGGTTTAGTGCAGATGGGAGCAAAAGCTGCTTATGCAAGGAATTTTACGCAGTGCGATTCTCTGTTAATAGGTGACCGTTGCGGTGCACACACTTTCCCTTATATCGAATCTAAAAATAATACAGCTACCATAGAGCATGAAGCTACGACCTCCAAAATAGGAGAAGATCAGGTATTTTATCTGAATCAGCGTGGAATTGACGCAGAACAGGCTATTGCATTGATCGTTAACGGATATGCCAAAGATGTACTGAATCAATTGCCAATGGAATTTGCAGTAGAGGCTCAAAAATTACTTTCTCTTACACTCGAAGGCAGCGTAGGGTAGACCATAAAAAAATATAAATTCATATGTTATCAATAAAAAATCTTCATGCGAATATTGAAGGAAAAGAAATATTAAAGGGGATTAACCTGGAGGTGAAAGCCGGTGAAGTGCATGCAATTATGGGTCCTAACGGATCTGGTAAAAGTTCATTGGCTTCTGTTCTTGCGGGTCGTGAAAATTACGAAGTTACCGAAGGTGAAGTTTGGCTGGATGGTAAAAATCTGCTGGATATGAAGCCTGAAGTGCGCGCACGAGAAGGTGTTTTCCTTGCTTTTCAATATCCTGTAGAAATTCCTGGAGTATCTAATATTAATTTTTTAAGAACAGCCTTAAGTGAAATCAGAACTCATCGTGAGCTTCCGCAGCTTTCAGCTAAAGAGTTTCTGAAAATGACCAAAGAAAAACAAGCATTGGTTGAGTTCGAAGCCAAGCTGGCTAACCGTTCCCTGAACCAGGGTTTTTCAGGAGGAGAGAAAAAAAGGAATGAAGTATTTCAGCTGGCCATGCTTGAACCTAAGTTATCCATTTTGGATGAAACAGATTCGGGGCTGGATATTGATGCTTTACGTATTGTATCCAACGGGATCAATAAATTGCGTTCAGCAGATAATGCTTTTGTTTTAATCACCCACTATCAGCGTTTACTGGAATATATCGTACCTGATTTTGTACATGTATTGTACAATGGTCAGATCGTACGTTCAGGAACAAAAGAACTGGCCTTGGAACTGGAAGAAAAAGGATATGACTGGTTGAAAGAAGAGTTCCATGGCAATGAAACAATAAACAAAATTTAGGATGGTCAATCAGTTTACAACTCCATTTTATAATCAATTGATCGCTGAGTTTGAAAACACACCAAAGGCTGAAAATTCTAACATTGATTTATCAAAATCAAGAGAAGAAGCTTTTGAACTGTTCAAAACCAAAGGTTTTCCTACATCAAAAGATGAGGACTGGAAATTCACTAACCTGACTCCATTCCTGACTGATACTTTTTCTCTGAATATCGGTGAAGTAGATCAGCAGGAGGTTAAGACAGCCATAAATGCTGCAATTATACCCGGTCTTGATTCCTGGTTACTGGTTTTACTGAATGGCAAGATTCAGTTTGACCTATCTGTTTTACCAGAAGCTGATCAGTTGAGTATACTTCCATTAGAAAGTATTATTAATACAGAACTTTATAAGGATTATCTTACCTGTAAAGAAGCAGAAGGTAACAGAATGTACGCTTTAAATGCAGCATTTTTTACAGACGGATATTTTATTGAAGTGCCAAAGAACGTCGTACTGGGTAAACCAGTACAGATTATACATCTTTACACAGCGGATGAAAATATGCTGTATCAGCCACGTCATTTAATCATTGTGAATGAAAATTCAAAAGCTGAATTAATTGACAGTGCTGTTTCTCTGGGACATGCAAAGCGCGTATTCATGAATAGCGTATCTCAGATTACAGTTAAAGAAAATGCGAATCTGATTCAGTATGTCATTCAGGATAATGCTGCAGAAGACAGATTAATCAATTATAACCATATTACCCAGGAGCGGGATAGCCGTTATGATAACTTTACGTTTAATTTACCAGGTGCAGAACTGATTCGCAATAACCTTGAAATTGTATTGAATGGCAGTGCAACTGAGACTAATTTATTAGGTCTGTACCTGGTAGCCGGTCATCAGCTTACAGATAACCATACCGCAATTCACCATAGATTTCCGCATTGTAATAGCAATGAGATTTATAAAGGGGTGTTGTTGGATAAAGGTAAAGCGGTATTTAACGGAAAAGTATTTGTAGAACGCCCGGCTCAGAAAACTAATGCCTTTCAGCAAAATAATAATCTTTTACTGAGTGATAAGGCACAGGTATTTGCTAAACCTCAATTGGAAATATTTGCAGATGATGTCAAATGCAGCCATGGTTGCACAGTGGGGCAGTTTGACCCTGAATCATTATTTTATCTGCAGTCAAGGGGGATTTCTGAAGAATCTGCCCGTAAACTTCTGGTAGAAGCATTTATGTTTGATGTGACTCAAAAAATTGAAAATGAGGCGGTGAAGGATTTTGTCCAGTCTTTAATTTATAAAAAGATGGAAAATTCATTATCAACAATCATTTAAAAGAAATAGAAATGAGCAGACCAATAGCAGAAAATATCAGAGAAGACTTTCCCATACTGAATACCAAAGTATATGGTAAGGATTTAGTCTATCTGGATAATGCAGCAACAACACAAAAACCTGCAGCAGTTTTAGCTGCTGTAGATGACTATTATAAAACCTGCAACAGCAATGTGCACCGCGGTGTACATTTGCTGAGCCAGCAGGCGACGGCGGCTTATGAGCAATCCCGTCATAAGGTCAGTAATTTCATCAATGCCGCATTTAGCCATGAAGTTATTTTCACCAAAGGCACAACTGACGGAATTAACCTGGTCGCCTCTTCATTTGGAAAGAAATTTCTGAATAAAGGAGATAGTATCCTGATTTCTGCTATGGAACATCATTCAAATATTGTACCCTGGCAAATGATCTGTGAAGAGAAAGGGGCAACGCTGAAAATTATCCCTATGGATGAAAATGGTGTATTGCAAATGGATGTTTTACCTGCTCTTTTAGATGAAAGTGTGAAATTAGTTTCGGTCACTTATGTGTCTAACTCTTTAGGAACGATTAATCCGGTCAGAGAAATTATTAAACAGGCACATGCGAAGAATATTCCTGTAATGATTGATGCAGCACAGGCTATTCAGCATTTACCAATAGATGTACAGGAACTGGATATAGATTTTCTGGCTTTCTCCGGACATAAAATTTACGGGCCAACCGGTATTGGGGTGCTTTATGGCAAAGAAAAATGGCTGAATATGATTCCTCCTTACCAGGGCGGCGGAGATATGATTAAAACAGTCACTTTCGAAAAAACCATTTATAACGATTTACCCTATAAGTTTGAAGCTGGTACACCGGATATATCCGGAGCAATCGGTTTGGGTGCTGCTATAGATTATGTGAATACTATCGGTCTGGAAGCTATACAGGAAAAAGAACATGAATTATTAAACTATGCACTAGGGCTGCTGGCTGAGGTGCCTGATCTGCGGTTTATCGGTAAAGCAGAGCAGCGTGCAAGTGTAATTTCATTTTTAATTGACGGTGTACATCCTTACGATTTAGGTGAATTACTGGATAAACAGGGGATTGCTATTCGTACTGGTCATCATTGTACTGAACCTGTGATGGACTTTTTTGGTATTCCAGGAACCTGCCGTGCTTCTTTTGCTTTTTACAATACCCGTTCAGAAGTGGATTTACTGGTAGCAGGAATAAAAAGAGCTGCCGCTATACTCATTTAATTATTACAGATGACAATTAACGAACAACAGGACGAGATTATTGAAGAGTTTGAGCTTTTTTCAGACTGGATGGATAAATATGAAAATATCATTGATATGGGGAAAGAACTTCCCCTGATTGATGCACAATATAAAATACCGGAAAACCTGATTAAAGGATGTCAGTCAAGTGTCTGGCTGCACCCTGAATACAAAGACGGTAAAATCTGGTTTACTGCTGATAGCGATGCAATCATTACCAAAGGGCTGATTAGTATGATGATCAGGGTTTTATCAGGACATACCCCACAGGAAATAGTAGAGTCAGATTTGTACTTTATCAATACTATAGGTTTACAGAATCATTTGTCGCCTAATCGTTCCAATGGGTTACTGTCAATGTTAAAACAAATGAAAATGTACGCCCTGGCTTTTAAATCACAGGATTAAATTGAATTGTTATGAGTGAATTATTGTTAAGAGATAAAATCGAAGAGGTATTACATACGATCTACGATCCGGAGATACCAGTTAGTATTTATGAACTGGGCCTGATCTATAAAATTGATATGCTCGAAGATAATAATGTACATATTTATATGACACTGACAGCGCCTGCATGTCCGGTTGCAGGTGAAATTCTTGAAGAAGTAGAAAATAAGGTAAAAGCTGTTGAAGGTGTGAATGGGGTAGAAGTACGTCTTACTTTCGATCCGCCATGGACCAGAGATATGATGAGTGATGAAGCAAAGTTAGAACTGGGCTGGTTGTAATGGAGCATAAGGTATCATTTAGGGAAGGTGCTGTGAATCTGCTGAAAACCAGCGGTCCACAGTCTTTGTTGTCGCTTGCCCGTGAATTTAAGGTGACAGTAGAGGGCGCGCGTTTCCAAATGCTGCGTTTAGAAAAAGAAGGCCTGGTCACTTCCAGTAAAACTGTAACCGGAAGAGGCAGGCCGCAGCAATTGTGGTCACTTACCACTTTAGGGCAATCCCGTTTTCCTGATACCCACGCCGCACTTACCGTTAAGCTGATGGAAGTAATGAAAGAACTTCTGGGTGAAGGGGCTGTTTCGCAGCTGATTACCGCTAACGGTGAAAAAGGGACGAATAAGTATCTGAAAGAGCTGGAAGGTGTTTCAGATCTTGAAAAGAGAATTAATAGTTTTGTCTCCATCCGGACAAGAGAAGGTTATATGGCCCAGGTCATCAAAGATGATGAGGGTTTTATTTTTATAGAAAACCATTGCCCGATAGGTGCTGCTGCCCATGCAAATCCTGCAATATGCAGTGCAGAGTTTAAAACACTGCAAACTGTTATCGGTGAAAATGTGCCTATCAAACGTATAGAGTACATTGTTGACGGAGGCAGAAGATGTGCTTACCGTATCTCTTCAGATAAATCATAAGCTATCTATTCATATTTTTGGAGCCGGTTCTAAAGATAACCTTCTTCGCAAGATCAATGAGTTAATAGAATTCAGCTTTATTTAACTTCTGAACTTCGCATATCACAGGTTAGGTAGATGATTTTGCTGTTAAACCTTATATATTCCTGTTTTTTATTGGAATTTCACCATTTTATCTTGATTTTAGAGGGATCGTTAAGCTGCTTATTTTTGATAACCAGATTAATATCAGGTCTTTTATACACACCACATGAATGATAATAGCGCTTTACCCGATTCGGATCTGGTTTTAAGATTAAGGAATGGGGAAGAGGTTGCCTTTAAAATTATCTTTGACAGATGGTTTAAAAAATTGTATTATTTCAGTTTCAAATACCTTAAAAGTAAGGAAGAAGCAGAAGAGATGGTACAGGAGACGATGATGCAGTTGTGGGTTACCCGTGAAAAGTTAGATGAAAGATATCCCGTTTCTTCTTACTTATATACGATAGTAAAAAGACTTTCTTTAAACAGGCTTAAGCAGATTGCCAGTTCAAAATCTGCGGCCGAATATCATTTTGTCAATTTGAAAGTGACTGTTAATACCACAGAAGATGCATTGTCTTTAAGCGAGCTTAAAAGAATCACAGCGGAAGCATTAGCTTTAATGCCAGAAAAACAGCAGCAGGTCTACAGAATGAGTAGAAATGAGGGACTTTCCCTTGATGAAATTGCTCTTTCTTTAGGTATTCTTAAAAATACTGTCAAAAAACATCTTTCTGAGGCTTTGAAAATGATAAGGATTCATTTTTCTTCCCGTTATTACATTCTTTTAGTTTCATTGATTTCAATTATCAATAAATAATTCATTCAGATATTCTGTATTTAAAGCGTTTGGACACTGTTTTGACGATGTTTATTTTTTTTTATAAAAAAAATGAAAATCGACTACTTCTTTCTGTCACCTGAATTGTATTACTATTAAATCAGATCTATAAAATATCTGATGGCCGACCGGATGAATAGCGAAAGACTAAAAGACTTATTATATAGTTACCTGAACGAAACAATGGATCAGGAAGAATTTGATGAACTGCTTTTGTATGTAGGCGATGCCGATTATGAAAGCGTTTTTTATGAATCCATGGATCATGAACTGCAGGCGGACAGTGTTAAGTCTTTATTAAAGCTGGATAACCAGGAAAAAGTTTTTAAAAGAATAACAGAAGATCATCGTTTTTCGGCAGCAGTTACTGAGTTGCCTTCATCAACTGAAGTACCGGCAGAAAGATTTAAAATTTATAATAAAAAGGTGCTGAGTGCTGCAGCAATATTGATTATCGTTGCTACTGGTCTATACTTCAGCACATCTCTTTTTCGCACACCATTATCACCAGCACAGGCCTATCAATTTAAGCCAGGTCTGGGAAAAGCTGTTTTGACACTTGCTAACGGCAGCAAAATTAATTTAGAGAAGGCGGGGAAAGGTCAACTGGTGGATATGGCTGGTATTCAAATTATCAATACAAAGGAAGGCAGCCTCGTATATCATGCTGCAGAGCAGGATAAGAAAAGCAATTCTTCACTGAATACACTGCAGACCCCTGTAGGGAGCGGATACCAGGTGCAACTGCCGGATGGAACCAGGGTATGGCTGAATGCAGCCTCATCACTTACCTATCCTTCCAGTTTTGCCGGTGCCAAAGAACGTAGGGTTACCCTTAAAGGAGAAGCCTATTTTGAAGTGGCACATCAGAAAGATCAGCCTTTCAGGGTAGTAACTAATCAACAAATACTGGAAGTATTGGGAACGCACTTCAATCTCAATGCATACGCTGATGAACCCGATCAGAAAACTACCTTACTAGAGGGATCAGTAAAAATTAAATCCAATGGTGCCGGACAGTTCATTCTTAAACCTGGTCAGCAGTCGCGCGTAAAGCCAGGCACTGCCCGGATAGTGAATGTGGATACAGAAACTGTATTAGCCTGGAAAAACAACGATTTTGTCCTAAAGGATGAAGATTTCAGCGCAATCATGCGCAGAATTGCCCGCTGGTATAACGTAGAGATTATTTATGACGCCTCTGCTCCGGAAGATCTGGAGCTTGGCGGATGGGTGTCGCGTGCTAAAAACTTAGACGCTGTACTGAAAGTGATTGAATCAACCGGGAAAGTTCATTTTAAAGTTGAAGGAAGGAGGGTTACTGTGACGAAATAGCTACTCCACATTTTTAACAGTAATGCCTTTAAACAAAGAAGCCAGAGGTGCGCTAACACCTCTGGCAGATGGTCTGGCCTTACGTCAATAAATTTGCATCAGTATCAACTCAATCAACCAAACCTACCAAATGTATAAAATTTATACTAAACCATTTGGCGTGCCTAATAGTCATGTCCATAAATTCCTGCTGATTATGCGGTTAACTCTACTTTTGACCATAGTGGCGATAATGCAAGTAAGTGCTGCTGCATATGCGCAGCGCATTACCCTCAAGGAGAACAATGCACCTCTTGAAAAAGTTTTTAAAGAAATCCGTAAGCAAAGCGGGTATGACTTTGTATTCGACCGCAAGCTTCTGCTCAGGGCAAATAATGTAAATATAAACATCAGTAATGCTGCGCTGAAAGATGCGCTGGCAGCCTGTTTTGCCAATCAGCCCTTTACTTATACTGTAGAAGAGCAAACCGTGATTGTGAAGGAACGGGTAAAAATAGAAAAACCAAAAAATTACGTGAATGGTATTATTGTTACCGGTACAGTGGTTGATGAAAATGGGAAACCACTGTCCGGAATAACAGTAGCTGTAAAAGGTATTCCCGGAAACACGGTCACCAATAATGTAGGTAGTTTTATTCTTGCCAATGTAGATGAAAACGCTGTACTTATTTTTACTGCAGTAGGCAGAGAGCGGGTAGAGATTAAAGTAGAAGGAAGAGCCCATGTGATGGTAACGGTTAAGAGCAGGACAAGCGACCTGCAGGAAGTTGCAGTAAGTACAGGTTACCAGTTGCTGAAGAAAAGCAATATGGTAGGTGCCACTTCTACCGTAAAAATGTCTGATTTATATAACAATGGTATTAGTTCTATAGAACAGCTGATCCAGGGTAAACTGGCCGGTGTAACCGTTACCAATACCAACGGACTGGTGGGGGCAAGGCAAAGGACCAGGGTTCGTGGTACCTCTACACTGTCCGGTTCAGCAGAGCCGATCTGGGTAGTGGATGGTATAGTGCAGGAAGATCCGCTGCCTTTCAAAGCGCAGGAATTGAATACACTGGGCGCTATTACACCAGATAATGCTGATTATATCAGAAACTTTGTAGGTAATTCCATTGCCTGGTTAAATCCAAATGACATCAATGAAATTACAGTACTGAAAGATGCAGCTGCAACCGCAATATATGGCGTAAGGGCTGCGAACGGCGTAATTGTGATTACGACCAAACGAGGGAAGGCCGGACCAGTTTCGATCAATTATTCTGTGGCCATGAGTAGCAATGAACGGGTTACTTACGATAAGTTAAACCTGATGAATTCAAAAGAACGGGTGGCTTTATCACGGGAGATCTTTACCCGCGGACTGGTATCAAATCTTGTGAACAATAATATTGGCTACGCTGGTGCGGTAAATGATTATCTGTATGCCAAAACGATCACTGCAGATCAGTTCAATACACGTGTTGCTGCACTGGAAACCACTAATACAAATTGGTTTGATATCCTTTTCAGGACACCGTTCAGCATAAGCCATAACCTTAGTGTTTCGGGCGGCAGTGACAATACATCCTATTATACCTCTTTTGGTTACAACGATGTAAAAGGAACAGCAATAGGCAATGATAGTAAAGGCTTCACGGGTAATATCAGTGTAAGTTCCCAGGTTTCAAAAAAGTTTAATGTGTCTGCCAGATTATCTGCTTCGAAAAGAACAACATCAGCTTTCAACCAGGTCGATCCTTATGCATATGCCTCAAAAACCAACCGGTCAATAGAGGCTTACAATCCCGATGGATCGCTGTCATTTTACAGGAACCTCAGTGAAAGGAAGTTTAATATTTTAAATGAAATAGCGAATACCGGAAATACAAACAGCGTACTCTCTGCAAATGCCTCAATCGATGCTAATTATGATATTTTACCTGGCCTTAAGCTACAGAGTTTACTCAGTTATAACTCTATTGCTACAACGGGAGAGAGTTATGCTACAGAGCAGTCTGAGTATGTTGCCAGAACCTACAGGTTTTACGATTATGGGATGTTTAAACCCATAGATGCGGGCTATAAAGAAAGTAGAATGCCTGTTGGAGGTGAATATAATATTGATCAGAACAGTAACAATTCATGGAGCTGGCGTAACAGTATTTCTTACAATAAAGCATTTAATGTGAAACATGTACTGGCGGTAATGATCGGCCAGGAAATGAACAGTTCCAGATATACCGGCTATGCAAATACTTCGCTAGGTTACCTGAGAGACCGGGGAAAAGCATTCGCTACACTTCCGGCAAGTATAATCTCTTCCGGGATTTCGTCTGTGAATGAATACACTACCCGTTTTGTGCCTAAAATTACAGATAACCTTACGAATACCACAGGTATATACTTTACTTCGAGTTATACTTATGATAACCGTTATGTGGCCAACTTCAGCTTACGTAATGACAGGTCAAACCGCTTCGGACAGTTCACCAATGCAAAATTTAATCCTGTATATGCAGGTGGGGTAAGATGGAATATGGCCAATGAGAAATGGTTTGCTTCGTCTTACTGGCTCTCTAATCTGAGTCTGAGCGGCTCTTTTGGTTACCAGCGAAATATCTCTGCTGCGGTTAGTCCGGATTTGATTATCAAAACACCGGGTTCATCGGTGCAGAATGGTGTGATTGATGATTACACAGGGGATATGCTGCTTACCATTAGCTCTTTACCTTATGGTAATCTGCGCTGGGAACAGAACAGTAGTATGAATTTAAGTTTGGATTTCAGTTTACTCAATAACAAGGTACAAGCATCGTTTTCTTATTATAACAAACGTGGTAAAGACCTGATTACTGCACTGCAGGTACCGCTGGAATATGGCGTGACCAGTATGCTGGTTAACGGAGGGTCCATGAATAATTCCGGGTATGAGTTATCTGCAAACTTTGTACCCATCAGAACCAAAAACTTTACCTGGTCGGTTGGTATCAATACGTCAAAAAATAACAATGAAATCTTAAATTCAGGCACACAGCTCCGTACCTGGCGCACAGCAGTATTAGGAGGACTCAATAATCCTGGTGATCCCGTGTCTGGTTTTTATGCGTTTAAAAATGCCGGGATTGATCCGGCAACAGGTATTCCTAAAATAGACCTGAGTGTGGCCAAAGGTAAAGATCCGTTCACAGATCCAACGGCCTATCTGCAGTATATGGGAAAAATGGATCCTGATTTTATTTCCGGCCTGAATATGAATTTCCGCTACAAAATGCTCTCGCTGAGCAGCAGTTTTTATCTGCAGCTGGGTGGTAAAAAGTTTCTCACGCCACTCTATGACGGTAATCAGAATCTCCCGAATGAGTTTGAGAATTTCTCCAGAAATGTGTTGAACAGATGGACGCCAGCTCATACAGATGCGACTATTCCCGGACTGCCTGATTCTACCATTCCTTCTGTATTGATTCCGGGAAGTACACACGCCGAAAAGATCTATGATCTATATAATTATAGCGCAGACCGTGTGGTAAGTGGTTCCAGTTTACGCTGCCAGAATATCAATGTTTCTTATGCCTTAAGTAAAGAACTGATCAAAAGACTGCGATGTAAAAACGTAAATATTGGTGCGGGTATCAGTAATCCTTTTTCGTTCAATAGCAAAGCCTTTGAAGGACAGGATCCTGAAGTAGCCACCGGCGGGCAGCCGAGAACCAGGGCATATACACTCAATTTAGCTATTAGTCTATAATTATCAGATCATGAATAAAAAGAAATTTACTCTATATAGCCTTTTACTCCTGGGTATAGTATTTGGCTCCTGCAAAAAGTTCCTTGCAGAATACAGTCAGGATGCCATCAGGCCAACAACAACCGCAGATCTGGAAGCATTGATGTACAGCGATGCCTATCCTTACAATACGCCATTTGATAGTTTCGATCTGTTGACTGATGATATCCAGTGTAATGGACTGGCCAAAGGAAATGACAATGTTCCGGTAGCAGGATATAGTGATATTTTACAGGTGGGCATGGGTATGTTTAAGTTCGACCCTCAGATGTTTGAAGGCTCTTCTACCATCGCTGAGCGTGCAGATGTATATACTGCGTATTATACTAAAATTAAAGGATGTAATGTGGTGATGGATTATCTGAATAAGGTGTCCGGAAGTGAAGCCAGTAAGAATGCTATTTTAGGTCAGTGTTTGTTTTTAAGGTCTTTTTACTATCTGAAACTGGTCACTACTTATGGGAAACCTTACAGCGGGGCTGGTGTAAATCCGGAAGCAGCGCCTGGTGTACCACTCATACTTTCCAGCCAGGTTAAAGATGGTGGTGTGAAAAGAAATACGCTGAAAGAAGTTTACGATCAGGTTGAAAAAGATTTGCTGCAGGCAGCAGATTTACTTCAGAATAATTTTGAACCGCCCACAACTTTCAGGGTTGGTGCATCTTCAGCCAATACATTGTTATCACGTTTTTACCTCTACCGGGGCTTGAATACAGACTGGGATAAAGCTATCGCCTATGCCGGCCGCGTATTGACAGTAAAATCATCATTGACAAATCTAAGTGGTTATTATGCAACAGGTTTTTTTATTAATCAGGGCATTTACCTTTCTACCGGGCCAGAAGTTTTGTGGGGTTACGGAGGTTCTACAACCACAGAGAGCAATCCCTACTTTCCTTTACAACAGCAGTTTTATCCACCATATGCTGTTTCTATCAGTCTTGCTAACCTGTATAACAGAGGAGATGGAGAGAATACAGGTAATGAGGGAGATTTACGCTACAAAACATACTTTTCTACTTATGATAATGGTGGTGTCTTCTTATTTAAGTCCAACAAAGCGCCTTCAAATGTCAAGTATGGTGGTAAAGGATTGCGCGTAGCAGAGGTTTATCTGAACCGGGCAGAAGCTTATATTAAACGTTTTATTCAAAGCGGAAACGCAGCAGACCGGAATGCAGCTTTGTCTGATCTGAATTATTTGAGACGCAACCGTTATGATACACGCAATACATCTTACACACCAGTGGAGATTACAGATGCTGCTGCATTGTTTAAATTTTGTCAGGACGAGCGGCGCAGAGAACTTTGTCTGGAAGACGGGCATCGCTGGGTAGACATTAAAAGATGGGGGCTTGCTGTTACGCATACTTTTATTGCTGCGTCCGGCAGCGCAACACAACATGTACTGCAGGCCAATAGTAATTTGTATGCTTTGCCAATTCCTTATGTTGCTTTTCTCAATAACCCTCAATTAGTCCAGAATCCTCAATAATGATGTTGTCAGTTATGATCATCAGTTTTACCTAAATGAATCATCAGATGAACTATAAATATACCTTAAGTATGCTCACTTTATGTGCGTTGCTTACTTTAAACTCCTGTAAAAAAGAGGAGGGTGCGCTAACTCCTTCCGGTAGTATTGACAGCTATGTGCTTCCGCAAGGGAACAATGCATTTGACAATACGATTGTGGGTTACTATCAAAAATACAATTCTTATCTATTGTATAAATTTAATCGTAAAGATATCTACTGGAGGCCTGATGGCTATACCATACCCAGCGAACGTGCTGATAGCACCGGGCATGAAGTAGAGATGGCTGAAGTGGCCTATATTCCGGCACAGCTTGAGCTGATCAAAACGAATCTTTTTGATTTATATTCAGATAAATTCCTGAAGAAGTTTTTACCTGCAAAAATTTTGCTTTGCAGCAAAGTAGATTCGGTGAGTGCAGTATTTGATTTTGAGACTTTAAAATTCCGGAAGTCGGCCGTTAGTGTGGGTGCCTATTCCTATGATAACAGTATTTGCGTGAACTATGGCAATGTGAAAGTTACGACCATGACCGCCGCGGACAAAGTTGTTTTTCTGAAAAAAATCAATACCATGTTTGTGGAGAACATCACTGCCCGTGGTTTATCCCTGCCTACCATTGAATTTACGAATTCAGCTGATTATGCGTCTTCCATGACTACTTATGCTGAAGCGTATGGCAGAGGGATCATTGCAGGTTTCAGTGCAACAAGTCCGTCAATGGACTGGAATATGTACATCAGGGCAATGGTTACCTTGTCTGAAACGAAGCTCAACCAGGAAACACCATTGCCTGCATCAGATGTATACCCGGCTCCTGAGCCTGTAGGTATCCTGAATCCTGTGATAGATACAAATGGTCAGATCAGGAAGCGCTATACGCTGGTTAGAAATTATTTTATCAATGCCTATGGCGTCGATTTGCAAACCATCGGAAATGCGGCCAATCCATCAAATTAAAAATACACATACACACCATGAATCCTTCTTGCTCCTGTTCCCTGTTTCGCAGGGGGCAGGGCATGAAAAAAGACCAGCCTAATCCAGAATGATGAAAATTTTTAAAAAAATACTGTTATACCTGCTGCTGGTATTGCCTAGTCAGTATCTGCATGCACAGTCAGTACAAGCTATTCCGCAAATCAGTAAATATATCAAGCCGGGAGCCAAAACTTTTAAAGGGATGTTTAACATTTATGTACAGGATGATAAATATCTGGTTGAAATTCCCGATGAGCTGCTCGGCAGGGAAATCCTGACCAGTGTAACAATTATCAGCGGTTCTGCACAGCGTAAGCGTAATCCTGGTATGCGTTTCGGCTTCGCCGGGGATGCAGTAAATGACCGGGTCATCCGTTTTAAAAAGGGAATAAATGGCAAGATGAATCTGGTTGCACCAGATTTTATTCAGGCTACTGATACCTCAAATATGTATTACAATTCGATCAAAGCTAATCTGGTACCCACCTTACTTGCGTTTGACATTATCGCTGTCGGAAATGCGAGCTCACTGATTGATATCACCTCGCTGTTTGCTGGCGATAGTGATCTTTTTTCTCTAAAGGGAGCTGCTGCAGAACTGAAACTGGGAGAATTTGAAGCTGCTAAATCCAGGATACTGGGGGTGAGCAGTTTTGAAAACAACGTCGTGTTTCGTTCCATTAAAAGTTATGGTGAAGCTGCTGCTTCGCCACCAGCCCAGATTGAAACACCGAAGCCGGACGCACCTGCAAAAGCAGAAGAAACTAATCCTACCATGTGGGAGGTGGGGTCTAGCTGGTTTCTGTTGCCACAGCTGCCTATGCAACAACGTTATGCGGATAGGCGAATAGGCTACTTTGTCACAGGGCTGACCAGTTATGATAAAAATCCTGAAAAAACTGAATATTTAGCTGTCGCCAACAGGTGGCGGATGGAACCTAAAGCAGAGGATCTGCAGAAATTTAACAATGGTGAACTGGTAGAACCTGCAAAACCTATTGTTTTTTACATTGACCGCAATACACCTGCTTACCTTATTCCTTATATGATTGAAGGCGTAAATGCATGGCGCAAGAGTTTTGAGAAAATAGGCTTTAAGAATGCCATCACGGGTAAGCTGGCACCTACACTAAAAGAGGATCCTGACTATAGTATGGAGGATGCCAGGTATTCTTATATCTCGTACAAACCTTCAGAAATGGCCAATGCCTATGGTCCGCAGGTAGTTGACCCGCGTTCCGGTGAAATCCTGACCTCACATGTTGCTGTATTTCACAATATTCTTGAGTTGCTGCAACGCTGGTATTTTTCCATGTGTGCAGCTACAGACCCGGCGGCTCGTAAAATCCCGATGAGTAAAGATTTAATGGGCGCGCTGGTTAAAAACGTGATTACGCATGAAGTAGGTCACACCCTTGGCTTGCGTCATAATTTTGCAGGCAGTTCTTCTTATTCGGTTGACAGTATCCGTAACCGTGATTTTGTCAGAAAAAACAGTTTCGGCCCCTCTGTGATGGACTATATGCGCTTCAACTATGCAGCACAGCCGGAAGATAAAATGACTCCTGCAGATTTATTGCCGGTAATTGGTGCATATGATAATTATGCGATTGAATGGGGATATAAATATATGCCTGAGAAAAATCCGAAAACTACAGCAGAATACCTGACTGCATGGGTTTCTGAGAAAAGAAAAGATCCTAAATTTTTCTATTTAGAGGAGTCGGATGCTTTTGATCCAAGAGTGCAGAGTGAAGACATTGGCGACAATAACATGAAGGCAAACGCGCTTGGTGTAGAGAACCTGAAAAGGATTATGGCCAAGCTTAATCAGTGGGGAGACGGTCCGGATCAGGACTATTCTACCTTAAGGTCGATGTACCGTGCCGTTGAAGGACGCTATTTTCAATATTTGCAGCATGTAGTTAAAAATATAGGGGGCGTACATAATGACAATGCACTGCGTACTGAAAATAAAAGTAATTATATCCCCGTAAGTGATACCCAGCAAAAGGAGGCAGTGGCTTATTTAAAGAAATATATGCTTACTGAACCAGAATGGTTATATCCTGCAAACATAAAGATGAAAACAAAGTTTAACTTCGATACAGATATCGAAGATACTTATAGTGATCTATTGGGCAGACTGCTGGCAAAATATTCCCAGCTGGCCACGATAGAAAATATAACAGGTAAATCAGACTATGCTCCCAGTGAATTTTTAGGTGATCTGCAGCAGTTTATTTTCAGGGATATTGAAAATGGTAAGCCCATTTCGCGCTATAACAGGATGTTGCAAAGAACCTACCTGAATAGAATTTTGTTGCATGTAGATAATCCGGCAAATTTCGGCAACAACATCGGCCTGATTATGAATAAGCAGATGCTGCTCATTCAGCAGCAAGCGAAAGCTGGTGCAGCAAAACAGAGCGATTTCATCACTAAAAGTCACCTTACTTCCATCGCAAATATGATTGCCGTGTGGCACAGCGGTAAGAATGACGCTTACTTAACCAAATAAACCCTATGCTGAGCGTAATAAGTGATATGCATCCTATTGAACGAACAATTTCAACAACTAAAATGAAAAATATCTTAATTATACTATTTACGGTAAGCCTTTTCTTTTACTCTGCCGCAGTTTCTGCACAGGGAAAACAAAAACCAAAAGTCAAAGCCGTGAACACTGTACCGGCAAATGTGATGCCGGCAAGTGTGATGCCGGCAAATGAGCTGATGCCTTTTGATAAGTTCTTTAAAAAGACAATGAAGACTACTCCGGGAGAGTTTACCGTTTACCAGGATGGCCCGAAGTATTTCCTGGAGATTCCTGCTTCTGCATTAAATACAGATCTGCTGGTTATTGGTGACATTATACGGGGATATTCGAAAAGTGTTGCACAATCTTCAGGAATCATGCGTTTTATCAAAGGTACAGGCAATAATTTGAATGTGACCAGAGAAGTGTATAAAGAAGCACTGTCGCCAGACTTTAACCAGGGTATGGAAAGTTTAGTACAGAAATCCAACCTTGTCCCTGTTAGTTTTGTCCTTCCGGTAGAAGCTGCCGGAAAAACCAGGGGCAGTTATATTATTGATGTCACCAGGCAGTTAATGGAAGGCGGAGATCTTTTTTCTTTCAAAGATGTGAGTGACTTAAGCAATTCTGATGCAGCACGTTCTGGTGTACAGCAGGTAAAAGTGGCACAGAAAGGGGTGGTTTTCACTGTACTGCGTACGCAGACACAGCCCGGCAATAGCATTAATGGTAGCAAGGCAATAGACCGTGCCGTAGCATTTATGCTGAACCTGGGTATTCAGCGCATGCCGGATACACAGATGAAGGTAAGAGAGGCAGATGTTAGAGTAGGTTTTGGGACGGTGAATTACAATGATTTTGGTAAAAATCCGTATGGTGTAAGAAATGTAAAGGTCATCACCAAATGGAATCTTGAAGTGAAAGCGGCCGACCGGAAGAAATATGCTGCGGGAGAATTGGTGGAACCGCTAAAGCCCATCAGCATTTTTATTGATCCGGTTACGCCTGCACCTTTTGTACCTGCTATCAAAAAAGCAGTACAACAATGGAATACTGCGCTCGAGGCTGCAGGATTCAAAAATGCACTGGTAGTAGTGAATACTGAAAAAGAAAACTGGCTGTCTGCGGGCAAGCTATTGATAGAATGGGGAAATGCAGGTCAGGGTATGCCAACCAATGTGGTTACAGACCCGCGTACTGGAGAAATCCTGGCAGCGAAAATGAATATCGGCGATAATTTAATCAATGACCTGCTGCCCTCTTACTTTGCTAAATGCGCATTTATAGATCCAAGAATCAGGAAAGACCTGTACCATCCTGAAGTGAGAAAAGAAATATTGGAATGGAAAGTAGCTATGGCATTGGGTGAATTGCTGGGTATGGTACCAAATCTCCATGGCAGTGCGGCGTATAGCCCTAAACAACTCAGATCGGGCGCATGGCTGAAAACCCATAGTTTCACTTCGTCTATTACCGATGATACCGAGTTTAATTACGTATTGCAACCAGGAGATCAAGTGGATGTGGCAGATTTGCTGCCTCATGTTTCCAGTTATGATAAAATGGCTGCAGGCTGGGCTTACAGAATTTTTGGCGAGCCTGCTGCGGAGAAAAAAGCTTTAGCCGGCTTAAAATCTACAGATGCCGAACTACTCTTCCTGGAAGAGAATAAAAGTGATCCCTTTACACGCAGAGGCGACCTCTCTGATGACCAGCTCGAGGCATCAGAACTGGGCATGAAAAACGTGGAGCGCTACTATCTCCAGGTAGAGCAGATGACAGCAGCAATGAATGACAAGGATGAGGACTGGACCAACTTCAAAATACTTTCCAACGCTTTTCAAAAAAGTTACCAGCTGTATACAGACAATGTGGTGAGTTATATTGGTGGGGTTTCCACCCGCCCGATGTTAAAAGGTTACAATGATGTACCTGTAATTTATACGTCTAAAAAAGATCAGCAAAAAGCAATGGCGCTGTTGAATACCTGGTTCTTTAATGGCCCGCCTGTTTGGATACAAAGTAAACAAATGAATTTACTGAACAGTGAAGCTGAAGCTGTAAAGATGGGCAGAAGTACGCAGGATGCGCTGCGCAAATTCATCACACCAGAAGTACTCAATAACCTGATTAAGGCAGAATATGCCCTGGGAAAAGATGCCTATACCGTGAGTGATTTATTTACTGATCTTGACCGTTATGTTTTCAAGAATTTTGATACTACGCTTCCGTTCAATGAATATACCATGCTGATGCAAAATAATTTTGTATACGATCTTACGGATGCGGCAGTGAAGAACAACAATATTACCGGCGGACTAAATGATGCGAGTGAAGTGCTGCACATGTATTTTATCAGAACGATGGCGCATGTTGGAGAAATGGGCGAAAAACACCAGGATCCAAGAGTACGTGAACGGTATAAGATGATGAAGCAGAAGATTGAGCGCGATATCAACCAGAAACCAAATTAATTTATTGACATCCATGATTGATCATGGCCTGAGGAAATGATGGTCATGATCAATTTTACGCATAAAAAAGATGATGAAACAGATAATGATAGTGCTCTTGATCACCTTCGGCACCA
>Ga0247807_10000809_pt1 | contig 19152 bp, 17 predicted proteins | sample UWRJL074202C1_FD_179931 | JGI IMG/M metagenome (GOLD analysis project Ga0247807, IMG submission 179931) | Plant litter microbial communities from Arlington Agricultural Research Station in Wisconsin, United States - UWRJ-L074-202C-1 | ecosystem: Environmental > Terrestrial > Plant litter >...
AGCCATGCCCACACGCACCACAACAGCCATCGCGGCGACCGTGCTCGTCACGCTCGCCATGAGCCTCGCCGCCTGCAGCGCAGCCGAAGCGCCGGAGACGGATGCGGCGGCGGGAGCAGAGACCGGAAGCGCGATCTCCGCAGAACGCTGTGAGGCGAACGAGGCCGCGGGGAAGATCAACTTCCTCACCGGGTACTTCTACCAGGCGTCGGCGTCGATCCTCAACACCATCGCGGCCGACGAGCTCGGCTACTTCGACGCGCTCTGCCTCGACGTCGACATCCAGCCCGGCACGGGCGACACGGGCGAGAACGCGCAGCTGCTCGCCTCGGGCCAGGTCACCTTCACCGGTGTCGGGGAGCAGAACCTGATCCAGGCGCAGGACAACGGCATCGACATCCTCGGCGTCTCGACCCTGTCGAACGTGGGCCTCGAGATCCTGATGACCAACACCGACGTCAAGGACCTGAAGGACCTCGACGGCACGATCCTCGGCCAGAAGGGCAACATGCCGCCCGCTGTCGAGGCGATGCTGACCAACGCCGGCGCCGACGTCTCGTCGATGCAGCAGGTCGTGGTCGGCTACGACCCGACGATCCTGCCGCGCGGCCAGGTCGAATCGCTCACCGGGTTCATCTCCAACGAGCCCAACCTGCTCGAGGCGGCCGACTTCGACGTGACCGTGTGGCGCCCGTTCGACTTCGGCGTGCCGAGCTCGCTCGGCACCATCGCCGTGAACCCGGCGTTCGCCGAGGCGAACCCCACCGCCGTCGAGGACTTCCTGCGCGCCAGCCTGCACGCCATCGAGTACTGCGACGACAACACCGAGGAGTGCGTCGAATACGCGTCCGTACTGTCGGGCGAAGGCTACGACGTGGCGCACAACGTGAAGATCTGGGGAACCGAGTCGGGCATCATCGCCGAGAACCAGCCCGCCGACCGCCCGATCGGCCTGATCGACACCGCGAACATCGACGCGATCAGCGAGTTCCTCGTCGACACCGACCAGATCTCCGCTGCCCCCGACGACGTGCAGTCGTACATCGACAACAGCTTCATCGAGAACATCTACGACGGCACCACGCTCATCTGGCCGGCCCCGTAGGTTCCCCTCGTTCCGGCCCTTCGACGGGCTCAGGGACCGCCCAGTCCCCGAGCTCGTCGAAGGGCCCTCCAGCACCACCGAACACAGAAAGCGCGCACCATGTCCGAACGCGAATACGGCATCTTCCTTCCCATCGCCAACGGCGGATGGCTCGTCTCCGAGACGGCGCCCCACCCCGACGGCAGCTACGACTACAACAAGAAAGCGGCCGTCATGGCCGAAGACGCGGGCATGGACTTCGTGATGTCGATGGGCAAGTGGAAGGGCTTCGGGGGTACGACCGACCACTGGGGCCGCACCCTCGAGTCGATGACCATGATGGCGGGCATCGCCGAGGCCACCCAGCGGGTGAAGATCTGGGCGACCGTGCACGCCAACGTGCACAACCCCGTGGTCGCGGCGAAGATGTTCACCACTATCGATCAGATCTCGGGCGGCCGCGCCGGCATGAACATCGTCTCGGGCGCCTATGCCGAAGAGTTCGAGCAGATGGGCGAGTGGGACGCGAGCCTGTCGAAGGAGGCTCGCTACCGCATGGTCGACGAGTGGACCGAGGCCGTGACCCGTCTCTGGACGGAGGACAGGGTCTCCCTCGACGGGGAGTTCTTCACGCTCACCGACGCCGAGTCCCGACCGCACCCGGCGAAGCCGCCGACGATCATCAGCGCCGGCAACTCGGAAGCGGGCCGCGACTTCCAGGCACGCCGCAGCAACGGCGCGTTCCTCTCCGGCGCGACGATGGAGGAGCTGCGCGACTCGTCCCGCGACGTGCACAGCCGCGCGGCGGCGCTCGGCCGCGAGGTCAAGACCTACGGCATGCTGACGATCGTGATGGCCGAGACGGATGCAGCGGCCGAGAAGCGAGTGGACGAGATCGGTGTCGGCGTCGACCGGGAGGCGCTCGCGAACATGCGTGTCTCGTGGGGCATGCCGCGCGACCGCGTGAGCTCGTGGACCGAGTCGGCGACGGGTCACGACGCGTTCCAGACACCCTACGTGTTCGGCTCGCCCGAGACGATCGTCGGCCACATCGACAAGGTCATGGACGGCGCCGAGCTCGACGGTCTCATGCTGATCTTCCCCGACTACCTCGAAGACCTGCCGCCGTTCGGCGAGCAGGTGCTGCCCGTGCTGCGTGCCCGCGACGCCGAGGCCCGCTCGTGACCGGGCCCACCGGCCTGGTCGCGCTCGAGGCGCTCCCCGGCGCGCTGCTCGTCGTCGACGTGCAACGCTCCTTCGCCGACCCGGCGTACCTGGTCGGCTACGGCCTCGACGCCGCGGCATCCGCCTCCGTCGTCGACGCCATCGCGGCGACCGCGGCGCTCGTCGACGACGCCCGAGCGCAGGGGGTGCCCGTGGTCTGGATCGAGCTGGGCTCGGAGCCCGGCCGACCGTGGCGGTCGAGCGGCTGGCTGCGCGGCGGCGCCCTCGACGATCCGATGGGCGACGAGGAGCCGTGCATCGTCGGCACCCCCGGAGCCGAGTGGTACGGCCTCGAGCCCGCCGTCGGTGAGATCCGCGTGGTCAAGCGCGGCTACAGCGGATTCCTCGGCACCGACCTCGATGCGCTCCTCCGTGCCTCGGGCGTCGAGTGGGTAGCCGTGGCCGGTCTCACCAGCGAGTGCTGCGTCGCCGCGACCGCCACCGACGCGGTGCAGCTCGACTACCCCGTGGTGATCCCCGCGGAGGCGACAGCCGCCTACGACGTGCGCATCAACGACAACGCCCTCGAACAGCTCGCCCTCAACGTCGGACGCGTGGTCACCAGCGCCGAACTCACCGCCCTCTTCGCGGCATCCGCCCCAGCCTCCGCTGCGGCGCGAACCGCCCTCTCTGGAAAGCCAGTGCACGCATGACCGCCACGACCGACAACCCCGGCCACCTCCACCTCGCGTTCGACCTGTCGTTCACCCACTCCGAGGGCCGCTGGGCTCGCCCCGGATCGTGGGCGGGCCGCACCTTCCCCGACGTGCGGATGTTCCAGGAGCTGGCCGTCACCGCCGAGCGCGGCGGAATCGACATGCTGTTCTTCGGCGACGGCACGGGCCTGCCCGACACATGGCGCGGGTCGACCGACGCCGCGGTCGAGTGGGGCGTGCAGTGGCCCCGCCACGACATGAGCCCGTTCATCGCGGCCATGTCGGCGGTCACCGAGCACATCGGCTTCGGGCTCACCTACTCGTCGACGTTTATGCACCCGTTCTACGTCGCCCGCCTGCTCAACTCCCTCGACCATGTGACGAACGGACGCATCGCCTTCAACGTCGTCGCCTCGACCCGGGTCTCCGACGCCGCGAACTACGGCTACGACAGACTGCCGGAGCACGGCCAGCGGTATGAGCGCATGGACGAGTTCATCTCCGTGTGCCAGCAGCTGTGGGACTCGGTCGAACCCGACGCGATCGTGATGGACCGGGAGACAGGCAGGTTCGCCGACCCCGCGAAGGTGCACGCCATCGACCACCACGGCGCGTTCTTCGACGTGAAGGGTCCGCTCACGAGCGTGCCGAGCCCGCAGGGCCACCCGGTGCTCGTGCAGGCGGGCAACTCGCCCCGCGGCATCGCCACGAGCGCGACGTTCGCCGACCTGATCTTCGGCTTCGGCGGCAATCTCGCCTCGCAGGTGCGGCACCGCACGATGCTCGACGCCGAGCTCGTCGCCAACGGCCGCGATCCGCGCGACGTCGGAATACTCTGGGCGACCCAGCTCGTCATCGGTCGCACGGAGGACGAGGCGCGCGCCCGCAAGCAGGAGATGCTCGCCTACTGGGGGCACGAGGCCGTCGGCGCGTACCTGTCGTACAACTCCGGCTACGACTTCTCGACGGTGGGCGAGTCCATCATCCTCGGCGAGCTCAACGAGACGATCGTCGCGTCAGGCGCCTCTCCGTCGGGTCTCGTCGGCATGCTGGTCGCCGAGCTGGGCGCCGACCACTCCATGACCCGCGCCGAGTTCTTCGAACGCGGCTGGCAGCACGCAGTCGGCTACGACTCGACGATGTCGGGCACCGCGTCGCAGCTCGCCGACCAGTTGGAGGAGAACTTCGCGGCCACCGGCTCCCGCGGCGGTTACATGATCGGCAACCCGCTGAGCATGCCGAGCTCGTACGTCGACATCATCGAGCTGCTCGTGCCCGAGCTTCGTCGTCGCGGCACGATGGGACCCGCCTACCCGGGACGCACCCTGCGCGAGAACCTCGCGTCGTGACTCTGGAGGGCGCGGTCCGCCGGGGCGACCGTGCCCCCGGGTCGCACGGTGGGCCGGCGGACATCTGGCGTCAGACCCTGTTGCTCTGCTGCCTGATCGGGACGACCCAGATGACCTGGGGCACGATCGTTCCGGCGCTGCCGCTGTACATCGATCGTTTCGGCGGGACGGCGCTCGTGCTCGGCCCGATCATCGCCGCCTTCGGGGTGGGGCGGGCGGTCGCTAACATCCCGGCCGGGCTCGCTCTGCGCTGGTGGCGCCCCCGCACCTACCTGCGGGTGGTCTGCGTGCTGCTGGTCGCCGTGACGGCGGTCACGGGACTGAGCCCGGATGCCGGCGTGCTCATCGCGGCGAGGGTGGTTGCCGGAGTGCTCGGCGGCGCCGGCGTGACCATCGGCTTCGCGGTGCTGGTCGCCGGCGCGCCGCACGCACTGCGGGGCCGGATCATGGCCACCGCCACCGCGGTGCAGATGTCGGCGGGCGCTTTCGGCGCGTTCCTCGGCGGGCTCGTCCTGACCTGGTTCCCCCTCGAGGTGGCGTTCGCGGTCGCGAGCCTCCCGCTGGCACTCTGCCTGGTGTGGGACGCGATCGCCCCGGCTTCTCACTACTGGCGGTCGCTGCGCACTCGCGACGTCGCCGAAGGAGCGACGGGAGGTACCGGCGATGTGGCCCGCGTCGCATCCGCCGGCCTGCTCTGGATCGTCGCGGCGCTCGCCATCAACTCGTTCGCGACCTTCTTCGCCCGCTTCGGCGGGGAACAGGGGCTGATCCCGCTGCTGGGCTACGAGCGGGGCGGGCTCACTCCGCTCACCCTGGGCCTCGCGCTCGCGGCGGCGACACTCGTGTCGCTCGCTGCGATGCCGGTCGTCGGCGCGATCATCGACCGCGGGCGCCGGCTCGCGGTGCTGTTGCCTGGCAGTATCGCGGCCGCCGGGGCGCTGTTGCTGTTCCCGCTCGCGCACGACCCGTGGCTGTTCGCCGTAGTCGTCGTGCTCTACGGTCTCGCGTCGAGCGTCGCCGGCGTGGTTCCTGCGGTCGTGATGAGCGAGGCCGTGCCCGCGCGCCACAGCGGTTTCGTCGTCGGCCTCACCCGAACGGCGGGCGACGTCGGAGCGGTCGTCGGGCCGTTGCTCGCGTTCACCGTCTTCGACGCGCGAGGTGCCTGGCCCGCGGTGTCGGTGATCGCCGGGGTGCTGCTCGTCTCCGCGCTGCTGCTGGTGCGGGTCGCCGGGCGCAGGCGATAGCGTGGAGCAATGCCGCACCTCCTGCACCTCGACTCGTCCGCCGACCTGACCAACTCGCGCACCCGCGCGGTGGGGGAGTCGTTCGTCTCGGCGTGGCTCGCCGCCGACCCGCAGAACACCGTGTCGCACCGCGACCTGCACCGCGATCCGCCGCCGCATCTCGCCGACGCGGCGCTGCACTGGCCCGCGGGCAGTCGCCCGGAGGGATCGACGGCGCCGCCCGCCGAGGCCGAGGCCCTGCAGCGGACGCTCATCGACGAGCTGCTGGCCGCCGACGTGCTTCTCGTCGGCGCACCGCTCTACAACTACTCGATGCCGTCGACCCTCAAGGCGTGGATCGACCACATCCACGTTCCCGGCGTCACCGCTCCGTCCGGTTCAGACACGCAGCCGATGCTCGGCCGGCCTGCCGTGATCGTCACCGCGAGGGGCGGCGCCTACGACGCGGGCACTCCGACCGCCGATTGGGACCACGCCGTGCCCGCCCTGCAGCTCATACTCGGCACCGCGCTCGGGATGCCGACCACCGTCATCACCACCAGCCTCACCCTGGCCGGCGAGGTCGCCGCGCTGGCCGACCAGCTCGAGCGGTCGAACGAGGAGCTGCTGCTCGCCCACGACGAGGCCCGGTCGGCCGGCAGCCGGCTCGGTGGCATGACGCGGCTCGAGTAGTCGGCACCGGCCTGCGCCGCTGACCGCAAGGAACCGGTCAGGAGCGTGCGCGCGACAACTCGTTGACGAAGGCGGCCTCGTCGATCTGGTGCGGAGAGATGCCGAAGTCGTGTCCGTCGCCCTTGACCCCGCTCCAGGCGAAGTCCCCTCGCACGATCGCGGCCGCGACCTCCGCGTCTCCCGGACTGTGGCCGACGATCCACGCCACGAGGTCGGCCGTGACGAAACGGTTCGAACGGTCGAAGGCGTGCCAGTGGTCGGCGGCCGCGTATCCGCCCTTCGAGCCGATGTCGCGCACGACGCTGGCCCGCTGGGCGGAGCGCAGGGCGAACGAGACGTGCAGCACCCGGTCGCAGGCTTGCCGCCCTAGTGCGGCCACCCCGTCGAGGGCGATGCTTCTCGCGCCGGTGAGAGCGAGCGCCTGATACAGCTGCGGAAGCGGGTTCTCCTTGCCCTTGGCGGCGAACTCCTTGTGGGCGATGAAGATCGTACGGAACGTGAGCCAGTCGAGCACGACCCGCTCCGCGTCCGGGGTGAGGCAGCGCTCACGCAGCCAGCCGGGAAACCCTCCGTCGACGACGGTCGCGTGGCCGTGCGTCGACTGCTGTGTGATCGGTTCGGCCGAGTCGAGCTCGTCGGCGAGCAGGCTCAGGGTCGCGGGCTCGAACAGGCCGACGGCGTCGAGCGCGAGGTCGAGGTCGCGCTCGTTCCTCTCGATCGTACGGTCGGCGGCCTCGCGGCTCGCCGCGCCCGACCGCTTCGCCGCCTTGCGGATCTCCGCCGACTCCCTTGTCTGCGCGGCCCGCGCGCGCGCTTCGAGGCGCACGTTCAATGGTCGGTCGTCGTCCTTCGACGGAGTGTGGAAACCGAAGATGGTGGGTGCCACGTCAGCCGGCCACTGCCTGCAGGCCGGCCCACAACTGCGCGGCGGAGTGCTCCCAGCTCCAGGTCGCGGCCTGGGCGACGCTGCGGCGCGATCGCTCGGCCCATACCTCGGCGGGCTCCAGTGCTTCGACCTCGGCGACGAAGGCCGAGGCATCCTTCGGTCTGAAGTAGGCGCCCGCGTCGCCGGCGATCTCATGGAAGATCGTGATGTCGCTCACCACGACCGGTACACCCAGCGCCATCGCCTCGACGAGCGGGATGCCGAAGCCCTCGTCGAGCGATGCGCTCACGAGCGCGGTGGCCGACTGCAGCAGGTCGACGTACTCGGCGTCGGTCGCGCCATTGTGGATCACGATATTGCCCGCGGCGTTCATGGCGCGGAAACGCTCCTGCGTCTCGGCCGGCATCGGGCTCATCAGGTGCAGCGTGTGTTCGGGCAGCGAGTCCATGGCGGCGACGAGCGTCTCCACGTTCTTGTACGGCATGAACGACCCCATGTAGACGAGGTCCTTGCGGCGTTCCACCGAACCGGCCGGCCGTTCCGGCGCCTCCAGCGAGCTGGCGTTCGGCGCGAGAATGAGCGGCTTCGTCGTGAGGTGCTTGCGGGTGATCAGGTCCATCGTGGTGCGAGACACCGCCGCGACGGCGTCGGCGCGGTTGAGCAGCAGTCGCTGCGGCCACCACACGAGGTGGTACAGGCGCCAGAGCACCCGCACGGCCTGCGGCAGGTTACGCGGCGGCGTTCTGTGCGTGTAGTAGATCAGGTCGTGCACCGTGAGCACGAGCCTGTAGTTGCGTCCGAGGGACCCCATGGTCTGCATGGGGGAGAAGACGACGTCCGGATGATGCGGGTTCAGGTACCGGGACATGAGCGAGTCCTTCGGGCTCGTCATCGCCGGCGCCATGATCCAGGGCAGATCGGGCAGCATCTCGAGCTGTCGCTCGTCGTTGATGATCATCGTGACGGGCGTGAGCTTCGACAGCTCGCGGACGAGGTTGGCGGAGTACCGGCTGATGCCGTCGTGGGTGCCCCAGCGCACGGCCCTGCAGTCGAAGAACAGCTTCACCGGTGGTACGCCCCTTTGGCCGATCGTTGTGCACGGGTTCAGCCACGCTATCAGCCCGCACTGCCTCGACGCGGTGGGCGCGCTCCGTCAGTCGCCGAAGACCTCCCGCAGCTTCGCCTCCTCGTCGTGACTCAGGTTGGTCTCGATCAGATGCGCCTTCACATCGCTGAACGCGTCGGCGACACGGTCGACCACGACCCCGGTCGTCATCACGAACAGCGCCGATGTTCCCGGTGTGACCTTCTCGCGCACACCCTTGATGAACGAGTCGTCGATGCCGACGTCGACGAGCGAGCCGGCGAGCGCCCCGGCGGCGGCGCCGATCGCCGCTCCGAGCAGCGGGACGAAGAAGATGAGCCCGAACAGCAGCCCCCAGAAGGATCCGCCGAGGGCGCCGGCGCCCGTGGTCGAGTTGAGCTGCCGCGTCTTGGGCTTCTTCGCGTCGACGTCCCACGACACGACCGCCGCGTCGACGACCGTGACCAGATTCTGCTTCTGCAGGTCGAGGAGGATCTTCTCCGCCTCATCCGCGCCGTCGGCGGTCTCGAACTTCCACACAGACAGGGTGCTCGCCATTTTCGTCGCCTTTCTCGTCGCGGCCCCGGTGGCCGCCGACACCACCTTCGACGACGCCGGGGCGCGGTTCATCGCCCGCCCCGGGTGAGGCAGCGGCAGGTGCGCGGGGCGAGCCTGATCGGGAGGGGTCGACGGACGGGAGTACGGCTGTGGCGACGAAGGCAGGACCCGGCGCATCCGCGATCAACTCGACGGTCGGGGTGTTCGCCACGGGCGAGGAGGCCATCGCCGCGTTGCAGAAGATGAAGGACTCCGGGTTCGCTTCGAACCAGGTCTCGGTCATCGGCAAGGGGGTCAAGCAGCCCAGGGACGTGCACGCCTGGGTGCCGGGCAGCAGCGAGGAGCGCTCGGGCGGCTGGGGCGAGCTGTGGGAGGCGCTCAGCGGCTGGCTGCTGCTGGGGTTCATCTGGCTCCCCGGCGTCGGCTGGGTCGCCGCGGCGGGCTGGTTCGCCGCGACGATCGTCGGCACCGGGGCGGGTGGCGGACTCGGAATCCTCGGCTCGGTCGGAGTGCCCTCGACGGTCATCGCCGGGTACGAGACGCAGCTGAAGGCCGACCGCTATCTGGTCATCGTGCACGGCGACGCGGCGTCGGTCGAGCAGGCTCACGAGATCCTGGAGAACGCGCGTCCGTACGAGGTGATGTCGTACGGGCCGTGACCCTGCTGTTCTCTGAGCCGCCCGTCTCTCAGACCAGCCCGAGCCGCTCGGCCTCGGCGATGGCGCTGCGCCGGGAGGTGACCCCCAGCTTGCGGTAGATGCCGCGCATGTGGGTCTTCACGGTGTTGATCGACAACAGCATGTCGTCGGAGATCTCGCCCACCGTTCGCAGCGACTTCAGCTCGGCGAGCAACTCGCGTTCCTTCGGCGTGAGCGCGCTCGATCCCTGGGTCGGTGGCTCGGCATCGCGCCCGTGTGCCATCAGCTGCTGGGCTACCTCGTCGTGCGCGCCGAAGCGGTGGAGGCCCCGGGCGAGGATCGCCCGCACGGAGTCTGCGCCCGGACGCGCGACCTCGGCGAGCGCCCCCGTGGCATCCGCGAGCTCGAGAGCGTGGTTCATCGCCGCGTGCGAGCGGAACGCGTTGCCCGATTCGTGCTCGAGCACGGATTCGAGCGACCACGCGATGATCTCCGACACCAGCACCCGTGGCCCGTGCGAGGCGTGCAGCACGGGGGTGAGAATACCGCGGGCAGACGAGTGTCTGCCCGTCGCGTGCAGAAAAAGCGCGTAGGCCACGTGCCAGTCCGGGCCCTCGCCGATGAGGTGACGGGCCCGGTCGAGCAGGCGCTCGCTCCAGCGGAGCTCGCCGAGCGTCAGAGACATGCGGATTCCGAAGTGCAGCGAGGTGACGACGGCGCTGGCCGGGGCTCCGCGCAGGTATGGCGGCGGCCACGCCGTGGTGAAGTCCTGGGCCGCGCGGCGTTTGTCGGGCAGGCCGTTGAACCCGACGGATTGGAAGGCGTGCTTCGTCTGCGTCTGGACATCGACGAGCGGCTGTCTCGCCGCGAGATCGACGGCGGATGCCGCGTGGGAGCTCGCTGCGCAGTCGTCGAGCAGCTCGTGGCTGCTCCAGGCCGCGAGGAGGTGGGCGTACGCCAGACTCTCGCTCTGGTCCTGAGTCGTCGAGCGACTGGCGATGTCGATCGCCGCCTCCGAGTGCTGCAGCGTCGCCCGCATGTCGCACCGGTCGAGGGCGGTGGCCGCGAGCCCTACCGCGCTCATCACCTGGCTGGAGAGGTCGCCGAGGTTCTCCGCTATCGCGCGCGACGTCTCGAGTTCCTCGGTGGCGCGGGCGGTGATGCCGATCCTTGTCTCGGCCAGCCCCCTGGCCAGATGGACGGCGGCGCGCAGGCAGTCGGGCAGCGTCAGCATCGTACTGTCGGCCCAGCCGGAGGAGAGACCGTCGATGCGTTCGCCGCGGGCGGTCGCGATGCGCACCTGCACGACGTAGAGCAGCCAGTCCCACTCGAAGAGCTCGTCGACGCCCAACCCGGTCGGGCGCACTCGAGCGGCGACGTCTTCGGCGCGTTCGACCTCGCCGACGGCGATCGCCGCCCAGGCGAGCATCAGGCTTGCGAACGGCCCCCCGAGGCAGCGGCCGTTCGACGAGGCGGCCAGTGCGACGATGGCCGACGCGTGTCCGTCGCCGATGAGCTCGGTTCCGCTGAGGCGCAGTACGTTGTCGACGAGATCGCCGTCGCCGGCGTCGAGCGCCAGCTGGAGAGCCACGAGCGCATCTGCATGCTCCATATGCCATCGGGCTGCCCGGTCGATCATGCGCGGCAGCGCGTCCGGCGACAGCTCTACGACCTTCTCTCTCAGAAACGCGCCGAACAGCGGCTGCACCCGGTACCAGGTTCGGCCGTTCCGGTCGGTAGACACGCGTCTCAGCATCGGGTTGTTTCGGGCGAGCCGGCGCAGGGCGTTGGCACTGTCGAGACCGTCGCTCATGGCGTTCGCGAGGTCGGCCGTGATCAACGGGCAGACGGCCAGGGTGTGCATCGTCGCGCGGTCGGACGCGGTGAGGTCGGCGTACACCTCGCGCTGCAGGTACTGGTGCAGAACGTCGGAGTCGAACAGGGAGATGACGGCGTCGAGGGTGGAGGGAGAGCGTTCCACGCCGAGGCGCGCGAGACTGAGGGCGGCCGGCCAGCCCTCGGAGGCGACGAACAGCGACTCGAGCTTCTCGACGTCGAGATCGTCTCCGAAGAGAGCATCGGCCTCGGCGCGGGTGAACGAGAGCGAGTCGGCGGTGAGCTCGTGCACCCGGTTGGTGAGGCGGGTGCGTTGTTCGAGCAGGGACGTGCGCGTGGCGAAGACGACGTAGACGCTCGCAGGAACGAGTCTCAGCAGTCGGAGGAACTCGTCTTCCGACGGCGAGCCCTCGAGCAGGTGTGTGTCGTCGAAGACGAGCACGACCTTGCCGCCGAAGAGTTCGAAGGCGTGGGCGAGCCGAGAGAAGAACTCGCTGTGCCCGAGAGGGTCCACACCGGGTTCGAGGGAGCGGACGGCGAACTCGGCGGCGTCGTTGGCCGTGGCGGCGAACCTGAGCGACCCGAGAACGGAGTTCCAGAACACCATCGGGTCGCGATCGTCGACGTCGAGGTCGCACCATGCGACGGCGACTCCATCGTCGGTCAGTCCGCGTGCCCACTCGGCGAGGAGGCACGTCTTGCCGTAGCCGGCGGGCGCGCTGACGACCATGAACGTCGTCTCGCGCGACGAGACCCCGGCCTTCAGCGCTTCCATAAGCCGGGGTCGCTCGACCAGCGGTCCCGCTGGAGTCGGGGGCGAGACTTTGTTTGTAGGGAGTCCAATAGTCGGTCGTGCGCTCTTCGCGGTCGCCATGCCCCGAATAATAGGGCTAGGCGAACAGCGAGCGTAAGGGTGTCAACCGGCCTCACCCGCTTCGGGCGAGCCTCACCCGTCGAGCACCCTCTTCTTGGCCCGCGCGAACTCGTCATCGCTGATCGCTCCGGAGACGTGCAGCACTGAGAGCGCTCCCAACTGGGACGGCACCGATTCCGGTGGCGAGGTGCGCCCGGCGCCGAGGGAAGGTACGTCAGAGCCGGCCTCTATCGAGCCGGGGTGCACCGTGCGGTCCGTCATCGTCGCGGTGCCGGCGACCACTGAGCACCGGGTGACCGACCCGAGAAGGCCTGGCCTGCCGAACCTCCGGAACAGGGGCATGCGAATCCGCCTAGCTGTCGACCAGCGATGCGGCTTCGACGATGTCGGGGCGCACGCGAACGTGGAGCTGCAGAACGCCACCGCTGTCCGCGACGACGTTCGCGATCGACTCGGCCCAGATGTGCTCGATCGCGACGACGAGCGCTATCTCGCCGGGTGCCAGCGCTCCGACGATCAACTCCGCGTCCGAGCCGCTGAGCAGCGGGCGCGGGTGGGGACTGATCGCCGACCATCGCGGAATGACGTCGTCCTCCAGGTCGGTGACCGTGACGCCGCCGTCGGGTGACTGCGTCGCGACCAGAGCGTCGACGATGCGGAAGGAGCCGTCCCTCGTGAGTTCCTCGAGCACCGGGGCTACTCCCGTCAACAGCCCGGTGTCGGGGTAGGAGAGCACCAGCACTTCGACCGGACCCATACGGCAGTCCCTCCCGCGTCTCGAACGCGCCTTCTCGAACGCGAGATGGCCATTGTCGTCTCGCCCCGCCCGCAACCCATCACCCGGTCGAGGTGACGGACGCCGGACCGCTGTGTTCACCGCAGCGGGGCCTAGAGGTCCCGCACGCAGCGGAACCCGATGTTCGTGGTCGACGTGTCGTCGCTCTGCGGCGAACGGGCCGGCGGTCGGTAGCGCAGGCAGTACTCCGGAGCGCAGAGGTGCGATCCGCCCTTGAGCGCGCGGCGGTCGGGCCGGTCGCCATGACCGCCGACCACGCAGCAGGAGGCGCCGTCGGGGTCGTGTCGTGCCGTATAGGGAGAGGTCGTCCACTCCCAGACGTTGCCGATCATGTCGACCAGACCGGCCCCGTTCGGCGGAAACGTTCCGATCGGCGACGTGCCGCGCCATCCGCTCGCCCCCTCGTTGCGATAGGGGAATGCGCCCTGCCAGGTGTTCGCCATCAACGCGCCGTCCGGCCGCAGCTCATCGCCCCAGGCGTACGTCGTCTCGGCTGAGCCGCCGCGGGCCGCGAACTCCCACTCGGCCTCGGTCGGCAGCCGGGAGCCCGCCCACTGCGCGTAGGCCGTGGCATCGTAGAACGACACTTGCACAACGGGGTGGTCGTCGCCCGCCGGCCCCGTGCCGAAGGGCGTGCGCCAGTGGGCACCGGGAACCCACTCCCACCACTGCCGCCAGTCGACGAGGGAGACCGGGCCAGGGGTGGGGCGGAAGGCGAGCGAACCGGGGGCGCGCTCCGACTCGCTCAGTTCGGGAAACTCGTCGGCCGAGAGCGGCCGCTCCGCCGTGGTGACATAGTCGGTGTCGGCGACGAACGCGGCGAACTGGCGGTTCGTGACGGGGTGCTGGTCGATGAGGAAGTCGGCCACCGCGACCTCGTGCACCGGGCCCTCGTCGGCATAGTACTGCTCGGACCCCATCAGGAACGTTCCGCCCCGGATGCGATGCATCGTCGCCGTGACAGCAGGCATCGGCCGCCCTCTTCTCTCGCCGCAATTCGAGCCCACCCTACAGAGGCGGACCGCCGCCCGGGCACTCCAGCCGCTAAATCATCCGGTGCGGGTGATTGCCCGGCGGTCGGACGTCATCAGGCTTCAGACCGGGACAACGGGCGCCATTCTCGGTGCCCAGTCGAAGGCGGTGTGCCATGCGCGCAGTGAAGGACCGGTAGGCGGGTGTCGTCGCAGACGGAGTCGCGAGGACAGACCAGCACGGTGTGGTTGCTGCTGCCGCTCGCGCTGGCGCAGTTCATCTGCTCCTTCGCCGGTTCGAACATGAACGTGATGCTGACCGACATGAGCGAAGACCTCGACACGACCGTCCAGGGCATCCAGTTGTCGATCACCCTCTTCCTCCTGGTCATGGCGGCACTGATGATCCCGTTCGGAAAGCTCACCGACCAACTCGGGAGGAAGACCTGTCTCGTCCTCGGGCTCGCGGTCTACGGCGTCGGAGCGATCGTCAGCGCCGTGTCGCCGGGGCTGGGCGTGCTCATCGTCGGCAACTCGATCCTGGAGGGCGCCGGGACCGCTCTGCTGATCCCTCCGGTCTACATCCTCGTCACCATGTACTGGTCGGGTGTCGCCGAACGGGCGCGCGCCTTCGGGATGGTGAGCGCGGCCGGAGGCATCGGCGCGGCGACGGGACCGCTGATCGGCGGGTGGATCGCCGCGACCTTCAGCTGGCGGTGGGCCTTCGGCTTCCAGGCGCTGATCATCGTGATCATCCTCATCCTCACGATCCGGCTCAAAGATCCACGGCCGCGCGAACCACAGCGGCCGTACGACGTCGTCGGCGCCGTGCTGTCGGCGCTGGGGCTGATCGTGTTCGTGATCGGCATCCTCGCCGCCGACAACGACCTGCTGCTCTCCCTCGGACTGATGGCACTCGGAGCCGGCGTGATCGCGGTGTTCTTCCTCTGGGTGCGACGGCTGGAACGTCGAGGGAGGGAGCCGTTGCTCGCCACCTCGATGTTCAAGAACAGGGTCTCCAACCTGGGGCTGATAACGCAGAACTTCCAGTGGCTGCTGCTGCTCGGAACGTCGATGCTCGTGGCGAGCTACCTGCAGGTGGTGCGAGGCTACGACGCGATCGAGACCGGGGTGATCTTCAGCGCCGCGACGCTCGGTATTCTGATCACTTCTCTGGGGGCAGGCTCGCTGGTCCGCCGTTTCGCGCAACGGTCGCTCGTCATGGTGGGGTTCGCCATCGCGGGAATAGGGCTGCTGCTGCTGCTCATCGTGAGCGAGGTGCCGGGCGCCTGGGCGTTCGCGCCCGGTCTGTTCGCCGTCGGCGTGGGTCTGGGACTGATGCTGACCCCGAGCGTCAATCTCGTGCAGTCCGCATTCCCGGAGAAGCTGCAGGGGGACATCTCCGGGCTCTCCCGCAGCATCTCCAATCTCGGGTCGAGTTTCGGCACGGCGATCGTCGGCACCCTTCTCGTGCTGAACGCGAACGCATCGGCGAACGGATACGTCTCGGCCATGGTGCCGCTGCTCGTGATCGCCGCCATCGGGCTCGTCGCCGCGGCCTTCCTGCCGTCGGCGCAGAAGCTCTCCACGCAAGCCGAACCCGTCGGGAGAGAGCCCTGATCATCACTCTCCGTTCGGAGAGGTGTGCCAAGAGAGGATCATCACCATGCACGAGTACCCCTCGATCGCCGACCACGGTCTGATCGGCGACCTGCAGACGACCGCGCTCGTCTCCACGGACGGCACCATCGACTGGTTCTGCAGCCCGCGGTTCGACTCGCCGAGCATCTTCGCGTCGCTGCTCGACCACGCGAACGGCGGGCACTTGAGCACCCGACCGCACGACGACGGTTTCCAGACGAAACAGCTCTACTTTCCCGACACCGCGATCCTCATCACCCGGTTCCTCACCGAGAACGGCGTCGGCGAGGTGATCGACTTCATGCCGGTGTCGTCCGAGAGGCCGAGCGAGCGGCACCAGCTCGTGCGCGCGGTGCGCTGCGTGCGGGGGGAGGTCGACTTCGACATCGAGATCGCCCCCCGATTCGACTACGGCCGCCGAGAGCATCAGACGACCATCACCGACGACGGCGCGCAGTACACCGCGGGCGACAGCTCGCTGACGCTGAGCGTCATCCGGGACTCCGGCGACGAACGGCTCGCGCGGCCGGAGCCGACGGACGACGGTGACCTGCGACTCGCGCTGCATCTCGTCGAAGGCCAGATGCGCGGCGTCATCCTCGAGACGGGCTCCGACGCGGGACCGCACGCGGTGTCGGTCGCCGACGCGCAGCGGCTGTTCGACGACACCGCGCACTTCTGGCAGGACTGGGTGGGCCAGTCCACGTATACCGGGCGTTGGCGGGAGGAGTTGCAGCGTTCGGCGATCACGCTCAAGCTCATGACCTATGCGCCGACGGGCGGCCTCGTGGCGGCCCCGACGGCCGGGCTGCCGGAACAGGTCGGCGGGGAACGCAACTGGGACTACCGCTTCACCTGGGTTCGCGACGCGTCGTTCTCGGTCACCGCGCTGCTGCGCATGGGGTTCACCCACGAGGCCGCCTCGTTCGCGCTGTGGCTGCGCGACCGCGTGGCGGAACCGCTCGGCAGCGACACGGGGCCGCTGAACATCATGTACCGCATCGACGGCGACCCCGACCTCGACGAGGAGGTTCTGACGGACTGGGAGGGGTACCGCGGCTCCTACCCCGTTCGGGTCGGCAACGGCGCCGCCGGCCAGCTGCAGCTCGACATCTATGGGGAGGCGATGGATGCCGTGTGGGCCGCCCACCAGGCGGGTATCGGGATCGGACAGCCGGGCTGGCAGGCGATCTGCGGCCTGCTCGACTGGCTCGCCGACCACTGGGACCAGCCGGAGGAGGGGATCTGGGAGACGCGCGGCGGCCGGAAGGACTTCACCTACGGGCGTCTGATGTGCTGGGTGGCGTTCGACCGGGCCATCCGGCTCGCCGCCGCGTACGGCCGACCGGCGCCGGTCGCCCGGTGGACGGCAGAGCGCGATGCGATCTACACCCAGATCATGGAGAAGGGCTGGAGCGCCGAGCGCCGGGCCTTCGTGCAGCAGTACGGCGAGCAGGTGCTCGACGCGTCGCTGCTCAAGATGACGCAGGTCGGATTCGTGACGCCCCAGGATCCGATGTGGACTTCGACACTCGAGGCGATCGAGGAGGAACTCGTCTCCGACAGCCTCGTCTACCGGTACGACCCGGCCGCGTCGCCCGACGGACTGGCGGGTTCGGAGGGGACCTTCTCGCTCTGCACCTTCCTGTACGTCGACGCGCTCGCCCGCGCCGACCGGGTGGACGAGGCCCGGCTGACGTTCGAGAAGATGCTGACCTACGCCAACCACCTCGGGCTGTACTCGGAGGAGATCGCCCTGGACGGGCAGCAGATCGGCAACTTCCCGCAGGCGTTCACCCACCTGGCGCTCATCGACGCGGCGATCACCCTGAACGATCGACTCGACGCGAAGACCCCGAGGGCGGCCGCGCCCGCCCGGAGAAACGAATGAACGGCGTCGTCGGCGACATCCTGCCGCTCGCCCTCGGGGTCGCCGTGAGCCCGATTCCGATCATCGCGGCGATCCTGATGCTGCTGTCGCCGCGAGCGCGGTCGACGGGCCTCGGCTTCCTCGCCGGGTGGGTGCTCGGCATCATCGTCGCCGTCGTGGTGTTCACGCTGCTCGCCGCGCTCATCCCACCGGCGTCCGACGCGTCCAAGCCCGTCGCCGGGGTTATCAAGATCGTGCTCGGGTTGATGCTCCTCGCCCTCGCCGCGCGCCAGTGGCGTGGTCGGCCGAGAGCGGGCCAGACACCCGCGCTGCCGAAGTGGATGGCGGCGATCGACAGCATGACGGCGGCGCGCGCCCTCGCCATCGGCTTCCTGCTGTCGGCGGTGAACCCGAAGAACCTGCTCATGGCCGCCGGCGCCGGGATCGAGATCGGGTCCGCCGGCCTCGCCGCGGGGGAGGCGACGGTCGCCGTCGTCGTCTTCGTGCTGCTGGCGGCGTCGACGGTCGCGGTTCCGGTGATCGGCTACCTCGCGGCATCCGCCCGTATGAAGGCGCCGCTCGAGTCGATGCGCGAGTGGCTCGTGCATAACAACGCGACGGTGATGGCCGTGCTGCTGCTCGTGATCGGCGTCGTGATGGTCGGCAAGGGGATCGGCAGCTTCTGAGGCGCGCGTTTCGAGGCGCGCACCTGTGAGGCGGCCAGCGGCTAGGCGAGCAGCTCGCGCACGCGCGGGATGACACGCGTGCCGTACAGCTCGATGCTCTTCATGAGCTTGTCGTGCGAGAGCCCGCCGTTGCCGTACTTGAGGTCGAAACGTGAGAGCCCGAGGCCCTTCGCTGCGAACGCGATCTTCGTCGCCACGGTCTCGGGCGAGCCGACGAACAGCGCGCCCTCGGGGCCGGCAGCGTCGTCGAACTGGGCGCGGTCCATGGGCGGCCAGCCGCGCTCGCGTCCGATGCGGTCGACGAGTGCCTTGTAGTGCGGCCAGAGCTCCTCGCGCGCCTGCTCGTCGGTCTCGGCGACGTGCCCGGGCGAGTGCTCGCCGACGGGCTGGGTCGGCTGCTCGAGCTGGTCGAGCGCGCGGTGGTACAGGTCGACGAGAGGGGCGAAGCGCAGCGGCTGGCCGCCGATGATGGCGAGCATCAGCGGCAGGCCGTAACGCGCGGCGCGCACGACGGACTCGGGGCTGCCTCCCACGCCGACCCACGTCTTCAGCAGACCGTTCTCCACGGGAGGGAAGACCGACTGGTCGGCGAGCGGCGCGCGCGTGCTGCCGGCCCAAGTGACAGGGGTCTGCTCGCGAACGGCGGCGAAGAGGTCGAGCTTCTCGTCGAACAATTGCTCGTAGTCCGCGAGGTCGAAGCCGAACAGCGGGAACGACTCGGTGAACGACCCGCGGCCCAGAATGACCTCGGCCCGGCCGTTCGAGATGCCGTCGAGGGTCGCGAAGCGCTGGAAGACGCGGATCGGGTCGTCGGAGCTCAGCACCGTGACCGCCGAGCCGAGGCGGATGCGGGCCGTACGCGCCGCGATGGCCGAGAGCACGACCTCGGGGGCGGAGACCGCGAAGTCCTCGCGGTGGTGCTCTCCGATGCCGATGAAGTCGATGCCGACCTGGTCTGCGAGCACGCCCTGCTCGACGAGGTTGCGCAGCACCACGGCGTGCGGCAGCGGCGCACCGTTCTCGTCGGCGGTCACGTCTCCGAAGGTGTCGAGTCCCAGTTCGATGTCGGTCATGCTGTGCTCC
>Ga0247807_10000810_pt1 | contig 19103 bp, 13 predicted proteins | sample UWRJL074202C1_FD_179931 | JGI IMG/M metagenome (GOLD analysis project Ga0247807, IMG submission 179931) | Plant litter microbial communities from Arlington Agricultural Research Station in Wisconsin, United States - UWRJ-L074-202C-1 | ecosystem: Environmental > Terrestrial > Plant litter >...
CTATCTTCACGTTAGATTCAATCCACCAGGGAACTGTTGTTAAAGTAACTGATAAAGGTGCTGTTATTGCTTTACCATATGGTGTAGAAGGATTCGTTCCAACTAAACACATGGCTAAAGAAGACGGAACTACGATCAAAGCTGAAGAAACTAATGATTTCAAAATCATTGAGTTTAACAAAGATGCTAAACGTATCGTTGTTTCTCATGCCCGTATCTGGGAAGAGGCTAAAGCTGAAGTTGCAGCAGAAGAAAGAGCGACTAAGAAAAAAGACGCAAAAGCTTCAAGCAATGCAGTTAAAAAAGTTAAAGATTCAGTTGAGAAATCAACTCTTGGTGATCTAAGTGTTCTTGCACAATTGAAAGAACAAATGGAAGGCGAAGAAAGCAAAAACAAAGCTAAATAATCTTTAAAGCTTATATATTAAAAAAGCATCCCGAATCCGGGATGCTTTTTTTTTGCTTTGATATTTTAAGAAAAATCAGATCTTATAAAAATTTAGACTTTAGCTCCAGTGTAGGAACCATACAACTCTCCTGCTTTCCCCAAACCTGGTATCTGCGTTTACCAATCTGGTCATAAACGAAATTGCGGATAAAAGGCGGCACAAGTATAAAGGCATAAAGCAAAGGCCAGCCACCGCTCAAATGACGGGCAATACGCAACGCAGCAGCAGATCTTTTATACACTTTGCCATCCTCCAGTAAAATCACGGAACCAGGTTCATCACCAGCTAAATCACCAGGCTCCAGGTATAGCGAAGCGTGGTCACTTTGTAGTGCAGCAAAACGAAAACGATCCTTTGTATCCCGCTTAATCACGAATTTAACCGATTCAGTACATAAATTACATACCCCATCAAAAAATATTATTGATTGCTGCATGCCTCTAAGTTAATCAATTAGCACTATTATCACCCTCAAAACCGGGCATAGTTCATAAATTAATTAATTTTACTTCCCTTAATTCCATCTGATTTTTTATATTTGCTTAATCAATTTGTCAATGCAAAAAAGAACCCTGCTAGACGGTCAGAAATTCCAAATCACAATTAAGAGACTTTGTCATCAATTAATTGAGAATCATAACGATTTTTCTAATACAGTACTTATTGGAATACAGCCCCGCGGAAGCTATTTCGCAGATCGGGTAAAACAAGAACTTTCCGGAATACTTAAAACCAGCAGCCTTAGAAAAGGTAATCTCGATATTACTTTCTTCAGGGATGACTTTAGAAGAAAAGATGGATTTGTATCTGCAAACAGCAACAGTATAGATTTTCTTATTGAAGGATGCAATGTCATTCTTATTGATGACGTATTATGGACAGGCAGAACCATCAGGGCTGCTTTAGATGCGCTACTTGCTTATGGCAGACCGGCTAAAGTAGAATTAATGGTATTGATTGACAGGAGATTCTCCAGGCAAGTGCCTATAGAACCCGATTATATCGGTCAGCAGGTGGATAGTTTAGACTCCCAGCTGGTTAAAGTAAGCTGGAAGGAAACTGAAGGTGAAGACAAAGTGATTTTATTATCAGAACGAAATAAATAAGAAATGGCAGCAGAAAAACTATCAACCCGACATCTTTTAGGCATCAAAGATATTAACCTGAATGATATTGAATTGATTTTTGAAACTGCGGATAATTTCAAAGGCGTAATTAACCGTCCCATAAAAAAAATCAATGCCCTTCGTGATATCACGATTGCAAATATCTTTTTTGAAAACTCTACCCGTACCAAACTATCCTTTGAACTGGCACAAAAAAGACTTTCTGCAGATGTGATCAACTTCGCTGCCTCCTCTTCATCGGTCAGCAAAGGCGAAACCCTGATTGATACCGTGAACAACATACTGGCTATGAAAGTAGATATGGTCGTGATGCGGCATCCTTACGCTGGCGCAGGTGTATTCTTAAGTAAACATATCAACGCACAAATAGTTAACGCCGGAGACGGTGCACACGAACACCCTACACAGGCTTTGCTTGATGCCTACTCTATCCGTGAAAAACTAGGCGAAGTACGGGGTAAAAAAGTAGTTATTGTAGGAGACATTATGCACTCCAGAGTAGCCATTTCCAATATTTTATGCCTGCAGAAATTAGGTGCAGAGGTGATGGTATGTGGTCCAACTACCTTAATCCCAAAACACATTGCAAGCCTTGGCGTCAAAGTAGAGCATGATTTAATCAAAGCATTAAACTGGTGCGATGTTGCCAATATGCTGCGCATCCAGATGGAACGCCAGGACATTAAATATTTTCCATCTTTAAGAGAATATGCCATGATGTATGGCTTAAATAAACAAATTCTTGATAACCTGGATAAAGAAATCATTGTGATGCACCCAGGCCCAATTAACAGGGGGGTAGAAATCACCAGTGATGTAGCAGATAGTAAACAATCAATCATCCTGGACCAGGTAGAAAATGGGGTAGCCATCCGTATGGCTGTAATCTATCTGCTTGCATCTCAGAGAGATTAAGGCTACAGCACAGTTACCTTATAACATTTCATTAAACATCACGTTATTCAATGTTATCAACACTTGTTAACTTCTTGTGTTAATAAGACCTGATACAATATTTATATTAGCACCAAATATACTGATGAAACCTGCATAAAACTATCATTTACAAAGTGAGACAAACATCATGCAAGCTTCATAACCGATAAAAGACAAATATATACTGATGAAACCTGTATTATGTTACCGCTTACAAAATGAGACAAACATCATGCAAGCTTCATAACCGATAAAAGACAAATATATTCTAATGAAACCTGCATTATGTTACCGCTTACAAACTGAGACAAACATCATGCAAGCTTCATAACCGATAAAAGACAAATATATACTGATGAAAAAAAAATACCTTTTTATTCCGCTTTTATTAGCCGGTAACTTTACTGCAGGTTATGCGCAAGTAAGCGAATTAGTAAACCTCAATAAAAATTATCAGACCGGACTGGAACTGCTTGACAATGAAAAGTATGTAGCCGCTGCCCAACAATTCAGATTAGTAGAACAAATCAGGCAAAAACCTGGTACGCAGCAAGAAAGCAACGCCGAACTTTCTCTTTTAAAAGAAAATGCTAAATTTTATGCAGCAGTTTGTGCATTAGAGCTGGGCAACGATGATGCAGAAGGTCTTTTTCAAAGTTTCATTAAAGATTATCCCTTAAACCCAAATACCAAGCTAGCTTACTTTCATGTAGGAAAAGCCTATTTTGCGCAAAAAAACTATCAAAAAGCATTAGAATGGTTTGAGAAAACCGATCCTTCTACCCTATCTAAAAAACAACGTACAGAATATCAGTTTAAACAAGGCTACGCTTACTTTGAACTAAAAGATATAGAGAAAGCAGAACCACTTTTTGAAGCAGTTAAAAAAGTAGACGGTCCGTTTCAGGAAAGCGCAACTTACTATTTTGCATACATCAATTACCTCAATAAGGAATATAAAACCGCACTAAGTAATTTTGAAAAACTGAAAGGTTCAAAAACTTATGAAGCCAGCTACCCGTACTATATCACTTCCATGTACTACCTGGATGAGCGTTATGATGATGTAATTAATTATGCAATTCCAGTATTAAAAGAATCCAAACAACAATTTGAAGCAGAAATGCTAAGCCTGATTGCAGCCTCATATTTTGCAAAATCAGATTATAAAAACGCAGAATTATATTTCCGTGATTTCTATTCAAAAAATCAGTCAGCAACTAAAAACAACCTGTTTATTTATCAATACGGTTATTCTCTGTTTCAATTAACGAAATACAAAGAAGCAGTAACGGTATTAGAACAGCTCAATACAGATGATGTATATTTACAAAGCGGAATGTACACCCTTGGCCGCACCTTCCTTAAGCTAAACAATAAAGACAAAGCAAGGAGCGCTTTCTTCAGGGCATCACGTTTAGAGTTTGATAAAACAATACAGGAGGAAGCCTGGATAAATTATGCAAGGTTAAGTTATGAGCTGGAATTTAATCAGCAAGCCTTAGACGCTACCCAAAACTTTCTTAAGCAATTTCCAGCTTCACGCAAGTTAAATGAAGCCAAAACACTGTTAGGAGAAATCTTACTGACCAGCAGGAATTACCAGGCTGCAATAGATATTTTAGAACCTATTACCAGTAAATCTCCAGAAGCAGAAGAAGCTTATCAGAAAGTAACCTATTTCAGAGGATTAGAATTTTACAATGAGCGTGCATTTCCTAATGCACTTTCCATGTTCTTACGCTCTAACAGTTTTCCAAACGACAAAGAAATCCATGCATTAAGCACTTACTGGATGGCCGAGTCCATGTATGAACTGCGCAAATTTGGTGAGTCAGTTAAAAATTTCGAGAAATTCTTATCTATGCCAGATGCAGATAAAACCAAGGTTTATAATTTTGCAAACTATGCACTGGCTTATGCAGCTTTCGAAGATGAAAAATACCCAAAGGCCGCTACTTATTTTGAGCGCTTTTTAGGGGGTAACGATAAAGATAAAAACACAGTAGTTGATGCCACCATTCGTTTGGCCGATTCCTATTTTGTAAGTAAAAGTTACGGTAATGCACTTACCTATTATAACCGGATCATCAGCAACAAATCTACAGGTGAAGATTATGCCTTATTCCAGCGTGGAATGATCCAGGGACTACAAGGACAGGATGATACCAAGATTGCTACTATGCAAAGCCTTCTTTCTCAGTTCCCTTCCTCAAACTATGCAGATGACGCAGGTTTTGAAACGGCCTACACTTATTTTAACAAAGGTGACCTGGAAAAATCAAGAACTGATTTAACCGCCCTGATCAGTAAATATCCGAACAGCAGTTATGTGCCAAGAGCTCTGGTAACTATCGGGCTGGTACAATACAACCAGGATAAAGATGATGCTGCATTAGAATCATTCAAAAAAGTGATTACCGACTATGCCAGTACTGAAGAGGCTAAACAAGCTTTAGAGTCTATCAAAAATATTTATGTAGACAAAGGCGATGCCAACGGATTTATTGCTTATGCCAATACTACACCAATAGGAAACTATACCGTAGCAGAGCAGGATAATATCGTATTTCAGGCAGCTAAAACCCGTTACCTAAAAGGAGATGCACAGGGAACATTAGAAAGTGTAAATGCCTATTTTGATAAATATCCTAAAGCTATCCATGCAAAAGAAGCTAAGTTTATCCGTGCAGAATCCCTGGTAAAGCTTAACCGTCCTGATGAAGCAGTGCCTGATTATGAATTTATCCTGAATGACTGGACAAGTGATTATACAGAACGCTCACTGATGAGTATTTCGAAATTATTCTTAGATCAGAAAAAATATAATGAAGCTATTGTTTACCTGAAAAGACTGGAAACTACAGCAGATTATAAATCACATTATTCTTATGCCATTAACAACTTGCTTAAAGCCTACAGTGCTTTAAACATGTCTGATGATGTATTAAAATATGCTACTTTAACTAAAGAATCTGATAAAGCGTCTGAAGAAGAAGTGAACAGTGCAGATTTATTTGCTGGTCGTGCTTATTTACTAAAAGCAGATACTGCGGCAGCAGTTAAAGCCTATACCAGTGTAGTAGGAAAAACTAAAACACTTGCCGCTGCTGAAGCTAAATATACGCTAGCAGAGATCCAGTATGCTAAACGTGATTACAAAACCTCACAAAAAACTTGTTTTGATTTGATTAACAATATGCCTTCGTATGATTACTGGGTAGCTAAGTCATTCATTTTACTGGCCGATAATTATGTCGCCCTCAAAGATAACCTGCAAGCGAAAAGTACGCTATTAAGTATCATTGATAACTATGAAGGCAAAGACGAAATTGTTGCGACTGCCAAAGAAAAATTAGAAAAAATTAAATAAGACGAAGCATCATGAAATTGAGCAAATTAATATATACTACTGTTTTTTTACTTACTGCAGGTACCCTGACCATCCAGGCTCAGGACAAAAAAACAACCGATAAGAAGACGGAAAAGACGACAGATAAAAAGGCAGAAGAAAAACCTGAAGACAAAGCCGTAACTGAAGAAATTGAAGTAGTCAGACCCTACAAACCAATTTTGGCCGAAGCAGTAAAGTTAAGAAGGAGCCCTGATCTGAATGATATTAAAATTTATAAAGCACGTTTTAATTATAGCCTGACAGACCGTAAATTAGAATTAAATTCAGATATCAATAAGCTATATGCACAAGAAGTTGCTGCAGAAAGACAAACAGAAATCATTAATAATTATGTTAAAGGTGGTTTTGGATCTGCCAGTACCATACTGGGAGAAGCCTACATTAACATGGGCCGCGATGAAGCCTTACAGGCCGGTGGGTTTTTCAGACATTACAGCCAGTCAGGAAGCCTGAATAACCAGAAGTTTAACCAACAACAGCTAAGTGTGTTTGGCCGCAGTATAGGAGATCAGGTTACGCTAAGCGGCCGGGTAAACTATGAAAGAAAAGGACTTTATTTTTATGGATATGATGAAAGCGATCCGTTAAGAAATCCAGATCCAGCCAGACAATCATTCAATTTCATTGAAGCAGAGGGCGAAGTAGTTAACAAATACAGCAGTGATGAAAATGCGTTAAGCTATGCTGCAAAAATAAACGGGTATATCTGGGGCGATCAGCTATCTGCAAAAGAAAGCTCGGTAGTCATTAATGGTTATTTAAACAAAAGGATCAGCAGTTTTAATTTAGGGCTGGCAAGTTCAGTAGAGTTTGGTAAAACTAAAGACGTTTTAACGAGTGTATCTAATAACCTGTTCCGTTTAAATCCGTACATCCGCTTACAAGCAAATGGGGTAAAGATTACTGCTGGTATTAATTATGTACAAGAATTTGGAACTGTTTCTGCCGGAAGGATCTTTCCTGCGGTAACAGCAGACTTCACCCTAATCCCAGATTATCTGCAGATCTTTGCCGAGGTAAAAGGTGATGTGAACAGAAACTCAATGAAAGAGTTTACCGATGAGAATCCATTTTTAAACAGCAATATCGCCATCAAAAACTCCATCGAAAAGCTAAGTTTTAGTGCAGGAATAAAAGGTACAGGCGGGCCGGGCTTTGGTTATAAAGCACGTGTATACCGTAAAGAGATTACAGATATGCCATTGTTTGTAAATAATTATACTGATTTCAATAAATTCGATGTGATCTATGATTTTGGAAACATGAAATTGTTAGGATTAGAGGGTGAGCTTTCTGTACAGGTTAGTGACCAGTTAAAATGGACCGGAAAACTAACACTAGAAGATTACAAACCATCTTCAGAAACTTATAGCTGGTTTAAACCACAATTAAGGATCAGTTCAAACTTATTATATAATATTACCGATAAAATCGGCTTCAATGCTGCTGTATCTATACAAGACGCCAGCAATGCGAAAGTATATACTTCCGCACCTGCCAGTCCTTACGTAATTCCAAATAAGGATATTGAAACTATAGTAAATGTAAAAGGGTATGTAGATCTGGGTATTGGTGCAACTTATAAGATCAATAATAAGTTCTCTGCTTTTGCAAAAACCAATAATTTACTCAACACTAAATACAGCAGATACTTATACTACGAGGCAATTGGACTGAATGTGTTTGGTGGAATCAGTTATTCCTTCTAAGCAATAAAAAAATTATAATTGGTTGATACCGAATTAAAATTTATTTTTACCAGAATGGATATCTCATCTTACCTCTCAGAACTTATTCTAACCCATAAAGCTATAGGTATTGCTGGATTAGGAACTGTGTACAAAAAGAAACTGCCTGGGCGTTATGATGCGGCTACGCACTCTTTTATTCCTCCCAGCTACACCCTTGATTTTACACCAGAGCTGAGGGAAGAAGAAATATTAACCAGCCATATCAGTAAAACACGAAATGTATCTGCTGATACGGCAAGTTACTTTATTAATGAATTTAGTGAAAGCATTCTTGCTGATCTTAATGATCAGCAAGATGCACAGCTAGGCGAATTAGGTAAACTGGTAAAAAGCAGCGGACAGTTAATTTTTGAACCATCGGCAGGAATTAACTATGGTTTCGACTTCTATGGTCTGCCAAGTATCGAAGCCGGAGAGGAAAGCAAAGCCGGTACAAGCTTGAGTACCGATGCAAAAGAACAACAATCTGCTGCAAAAAAACAAGAATCTCCTGCTGAAGAAATAATCCCCGAAACACCTCCTGTAGAAGAGCCCGTTATAGAAATACCTGTTATTGAAGAACCTGCCGCAGAAGAAATCACGGATGAAGAACCAGCATCCTCTATTTCTGTAATAGAGGAAATTGAAATTGATGAGGTTGAAATTAAAGAACCCATTGCTGAAGAACAGTTAATTCCTAAGCCAGAAGAAGTCCAAACGATGGAATCTGTCATTGCAGCTAACGAAAAGCTGGAAGAGAACCCTGGTGATCAAATCAGCAGCGAAATTATACCACCAGTCAAAAAAGATGAACAGCAGCTCCGGGCAGAAATTGAAGCCTTAAATTTTTACAGGTCAAAAACACCTGCAGAAATTGCTACTGCTCCAGAAAAAGAAGAAGTGATCTGGAACATCAATCAAACTGAAAATAAAAACATAACGGCCGCAGATCCACTGTTAAATACACCATTTAATTATGATCTGCCACAAGAAGAAGAAAGCAGAAAAACACCTTTGTATCTAAGCCTCCTTATGGCCCTGTTAATCCTGATGGTACTTATGGCCATCGCTTATTTTGTGAAACCAGAATGGTTCAATGGAATAAAAGGAACAGCACCTGTTACCTCGGAACAAAAGATACAGCCTGCTGTAACGGTACCTGCTGACACGATTACTGAATCTACAAGAATTGCAGATTCAGTAAATGCCAGTTTAACTCCTGCAACAGTTTCAAAGGATAGTTTAGCAAAATCTGCACTACCTGTAAAACCAGCAGATACAGCTACAGTTTACGAAATAATAGGGGCTTCCATGCATGATCAAAAGGAAGCTGATGCTTTTATAGCACAAATGAAAAAAAGCGGGATCACGGCCAAAGTGGTAACCAATATGTCTGGAAAAAGACTAAAAATGAGTATTGCAACGTTAAAAGATCAGGAATCTGCAAATCTTGAACTAGACAGGCTTGCTAAGAAATTAAAAATAGAAGGTATATACATTTATAGAAACAAACAACACTAATATGATCACATTGCTACAGGTTGCTACGGATACAGTAAACCAATTAACAGATACCGCTAATGTTGTAAAACAGGCTGTAACTGCTGCACCTCAGGAATTACATTTCTTTGATCTTCTAATAAAAGGTGGATGGGTAATGATCCCACTGGCTATACTTGCTTTTGCTGGTTTGGTGATCTTTGTAGAACGTTACCTGACGATCAGAAAATCTTCTAAAACAGAATCAAACCTGATGCTTCAGATTAAACAATACATTCATGAAGGAAGGTTAGAAAATGCAATTGCACTGTGCAGAAATACGAACTCCCCTTTAGGCAGGATGCTTGAAAAAGGATTAAAACGTATCGGCAGGCCAATTAAAGATATTGAAGCAGCCATTGAAAATGTAGGTAAGCTGGAAGTATCTAAACTGGAAAAAAACATTAGTATTTTAGGGATCATAGCAGGTATTGCACCGATGCTTGGTTTTGTGGGTACCATTATTGGAGTAATCACAATCTTCCATGATGTATCCATTAAAGGAGCCATTGAGATTGGAACAATTTCTGGTGGTCTGTATACCAAAATGATTACTTCTGCTTCAGGTTTAATCGTTGGTATTATTGCTTACGTATTGTACCATATCTTAAATGCAATGGTAGAGCGAATCATTCTGAGAATGGAAACAGATGCATTAGAGTTTATTGATCTATTAGAAGAGCCAGGTAAATAATGAATTTACGAAAAAGAAATAAGGCAACTGTAGAGGTCCATACTTCTGCATTGAATGACATCATGTTTTTCCTGATGCTATTCTTTTTACTTGCTTCGGCAGTAGTAAATCCGCAGGTAGTGAAATTGCTGCTTCCGCGTTCAGAATCAGGCCAGCAGTCTTCCGCACAAAAGACCATCACCGTATCGATAGACGATCAGCTGAATTATTTTGTAGAAAAGCAACCCGTTACCCTGGAGAATATGAAAGCAAATATTGAAACCTTTCAGCAAGCTTCACCAGACCTGACAATTGTTCTATATGTAGCCAGAGGTGTATCCATTGAAAACACAATGGCAGTTTTTGATGTTGCCAACCAGTTGAAACTTAAAGTAGTATTAGCTGTAGAACCAAAAAAATAATGACTTATAAAGAGGAAAATAATTACCCAAAAGCAATAGCAATATCTTCAGCCATCATGGCTGTTTTATTGGTATTGAGCTTCTTTATTGCCATTGGCACCTTCAAACCAGCAGAAGAAGCTGGGATGGGCGGCATGGTAGTTAATTATGGAACTTCTGTAGAAGGTATGGGTACAGACTACACCAGTTTGGAAGAACCTTCCTCAGATCCAAATGCCAACAACCAACCACCAGATAAAGTGGTACCTGATCAGCAGGTGACCCCAGAAAAGTCTGCTCAAAGCACAGATAAAGACATTGCAACCCAAAACACAGAAGAAGCAGTAAGTATCAGCACCAAGAAAACAACTTCTTCTGCTACTCCTTCTGCCACCACTACTGATAAACCGGCTACCCCGGCAGTAAACCAAAATGCACTGTATAAAGGAAAAACCAATAAAGGTACAGGGCAAGGTGATGGAACAGGAACAACCCCAGGCAACCAGGGCTCAGTAAATGGAGATCCTATGGCTAATAATTATGGAGAAGGCGGTTCCGGTTTTGGAACAACGCCCATCGCGCTCAGAAGGTTTACCAACTTAGTCACTCCACAAGATGATGGTCAGAAAACTGGTAAAATAGCCGTGAGGATTACGATCAACAAACAAGGTATTGTAGTAGATGCAGTGCCTGGTGTAAAAGGAACGACGCTCCAGGATCTTGATCTATGGGCCAAATGTAAAACTGCAGTGATGGGTGCACGCCTTAACCAATCAGATTCTGCGCCTGATTTACAAGTAGGTGTAGTGGTTTTTAATTTTAAAGTGAAATAATCCATCAGCTCTTATACCTTTGTACCATAAGAACTTTTCAATGACTTATTTACAAACCCTGGATTATCTGTACAGCAGGCTTCCAATGTTTACCCGGATTGGTGCTGCTGCCCTGAAAAAAGATTTGCACAACACCATCGTGATGTGCGAAAATCTTGGAAACCCACAAAATAAATTCAAAACCATTCACGTTGCCGGTACCAACGGCAAAGGTTCTACCTCGCACATGCTAGCCGCTATTTTACAAAAAGCAGGGTATAAAACCGGCCTCTACACTTCTCCGCATTTAAAAGATTTCAGAGAGCGGATCAGGATCAACGGAGAAATGATCTCTGAATCCTTTGTGACCAGCTTTACCGCAAAAGAGCAGGAACTGATAGAAAGCATTAGTCCTTCCTTTTTTGAAGTAACAGTGGCCATGGCATTTGATTATTTTGCTGCTGAAAAAGTAGACGTTGCCATCATTGAAGTAGGCCTTGGGGGCAGGTTAGATTCTACCAATATCATTACCCCCGAACTTTCTGTTATAACCAATATTAGCTTTGACCATACTCACCTGCTGGGTAATACTTTGCAAGAAATTGCGATGGAAAAAGCAGGAATTATCAAACCTGGAGTTCCCGTAGTTATTGGAGAAAGACAAGAAGAAACAGCCGAAGTGTTTATCGAAAAAGCAGTATTGGTCTCCAGTCCGTTAGTTTTTGCAAATACGGTATTAAAGGCAACAGCTATCCACCATGAAGGCCGATCTTTAATCGCATCGGTAAATGAAGGGGAAGTCTGCTTATTTAAAGATCTTAAACTGGATTTGTCTGGCACATACCAATTAAAAAACATGCTTACGGTCATTGCATCTGTTAAAAAGCTGAATCAAATTGGATATCAGATCCCTGACGAAGCAGTTTACAGCGCCTTAGCAAACACCGTAAAAATAACAGGCTTGCAAGGCAGATGGCAAATACTTGCCGAAAACCCATTAATCATTTGTGATACTGGCCATAATTTAGCCGGCATCCAGGAAGTATTAAAGAATATCAATGCCACTCCCCATCATCAGCTGCACATGGTTATCGGTATGCTCAAAGACAAAGACATCACTAGCGTACTAGAGCTGCTGCCTGCCACTGCAAAATACTATTTTTGCCAGCCAGAACTAGAGCGGGCCATGTCTGCAAATGAACTCTTTGAACGTGCTGCTGTATTTAATTTGTCCGGCCAAGTTTATGACAGTGTAAAGTCTGCGTTAAATTCTGCTAAAAACAATGCTCAAACCGATGATCTGATCTTTATAGGTGGAAGTACCTTCGTTGTTGCAGAGGTTCTTTAGATCTTTCTTTTATATTTACCAGCGCTTAACACATAATGAAATACTTAAGATGAAAACATCCCGGTCTTTCTGCTCAGCTAAAGCTCCAGCATATAAGATTATGATAGCTTCATTACCGTTAAAAACAATTACAAACTGATGAAAAAAAGCTATGTACTATTTGCAGCACTTTGCTGCATGTGCAGTATAACAGTTGCACAAAAAAAATCTAAAAGCGCCACCACTCCACCGGCGTATCCTGCTTCCATCAACCGGCCTAAATTAGTGATCGGACTGGTTGTAGATCAAATGAGATGGGATTACTTATACCGTTATTATGACAGATATAGTAACGGAGGCTTTAAACGCCTGATTAACGAAGGATTCTCTGCAGAGAACACCTTTATCCCCTACACCCCTACTTACACTGCTGTTGGCCACAGTACTATTTATTCTGGCTCTGTTCCGGCAATTTCTGGTATTGTTGGAAACGACTGGTACGATCCTCAGTTAAAAAGAGGTGTGTATTGCACAGAAGATAGTACGGTTACTTCTGTTGGTTCTAACACCACCGCTGGTAAAATGTCACCAAAAAATTTACTGAGCAGCACCATCACCGATGAACTTCGCCTTGCTACAAACTTTAAAGGAAAAGTAATTGGGATTTCATTAAAAGACCGCGGATCTATTCTTCCGGCAGGCCATACCCCAACAGGTGCGTACTGGTATGACGGACAAAGTGGCAACTGGATCACCAGTACTTACTATATGAACCAGCTTCCTGCATGGGTTCAGGATTATAATAACCTGAAAATGGCAGATAAGTATTATGAGAAAAACTGGGATACCATGTACCCAATCGCATCGTATACACAAAGTACGGCTGATAATAAAGATTATGAAGGCAAAACAAGGGGAGAGCAGACACCAACTTTTCCTCATCCTTTGAAGCTTTATGCAGGGAAAAACTACGACATGATCAGAAGTACTCCATATGGAAATACAATTACTTTAGACCTAGCTAAAAAAGCAATCGCTGCAGAAGAACTAGGAAAAGATAATATCACTGATTTTCTTGCAGTAAGCTGCTCCTCTACGGATTATGTAGGCCATCAATACGGACCAAATTCTATCGAAGCAGAAGACACTTATTTGAGATTGGATAAGGACATGGAAGACTTTTTCAATTACCTGGATAAAACGGTAGGTAGAGGAAACTATTTACTATTCCTTTCTGCCGATCATGGTGCAGCTCATGTGCCTGGGTTTATGAAAGAAAACAAAATGCATGCTGGTGTGATAGATGACAGGACTATTATGAATGGTTTAAATACCTATCTGGAAAGCAAATTCAAAATAAAAAAACCAGTTGTTACGATCATGAACAACCAAATTAGTTTTAACCGTTACAATCCTGATTTTGCTGCTATTGACTTCAGTGCAATGAAAGCTGCAACGGTAGACTATTTAAGAATACAAGAAGGTTTTGCTGATGCTGTAGATCTGGCAAAAGTATCAGAAAGCACCTTACAGGAAATACAGAAGAAAATGATCACCAACGGATACAATGCCCGTCGCAGTGGTGATGTTTATTTCATCTTACAGCCTAACTGGTTTGATGGCGGCAAAACAGGGACTACCCATGGGGCATGGAACCCATATGATTCTCATATTCCACTGGTATTTATGGGATGGAACGTAAAACCTGGTAAAACTAACAAAACACATTATATGACAGATATTGCTGCCACCCTTGCCGCAATGCTCCATATCCAAATGCCAAATGGCTGTGTAGGCGAACCCATTACAGAACTTACGCATCAATAAAAAAAAATTGAAATAAAAAGCCGCAGGCTGATTGCCCCCAGACAATATAGGAGGCAATTAACCTGCGGCTTTTTTCATGCCCTTTTTTAATCCATTTTATATTGTATCTGATCTTATACACAGGGCTATTTAGTTTTTATTAACTTTACCTACCAAATATAATTTCAAGAATGGAACAGATTAAAAGTTATGTCCCTAAACATAAGATCCGCTTTGTTACAGCCGCTGCATTATTTGACGGACATGATGCCACTATAAATATCATCAGGCGTATCCTGCAGTCCTCAGGCGCAGAAGTAGTCCATTTAGGGCACAACCGATCAGTAGAAGAAGTTGTTAATTGCGCTATACAGGAAGATGTTCAAGGCATAGCGATGACGTCCTACCAAGGCGGCCATATTGAATATTTTAAATACATGTACGATTTATTGCAAGAGCGCGGGGCAAAACACATTAAGATCTTTGCCGGCGGTGGTGGCGTAATTTTACCAGATGAAATTGCAGAATTGCAGCAATATGGAATTACACGTATTTATTCTCCTGATGACGGCCGTAAAATGGGCTTACAGGGGATGATCAATAATATGCTGGAGCAAACAGATTATGTAACTACAGATAAAATCACCAATGAGCTGCAGACTATCCCTTTAAAAGAAGTTAAAAGTATTGCAGCAGCCATTACAGTAGCTGAAAATGATCCTGCAGGTGCACAAGCTTTTGTCAACGAACTTAAAAAGTTAACCCTTAAAAGCCAGGCCCCGGTACTGGGGATTACTGGTACAGGCGGATCAGGAAAATCATCGCTCGTAGATGAGCTGGTAAGACGCTTCCTGATGGAAGTAAAAGACAAAACTTTAGCGATTATCTCAGTTGACCCCTCTAAAAGAAAAACAGGAGGCGCATTATTAGGTGACCGGATTAGGATGAATGCCATTGACAATCCAAGGGTATACATGCGCTCTTTAGCTACCAGGCAAGCAAATCTGGCGCTATCGGTAAATGTGCAGGAAAGTATTGATATCTGTAAAGCTGCAGGATATGATTTGATCATCGTAGAAACATCTGGTATTGGACAATCTGATACAGAAATTACCGAACATTGTGACGTCTCTTTATATGTAATGACACCAGAATTTGGTGCAGCCACGCAACTGGAAAAGATAGATATGTTAGATTTTGCAGATCTGGTAGCAATCAATAAATTTGATAAAAGAGGTGCCCTTGATGCTTTACGCGATGTAAGAAAACAATACAAAAGGAACCACCAGCTTTTTGATGCTAAAGATGAAGACATTCCGGTTTTTGGTACCATGGCATCGCAGTTTAATGATCCTGGAATGAACAACCTTTTCGTTTCTTTAATGGAAAAGATAAAAGAAAGGACAGGAACTGACTTTGAGGCCCGGATGCTGGTTACTGCCGCAGAGTCTGAAAAAACCTATATCATTCCACCAGATCGTATCCGGTACCTGGCAGAAATTGCAGAAGCAAGCCAGCAATACGCAGAATGGGTGGAACAGCAAACAGGTATTGCCAGGAAGTTATACCAGCTAAACGGGGTATTGGAACTCTGCAAAGATGAAAAACAACTGGATCAGGTAGCACTTACAGAGGTCTACAATATTATAGAAGAACAACTTGACGGACAATGCCGCAGATTACTTCGGGAATGGCCTGAAACGATAAAAAAATACAAGGAAGAGAATTTTGTGTACCTGGTACGGGATAAAGAAATTAAGCAACCTTTGTTTTACGAATCTTTATCACAGCTTAAAATCCCTAAAATCTCGTTACCGCGATACAAAGATTGGGGTGATATACTCCGCTGGTTACTGACAGAAAATGTGCCTGGAGAATTTCCTTATGCTGCAGGCGTATTTCCATTAAAACGCGAAGGAGAAGACCCTACCAGGATGTTTGCCGGAGAAGGCGGCCCGGAAAGAACCAATAAAAGGTTCCACTATGTTTCTTTGGGGCAACCTGCGCATCGTTTATCCACTGCCTTTGATTCAGTGACCCTTTATGGAGAAGATCCGCATATCCGGCCTGATATTTATGGAAAAATCGGGAACTCTGGCGTAAGCATTGCCACCTTAGATGACGCTAAGAAACTATACTCTGGTTTTGATCTGTGTGCGGCTGCAACTTCGGTATCGATGACCATTAATGGCCCCGCACCTATGTTATTAGGGTTCTTTATGAATGTAGCCATTGATCAGCAATGTGAAAAGTATATCCGTAAAAATGATATGCTTGCAGAGGTAGAGGAAAAAATAAGCAAAATCTATCAAGAGAAAAAAATTAGCAGGCCAGTATACAATGGATCTTTACCTGAAGGAAATAACGGACTTGGTTTATTATTATTAGGTACCACAGGCGATCAGGTCTTACCAGCAGAAATTTATGCACAAATCAAAGCAGATGCAATTAGCAAAGTAAGAGGTACCGTACAAGCTGATATTTTAAAAGAAGACCAGGCACAAAATACCTGTATCTTTTCTACAGAATTTGCTTTGAGGATGATGGGCGATATTCAGAAATATTTTATAGACGAGAAGGTAAGAAATTTCTATTCTGTCTCTATATCTGGGTATCACATCGCTGAAGCAGGTGCTAATCCAATATCTCAATTGGCATTTACACTTAGTAATGGTTTTACTTTTGTAGAGTATTATTTAAGCAGAGGAATGCATATTGATGATTTTGCGCCAAACCTATCGTTCTTTTTCTCTAATGGAATTGATCCTGAATATGCGGTGATCGGCCGCGTGGCAAGAAAAATATGGGCCAAAGCGATTAAGTACAAGTATAAAGGAAATGATCGCTCACAGAAGTTAAAATACCATATTCAAACTTCTGGACGCTCATTACATGCCCAGGAAATAGATTTCAATGATATCCGCACAACTTTGCAAGCATTATATGCAATATACGACAATTGCAATTCCCTACATACCAATGCATATGATGAAGCGATCACTACCCCAACTGAAGATTCGGTAAGGAGAGCAATGGCTATCCAGCTGATCATTAACAGGGAATTGGGATTAGCTAAAAACGAAAATCCGCTACAAGGTGCTTTTATCATTGAAGACCTGACAGATTTAGTAGAAGAAGCGGTATTGGCAGAGTTTAAGCGGATCAATGATCGTGGAGGAGTATTAGGTGCTATGGAGACCATGTATCAGCGTGGAAAGATCCAGGAAGAAAGTTTATATTATGAAACCCTTAAACATTCTGGCGAATATCCTATTGTTGGCGTGAATACGTTTTTAAACAAAAATGGTTCTCCTACTATTGTTCCAACAGAAGTGATCCGTGCTACAGAAGAGGAGAAAAAATACCAGATAACGGCCCTGCAGGATTTTCAGCAGCGTAATGAGGCAGAAGCAGGTACAGTACTCAATGAGTTACAAAAGCTGGCTATTGCTGGTGGCAATACCTTTGAGGCTTTAATGGAGGCCTGTAAAATTTGTTCTTTAGGCCAGATTTCAAAAGCACTTTATGAAGTGGGCGGCCAATATAGAAGAAATATGTAAAAAGCCTTTAAATACAAAAAGCCCGGAAATTTAATTCCGGGCTTTTTAATATGATATTTTTAATAGGATATATGTACTTAATTAAGCGTGAATCCAGCTAAATTTATAGTCCATCGTAGGCGCTTTCATTCTTTCTGCAACACGTAATAACCGATTCGGTAAAGCCATGATATAATCACGCGCTTTCTCTCCAGCCTCGTTTAAATCAACCATGCCTTCAATTTTCCACTCTACAATAAGCTGTTGCATGATCTCCACATAATCTACTGCAGTATATACACCTAAACGTTGTGCAGCATCAGTAAAGTGACCAAAAGTTTGTCCCATTTTCAATCCCATTTCTCTTAAGAAATGTGCTGGCATCACAATTTTCTGACGCATCATGTCTTCAAATGCAATCATTGCCTCACTTGGATCTACTTCAAAGATCTTAGACATAAAGTCTTTATATGCTTTTGCATGTCTTGCTTCATCTGATGCAATTACACCACAGATTCTGGACAACAGCGTATCGCCATCTTTTTTGGCTAATGAAGCTACCCTGCGGTGAGAAATATTAGTTGCTAATTCCTGGAAACTGGTGTAAATAAAGTTACGGTATGGATCATGTCCGGTACCAATATCAAATCCATCAGCTATTAAATATTGTGTAGAGATTTCCATTTGTCTCATATCCACACGACCAGACAAATAAAGATATTTATTCAATAGATCACCATGTCTGTTTTCTTCAGCAGTCCAGTGACGGTTCCATCTCATCCAGCCACCTTCTTCATTGCGGCTTACCCCTTCAACCATACTTAACCAAGACTCATATGTAGGTAAAGCCTCTTCTGTGATGGTATCTCCAATTAAAACTGCAACCAGATCGTAAGAAAGATCATTTGCATTTTCACGAAGCGATTTTATATCCTGGATAAAGGTGTCACTTGTCGAAACAGGTAAAAAATCAGTAGGCTGCCAATTGGTATCAATTGGTTTAAGATAAGTATCCATCATCTCAAGCATATAGTGCTCGATATGAAGCATCACTTCTCTTCTTTTTTCAGCATAAAAACTCATTTTGTGTGTGTTTTAGTTTAGTTTCAAATATAACCAAATTTATTTCAATATACCTGTTAAGGGTATTTTAATAACGTTTTTATATAAAATAGCGTATCAGCAAACAAATTGAACGGGCATAAGTTGATCAGGTTGTTTCCAAAAAGGTTATACTCAAAAAAGGTCATAAACCAGAAAAGCCTCACAGGATTTCCTGTAAGGCTTTCTTTAAGATTTGGCACCGACCTACTCTCCCACGTGTTACCGCAGTACCATCGGCTCTGGTG
>Ga0247807_10000811_pt1 | contig 19066 bp, 14 predicted proteins | sample UWRJL074202C1_FD_179931 | JGI IMG/M metagenome (GOLD analysis project Ga0247807, IMG submission 179931) | Plant litter microbial communities from Arlington Agricultural Research Station in Wisconsin, United States - UWRJ-L074-202C-1 | ecosystem: Environmental > Terrestrial > Plant litter >...
ATTCCGAACAGAGAAGTTAAGCCCACCAGAGCCGATGGTACTGCGGTAACACGTGGGAGAGTAGGTCGGTGCCAAATCTTAAAGAAAGCCTTACAGGAAACTGTGAGGCTTTTCTTGTATACAGACAATTTTATTTGGTCTTTCTTTCATATACCTTTTTGTTGTTAGTGTTTTCTAACAAAATCCGGCATAAATTACTGCTGGAAAGTCTTTTTGAGAAAAAATTGGTTATCTTTGTAGCTAAATTAACATACACACAAATGAGTTTTTTTGCAGAAAAAAGAAGGGAAGTGATGCTTCATATTGAGCAGTATATGCTTGAAATGATGGATACTTACTTAAAACCGATTGATACAAATTGGCAACCAACTGATTTCTTGCCTGTGTCTACCAGTGATACTTTTTTTCAGGATATCAAATCTTTGCGTGAAACTGCAAATGATCTTTCATATGATCTTGTTGCAGTTTTGATAGGCGATACAATTACGGAAGAAGCTTTACCAACCTATGAGTCATGGTTAAGCATGGTTGATGGTGTAAGTCGTCAAGAAGAGGGGGGCTGGATGAGATGGAACCGTCACTGGACAGCTGAGGAAAACAGGCATGGAGATTTGTTAAATAAATACCTTTATCTATCAGGTAGAGTCGATATGCGTCAGATGGAAATCTCTACGCAATATCTGATTGCAGATGGTTTTGATATCGGGACCGGCCATGATCCATACCGTAACTTTATATATACCAGTTTTCAGGAATTAGCTACAAACATTTCTCACCGTAGAGTGGCGTCACTGGCAAAAAAAGATGGCGATACTTTGTTATCCAGAATATGTGGTGTGATTGCTTCTGATGAGGCAAGACATGCCAAGGCTTACAAAGATTTTATGTCTAAAATCTTTGAGGTAGATCCAAATGAAGCATTGATTGCTTTTGAGGATATGATGCGTAAAAAGATTGTGATGCCAGCTCACTTCCTAAGAGAAATGGGCTTAAAAATGGGACAAACTTTTGGCCATTTTACTGATGCAGCTCAACGTTTAGGTGTTTATACTGCGGTAGACTACGTGGAGATCATGCAACAACTGATTGAAGAATGGAAATTGGATGGGATGCGTGATTTAAATGAAGCAGGTGAACAAGCACGAGACTATATCATGGCTTTACCTAACAGACTTTTACGTGTTGCCGAAAGAATGAAAACCCCGACAATGGATTATAAATTCAGCTGGATTCACGCATAATATTAAATACACTATATAGCATAAAAGGCAATCAGATTTAGTTCTGATTGCCTTTTATGCTATATAGTATTCCCAGTTGAAATTACATATTTCTCCTGTACTGTCCACCTACTTCGTAAAGGGCCTTTGATATCTGGCCCAGGGAGCAAACTTTACAAGCTTCCATCAATTCCTCAAATGTATTTTCACCTTTTATTGCTGTTCGCTGCAATTGTTCCAGTACTTTAGTTGTCTTGTCTTTATTGAGTTGCTGAAAGGCTTCCAGTGCCGCTATCTGATACTGTTTTTCCTGCTCAGTTGCGCGTATAATTTCACCTGGAACAATGGTTGGGGATCCTTTCTTATTAAGAAAAGTGTTTACCCCGACAATTGGATATTCTCCTGAATGCTTTAAGGTTTCATAGTAAAGGCTTTCTTCCTGGATTTTGCCGCGCTGATACATCGTTTCCATCGCCCCCAGAACCCCTCCTCTGTCATTTATTCTTTTGAATTCTGTTAATACTGCCTCTTCTACAAGATCAGTGAGATCGTCTATAATAAACGCACCTTGTAACGGATTCTCATTTTTTGTCAGGCCGAGTTCCCTGTTAATGATCAGCTGTATGGCCATAGCCCGCCTTACAGATTCTTCTGTAGGTGTAGTGATGGCTTCATCATATGCATTCGTATGTAATGAGTTGCAATTGTCGTATATTGCGTACAGGGCCTGTAAGGTTGTCCGGATATCATTAAAATCAATTTCTTGGGCATGAAGTGATCTGCCAGAAGTCTGTATATGGTATTTGAGCTTCTGTGACCGTTCATTTCCTTTATACTTATTCCTGATTGCTTTAGCCCATATTCTTCTGGCTACACGACCTATTACAGCGTACTCCGGATCAATACCATTGGAGAAGAAGAAGGAGAGATTAGGTGCAAAGTCATCTATGTGCATACCTCTGCTGAGGTAGTATTCTACAAAGGTGAATCCGTTGCTGAGGGTGAAGGCCAGCTGAGATATAGGGTTCGCACCTGCTTCTGCAATATGGTAGCCTGAAATGGATACAGAATAGAAATTACGCACCTTCTCATCGATAAAGTATTTTTGAATGTCGCCCATCATCCTTAAGGCAAACTCTGTGGAAAAGATACAGGTATTCTGGGCCTGATCTTCTTTCAGAATATCTGCCTGCACCGTACCGCGTACGGAACTGATTGCGTATGCGCGGATCTTTGCATATATATCGGCGGGTAAAACCTGATCCCCGGTTACACCCAGCAGCATTAATCCAAGACCATCGTTTCCGGTTGGTAGCTCGCCGCTATATGTAGGGCGTGGCTGACCAGCGCGATTGAATATATCTTTGATCTTTAATTCAGTTTCTTCAATGAGACCATTTGCCATAATATACTTTTCACATTGCTGGTCTATCGCCACGTTCATGAAAAAGCCGAGTAACATAGGTGCCGGACCATTTATAGTCATAGAAACAGAAGTAGAGGCAGCACAAAGATCAAAGCCTGAGTAAAGTTTCTTTGCGTCATCTAAAGTAGCAATGCTGACTCCTGAATTGCCTATTTTTCCATAAATATCTGGCCGGATATGCGGATCCTCACCATATAGGGTGACAGAATCAAATGCGGTTGATAAGCGATGGGCAGGTTGACCTAAAGAAACATAGTGGAACCTTTTATTTGTACGCTCTGGTCCGCCTTCTCCTGCAAACATTCTGGTAGGATCTTCTCCATCACGTTTTAAAGGGAATACGCCTGCAGCATAGGGAAACTCTCCGGGTACATTTTCAGTTAGCAGCCACTTGAGTATGTCGCCCCAGTCCTGATATCTGGGGAGGGAAACTTTTGGAATTTTAAGTTGTGAAAGGGATTCGTAAAACAGCGGCTGTTTTATTTCTTTATCCCTTACTTTATAACTAAAAAACTCTTGTTTATATTTTTCAGTTGTCTCTGGCCATTCTCTGAGTAGTCGCCTGCAGTGGCCGTCCAGCTGTTCATCCACATGATTATACATTTCTGTTAGTGAGTTCATCAATTCGGGATTGTTCTCCGAAATTTCAATTACACCTTTCAATTGGTATAGTTTGCGGGCTGTGATTGTCTGCTGATTTACCCAGTCATTGTAAGTCTGACTTGCTTCGGCTATTTCAGCAAGATACCTGACTCTGTCTGGCGGAATGATATAAGTTTTTTCTGACTGATCCGAGGTCATCAATAACTGCGCTTCAAATTTGACACCTGTCTTTTGCTGAATTTGAGTCATCACCGCAGTGAACAGATTATTCATACCCGGATCATTGAACTGTGAAGCCATAGTACCAAACACCGGGATATCTTCGTCGCGGGCATCGAATAAATTATGGTTCCTTTTGTATTGTTTTCTTACATCGCGTAAAGCATCAAGTGCACCACGTTTATCAAATTTATTTATCGCTACCAGATCTGCGAAATCCAGCATATCTATTTTTTCCAATTGTGTGGCTGCACCAAACTCCGGAGTCATCACATATAAAGATACATCGCAGTGTTCTGTGATCTCGGTGTCTGACTGACCTATACCTGAAGTCTCTACTATTATCAGGTCATAGCCGGCAGCTTTACAGATGTCGATACTCTCTTGCACATTTTTTGACAAAGCCAGGTTAGCCTGTCTGGTAGCCAGTGAACGCATATATATCCTTGGATGATTAATCGCATTCATCCTTATCCGGTCGCCCAATAATGCACCACCGGTTTTCCGTTTGGAGGGGTCGATTGAAATAATCGCGAGCGTTTTATCTTTTACCTCCATTAAAAATCTGCGGACCAGCTCATCTACGAGTGATGATTTTCCCGATCCTCCGGTACCTGTAATTCCTAAAACGGGAGCCTGATTATTTACGGTCAGTTTCTTCAAGGCATTTACAAATTCCTGAGCAGCTTCCGGATCATTCTCAGCCACAGTAATAGCTGCTGCAATACTTTTAACCACCTTCCTGGGAATGGTTTCCAGTTCTGTAGTAATTGCTTTAGTGGTTATATAATCTGTCTCTTCCAGCATGTTGTTGATCATACCTTGCAGACCCATTTTACGGCCATCATCCGGAGAATAAATTCTGGTGATACCGTAATCCTGTAATTCTTTGATTTCTGATGGGAGAATCACACCGCCACCACCAGCGAAGATTTTGATATGACTGGCTCCATGCTGTTGCAGCAGGTCATACATATACTTGAAATATTCTATATGTCCTCCCTGATAGGAAGTCATCGCTATACCCTGAACATCTTCCTGTATAGCACAATTCACCACTTCCTCCACTGATCGGTTGTGGCCCAGGTGAATCACTTCGGCACCGGATGATTGCAGTATGCGGCGCATAATATTGATAGTGGCATCATGTCCGTCAAACAGGGCTGCTGCAGTAACAAAACGTATCTTGTGTTTAGGGATATAACTTACAACTTGATCCATAGAAAGAATTATATTTGGTATACAAAGTTAACAAAATCTCATTAGCACTGTAAACGGAGTAATTGCAATAGATGTATAAATAAGAAATCCCCCGGGATACTGATGTGCCGGGGGATTTCTTGTGTTCAGTTGAAGCTGATTTATTGATGTGTCAGCTCAGTAATGGGTTCGCCTACATTTCCGCTAGGCATTTGAATATGAAGTAAAGCAGCAATAGTTGGTGCAATATCTGTCATGTGATGTGTTTTATTAGTTTTTCCGGGTTTTACATTCCATCCCATAAAAACCAATGGAATATGTGCATCGTAAGGATTCCAATTACCATGCGTTGTGCCGGTTTTGCCACCATTGAACCAGTTAGGCTGCAGTATATAATAGATATCACCGCTAAGACGCGCATTATAGCCGTTAGTGATCATTTCTTTCTGTATTGCAGGAAAAGTACTCTCCGCTATTCTTGATAAGTCGACCGCATCTGCAAAGCCATCTACTGTTCTCAGGTAATCTATTGCTGCAGATTTCATTGCAGTGAAATCCAGTTTTGCCAGATCAGGATTATTATGGTCAAAAATGATTTGATTATTCATGGTCATCATGACCGGTTTTTTGATTTTGAACTTGCTTTCTAAATTGCTGTTCAGACCAGTCACGACTGCCTTATCATCAACTACTCCGGCATGCATTTTATTCTCAGTCATATAACCTGGTACATGAGCGGCACCATGATCAGCCGATAAAAATACAAGATAGTTTCCTTTACCAACTGTTTTATCCAGGTAGCTGAAGAAATCAGCAATATCCTTGTCCAGCCTCAGGTAAGTATCTTCCGCCTCAATGGAATTGGGACCATACTGGTGACCGATATAGTCTGTCGATGAACAGCTTACGGCAAGAAAATCGGTAATATTATCTTTACCCAAGCCTTCAGCTTCAACGGCTTTTTTTGCCAGATCTAAGGTGATCGTGTTACCATAAGGCGTACTTCTGATCATATCATAGTTTTTTCCGGCATAAAGTTTCAGTGGATGTGGAAACACTGGTGCTTCTTCACCTCTGGTTTTTCCTTCATAAGGTTTATTATCTGATGTGCTTTCAGTGTAAGTATTGATTGGATATAAGGTATTCCAGTTCTGGTTATAATATTTATCGGCCATTTTTAGCTTGTTATAGTCCTGCATCCATGTTGGAAGTTCATTCATATAATAAGTACTGGTAATCCAATCTCCTGTTTGTCCATCATACCAATAGGCTCCTGTTGGCGTATGTCCAGCAGGTAAAATTGAACCACGGTCTTTTAGTGAGATTCCGATAACTTTACCCTTGAAATTGGTGGCTATCCTCAGCTCATCTGTAATTGTAGTGCTCAGCAAATTTTTAGGAGACATTTTTCCGGCGGGGGTTGAAGAGCCTACGCCGGTTACTGTAGAGTCTTCGGTACAGTAAACTCCCTTTTTTAATTGCGGATCGTACCAGTCATTACCGATAATTCCTGTAATTGCGGGTATCGAACCTGTATAGATAGAGGTATGTCCCACAGCAGTATAGGTTGGTGTATAAGGGATATAAGTATTTTCTACTGAGAAACCTTCATTGATCATCCGCTTGAAACCACCTTCAGTATATCTGTCGTAATAACGGTATAAGTAATCCCATCTCATTTGGTCCACAACCAGTCCCACAACCAGTTTTGGACGGCTTATTGTTGCCGGATAAGCTGAGGCTGTCGTTGAACTTTTTGATTTTTTTTGAGCGTTTGTAACACTACATAAGCAGCAGAGTGCCGCAAACAACAAATAGTTTTTCTTCATCAGAATATAATTGTATTTAAGGATATTAAAGCCATCACAAGCTTATATCTTAAGTATATAATCCTTAAGCTTATGATTTTTCATCATTATGTGTTAAGCTTGGCAAAGATACCTTTTGCTGGTAAAGTTAATGTTAAGAAAGCCTTAAAGTGCTTCTGCAACAACAAAGGTACTTCCGCCTATAAAAATCAGATCGTTCGGATCAGCATTTGCTTTTGCATTTTCAATAGCTTCACCAACAGACTCAAAAATACTACCTTTTAAATTGTATGCTTCAGCCTGTCTGGATAGTTCTTCGGCTGACATTGCTCTTTCGAGATCAGGCTGGCAAAAGTAATAGCGGGCTGATGCAGGCAACAATTGAAGTACCTTGGTGATATCTTTGTCCTTCAGCATACCAATTACGATATGTAATTGATCATGAGGTGTCGAATTGATATTTTCCATCACCTCTGTGATGCCGGCAACGTTATGTCCTGTATCGCAAATTATAAGTGGGTGTTCGCTTAAAATATCCCATCGGCCGCGTAATCCTGTCAGTCCTTTGGTGTCAGCTATAGCCGCTCTGACTGCTTCATTTGTTATTTCAAATCCAATTTTATTCAGGATGATTACCGATTGTATAACGGTAAGGATATTTTTCAGCTGATATGATCCTGTAAGATCCAACTGCAGCTCAGAATATAATAAGCTATGCTTCTGATATACTGAAGTAATCAAAAATGTATCTTTTTTGTAAGTATCGGAAACATGAAGCGAATCACTGGCAAACACGATAGGACTATTCGTCTCTGCAGCCTTATCTACAAAAACTGAGGTGGTTTCTGCTTGCCGTTCACCAATCACAACAGGTACGTCTTTCTTGATGATTCCTGCTTTTTCATAGGCAATTTCAGGAATAGTATTCCCCAATAAATTGGTATGATCCAGACTGATATTGGTAATTACAGATAATTCCGGCATGATGATATTTGTTGAATCCAGCCGACCGCCCAGTCCTGTTTCAATGACAGCAATATCTACTTTTTCCTTCGCAAAATAGTCGAATGCAAGACCTACGGTCACTTCAAAAAAAGAAGGGCTGATATTTTCTATGAGTTCTTTTTCCTGCGCTACAAAATCAGTCACAAAAGATTCTGGAATCATCTCACCATTGATCCTGATCCGTTCCCTGAAATCTTTGAGGTGAGGAGAGGTATATAATCCCGTTTTGTAACCCGCTTTTTGCAAAACTGCAGCGAGCATATGTGAAGTAGAGCCTTTGCCATTAGTTCCGGCAATATGGATCGTCTTAAATTTGTGCTGTGGATTCCCAAGATTTTCACACAAAGCAATGGTATTGTGCAGGTCTTTTTTAATCGCGGCCGCACCGATACGGGTAAACATTGGAAGTCTGCTGTACAGGTATTCCAGAGTTTCTGAATAAGTCAATTTTATTTCACTTTAAAATTAAATACCACTACGCCTACCTGGAAATCCGGAGCTGAATCCGACTGATTTAGTCGCGCGCCCATAACAGCAGCTTTACATTTTGCCCAGAGGTCAAGATCTTGCAAAGTAGTGCCTTTCACACCAGGAACAGCATCCACAACGATACCCTGTTTATTAATTGATATCCTTACCGCAATTTTTCCTGTCTTTTGTCCGTCATCCTGCGGCGTAACCAGGTTTGTAAAACGTCTTAAGGCGATAGGTGTAGTTCCAAAACCAGAGCCACCCTCACCATAATTATTTGCCAGCGGGTCGCCATTTACCGATCCCTGATTACCAGGTGTAGTTCCTGTACCATCACCACCGCCAGTTCCCTTATTGGCTTTTCCTTTATACAGCGCATTCTGATTGATCGCTGGCTTAGCCGGTTTATCTACCGTAGACGCCGTAGGAGTGGAGGTACTAGTTGTTTTTTTTGTGTTGATACTTACTGCTTCCTCACTGGTCTGCGTCACAATATCCTTATCCGTACTTTGTGAAGATTTGGTAGGTGTAACCTGTTGGTCGGGTACAACCTTATCAGGTGGTTGGTTATTCGCGTTAGGATCTGCAGAGGGTTCTTCTATGCTCGTATAATCCGTACCCATTCCTTCTACAGAGGTACCATAGTTGACTACCATGCCTCCTGTACCAAACTCTTCGACCGGCTTGAAGGTGCCAATCGCAATGAAAAAGCTTAAAGCAATAAAAATCACCATTACGGCAGTTGAGATTGCCAATGCTTTAGGATAATTATTTTCTTCTTTGTAAGTCATTATTTTTTAGGTTCTACAGCTAAAACAACTTTAAGTTTCAATTGGTTTGCCACATCAAATACAGCCATGGTATTCTCTATAGATACACCTCTCGCTACATATAATACTAAAGTCAGATCCGGCGAAGCTTTTTGATAAGTTTCAATGCTGGCCTTCATATTTTCAAGTGTAACCTGCTGTTTCTCTACAAAATACTTCAGGTTTTCATCAATTGATACGGTTACAGTTTTTTGCGCCGATGATTGTTGTCCGGATTCAGAACGTGGAAGTAAAAGTTTTACCACCTGCGGATTTACTACTGCCGAAGCAAGGAGGAAAAACAGCATCAGGAAAAACATGATATCATTCAATGCCGAAGTATGTACTTCAACCGTTCCTTTATTTCTTTTGCGTAGGTTCATTATTTACCTGGTTCTTCTAGTAGATCAATAAACTCTAAAGCGTCTGTTTCCATTCTCAGGATAATGCGTTCTACCATCGCATTTAATACATGGTATAAAACATAGGCCATGATACCTACGATCAGTCCCGTTGCTGAGGTAATCATTTTGGTATATAATCCACCAGAGATCGTCCCTATCTCAATTGCACCTTTAACAGATACATCATGGAAAATGGTAATTACCCCGATAATGGTACCTACGAAACCTAACATGGGAGCAATACCAGCTACAATACCTAATATACTGATGTTCTTCTCCAGTTTTGATACTTCATGTTTACCCACGTTTTCTATCGCAGCTTCAATATCTTTAATAGGTCTGCCGATCCGTCTTAGTCCTTTTTCCAGCATACGGCCCAGTGGTGAATTTGTATTTCTGCACAAAGCGATGGCATTTTCCAGCCTGCCTTCATGAATGTATTGTTTAATCTGAAGCATCAGGTTCGATTCTGATTTGGAAGCTTTACGGATAGTGATATAACGTTCCACAAATATAACCAGGCCGGCAAAAGCAAGCAGTGCCAATGGCACCATTACCCATCCGCCTTTAAACAGCAGGTCTATAAAATGTAATTCAGGAGGTGCAGCAGTCACAGCTTGATTTGCAACATTAGTGGAATCAGCGAGTTGGTTTACTGTATCTGTAGCAACCTGTAGCAATGTGATCATATTATTTTTGTTTGTTTGGATAAATGTAAATTCCTTTAATTTTTAATTTTGAAGCGAGTTTTTCCATTTCTGCAGTAGCAGAGGCCCTGTCTTTAAACGTACCTAAACTCATTTTTATTCTTTTGCCAGGTTCATGTGGCAATCCTTTTGCAGTTACACCGCTTTGTTTCATCTGATAAATGAAGTAATCAGACTCCTTTTTGTTTAATACTGCGGCGCCAATAATCTCATAGGTAACTGCAGTATCCTGCACTGTCAACACAGGAGCTTTTTTAGCTGTGTCCTTCTTAACAATTGGACGATTAGCAACAGTTGGCGGAGCTGTACTAACTTTAGTCGTGTCAATAATAGACGAATCTGTTGGCTGCACTACCGGAACTGTTGCAGTTTGTGGTTTGGCAGCTGGCTGCATTGCTGAATTTGTCCTTCCTGTAATGCCTTCAAACAATTCAGGTTTTAAAATATAAGTTCCGGCTATAAATATCAGTAAAACCACTACCACCATCAGTACTTTAAGATAAGCAGGTGTGGTTTTCTCCTCTTCTACAGGCTCGTCTGACTCATTCCCATGCAATGCCTGCGAAGGTGCGCTGTAAAAAGGAGCTATAGGTTCTGGTTTTTTGATTTGCCAGATTACTTCTTCCTTTTTAATTTCCGGGACTACCTGAGCGGTTAAATCGTCGCTTGTCTCCTGACCCGGATTTTCCTCCTCTAACTGGTTTTCGACAGCAACTTCCTCTGGTGAAGGTTTGATATAAGGTTCTTCGATTACAGCAAGCGGAATCTCAGTCTCGTCTGCTTCATCGTTATGAATCCCTGTATTTATTGTTTCTTCTTTTATCGATATAACTTCGGACAGGTCTGCTTTTTCTGTTTCGCTGGCTTCAGTTTCTTCAACTAGCACTAGTATATCTGCTTCTTCTTCAAGGATGATAGTTTCTTCCACAGGGATCTCCCCGGCAGTTTCTGCGGGATCTCCCAGCACCTCTGGTTCAACTGGAATCTCTTCTGAAGAGACAGGTTTTATTTCCTGACCAACAGGAGCTTCAGCTTTAACCGCCGGAAGCCCGAAGAAATCAAAGCCAGTATTTAATCCGGCAGCAGGTTCAAGCGTTAACCTATCATCCTGTTTTTTCAATATACCAAAACTGCCAAAATCAGCCTTGTGCTGATCATTTAGCTCTTTGGTAACTTGATTACTAAATTCTTCAATGAAATAGGTTGCCGTATCGGCCGATACATTTCTTTTTTTACTGATAAATTCAGACAACAGTACCTCTTCTTTAACCTCTTCAGTAAAGTCTACCGTATAACTGGGCGGTAGAAATGAATGCGTTTCCGCATCATACCTTCCCGGCGACTTCTTCTTGTAGATCGTGCCCAAACCGGGAATTCCTACTGTTTTTCGGGTTTGAATAAGTTCTGACAGGTATGATAAGATATCCATTCTGGTAAAAATAAATTTTAATTCCGTATCAACCAATTATTATGTTCATTTGAATATATTTTCTGCTGTAAGCCATTAAAATCACGATCATACGATTTGTAATAGCATGATCGTGATTTTAATTGACTAGAAGGAATAGCTGATTCCTCCAAATACACTTACTCCGATAGACTGATAGTATAAATATCTGCTGTATTTGGTATTCAATAAATTGTTCGCTTTGGCGAAGGCCGAGAACTTGTTATTGATCTTGTAAGTCGCGCCGATTCCCAGGTCTACAAAACCTTTTACTGAAGTTACCGTCTCGTTTGCCGGATTTGGAATCAGGTATGGATCAGCAGGGGCTGAAGTATATACTTTGGCATTACTTGCATCCTGTATCGCTACAGCTGCATTAAATCCAATTTTATCAGTGATCTTGTAATCCAGATTTGAACTGATACGTAACTGTGGTTTAAACCAGCTATACGTTTCGTTTGATGGTTTATAATCTTCCAGATTCAATTTTCCGGTCCACTTCAGCTGATCACTCACCTGTACAGACAGTTCACCTTCCAGTCCCAGAAGTTTCATATTTCCAAAATCATAAATCACGTCGAACTTATTGAAATTGGTAAAGTTGTTCACAAACAAGGGCATGTCTGTAATTTCCTTGCGGTATACTCGTGCTTTATAACCAAAACCTGGTCCGCCGGTTCCTTTGATACCAGCACTAAAGCTGAGTTTTTCTACAGAATTCTGAATATTGATATTGCTGTTTAAAAATGGATTCTCATCTGTTAAGTCTTTCATTGACGTTCTGTTCACATCACCTTTTACTTCAGCAAAAATCTGCAGATAGTCCGGTATCAGCGTGAAGTCGGCCGTAACAGCGGGGAAGATTCTGCTTTTTGACACCGCACCAAATTCCTGTACAAAGTTAATTCCCGCCGTAATTTTAATCCCGTTTGCCTGTAAGCGGATATAGGGGTTCAAACGTAATAAATTATTCGATACACTGGTCAGCTCATCTTTTGTTTTTCCCAATTCTGTAGATGCAGCCAGGCCAAGATTAAAATTGCTGATTCTTTTGTTCAGATAACCATTGATTGTTACTACGTTTTCTTTGGCAGACAATTGATCACCCCAGATATAACCATTTATTTTTGCTGCATAACTCAACGCATTTTCATCTTCAGTATACTTGTTTACAATCTCACCTTCTGCTTCGATAAAGTTGAAAGCCTGTTTCTGCGGATCAAGATTACGTAGCGGATTTAATTCATCGTATCCATAAAAATAAAGTCCTTTTCGCTCATAGTTTACGCGACCGCTCAACACGGCTTTTTCGCCTATACTGCGGCCAAAAACTGTCAGCTGCTGCTGGTTGAATTTCTGTCCCTCCAGTTTGCCTTCCTGACTAAAGTGTCTGAAAAATCCGCCAGCCTGCAAAGCTTCATCACGACCCATATTGATATATGCTTCGCCCAGAATGGTTCCGGCAGATCCTAAACCTGCTTTTACGTAATTATTGATAATTTCTGTTTGTCTTTCTGCTGCTACTTCCTGTGCATATAATTTATTGATGTCCGAATTCAGTTCCAGTTTTCTGTCCGTAAGGCTGTAGTTGAATTTTGCCTTATATGTTTTTACGTCATTCAAATCAGGACTTCTGCGCAATTTTACTGCTTCAGCCAGAATTGGTTTGTAAGGTCTTACTACTTCAATTTCTTCAGTAACTGCTTTTTCTTCTGTTTTGGTTTCAGTCGTTTTTTTGTCGGTAGTCTTCTTATCCTGTGCCTTAATGCTGAAGGTACCAGCAGTAAGGAAAAGTAGTGTAGTATATATTAATTTGCTCAATCTCATGATGCTTCGTCTTATTTAATTTTTTCTAATTTCTCTTTGGCAGTCGCAACAATTTCATCCTTACCATCATAGTTATCTATGATACTCAGCAATGTGCTTTTTGCCTGCAGGTTATCCTTCAAGGCCACATAATTATCAGACAGCAGAATAAATGCTTTAGCTACCCAGTAATCATAAGAAGGCATGTTGTTGATTAAGTCAAAACAAGTTTTCTGTGATGCTTTATAATCCCGCTTAGCATATTGGATCTCAGCCAGTGAGTATTTTGCTTCAGCCGCAGCCAGTGTTTTAGTTTTTCCAACAACACTTGTAAAAGCCTTCACAGCAGAAGCGGTATCTGCTTTCAATAAGTAGGCCTTACCAGCAAACAGATCAGAACTGTTTAGTTCTTCTTCTGATGCTTTATCTGAAGTTTTCGACAACTGCGCATATTTAAGCACATCATCCGGCATGTTTAAAGCACTATAGGCTTTCAGCAAGTTATTGATTGCAAACGAATAGTGAGATTTGTAATCTGCTGTTGTTTCTAATCTTTTCAGGTAAACGATAGCTTCATTGTATTTTTTCTGCGCTAAGAACAGCTTTGAAATACTTACCAGTGAGCGTTCTGTATAATCGCTGGTCCAGTCGTTCAGAATGTACTCATAATCCGGCACAGCATCATCCGGACGGTTTAATTTTACCAATGATTCAGCCCTGATAAACTTGGCTTCTTTATCGTGAATTGCTTTAGGGAATTTGTCGAAATACGCATTTACGCTCTCTACCGTTCCCTGTGCATCACCTTTTAAATACCTGGTATTTGCAGCCTGGAAAACAATATTATCCTGGTCTGCCACCGAATAATTACCAATTGGTGTTGTATTCGCATAAGCGATGAAACCATTCGCATCACCACGGTCTACATAGATATTTTTGATAGATTCCAGTGCCTGTTTAGCTTCTTCTGTACTCGCATATTCTGTGATTACCTTTTTGAAAGATTCCAGTGCTGCATCATCCTGATCCTGGTTGTACTGTACCAAACCGATCGTCACTAAGGCTCTTGGCACATAACTGCTACGTGGATACTTGGCCAGTAAGCCAGTAAGATCACTTTTTGTTTTATCCAGTTCACCCTTATTGAAATACGTGTAAGCAGTTTCGAAACCTGCATCATCTGCATAGTTAGAATTCGGGAATTGTTTCAGCAAACTTTGCATGGTGCCGATTTTGGCATCATCCTGTCCCTGCAGACCTTGTATCATTCCTCGCTGAAATAATGCATAATCTTCACCAGCAGATTTGTTGCTGATAATTCTGTTATAATAAGTTAGCGCATTGCCATAACTTTTACTCACAAAATAAGAGTCGGCCAGCCTGATGGTGGCGTCAACAACTGTATTCTTATCTTTATCATTTCCGCCGAGGAAGCGCTCAAAATAGTTCGCAGCCTTAGTATATTTTTCATCTTCAAATGCAGCATAAGCCAATGCATAATTCGCATAGTTATACACATTCGTTTTATTTGCATCAGGCATATCCAGAAACTTTTCGAAAGTTTTTACGGCTTCACCATATTTGCGCAGTTCATACATTGATTCTGCCATCCAGTAATTACTTAAGGCATGGATTTCTTTATCCTGAGGGAAATTACCCGAACGGAGGAACATGGAAAGCGCATTAGGAAAGGCCCTTTCATTATAGAATTCCAGTCCGCGGAAATAAGTTACCTTTTGATAAGCTTCTTCTGCTTCAGGTGATTTATTAGCAATAGGCTCAAGGATATCAATTGCAGCCTGATAGTTTTTACTCGTCAGCAAGATCTCTCCCAGCAAAGTTTTTGCTTCGTTCAACCTGCGGGAAGAAGGGAACTGTTTCAGGAAACTCTGCGTCGACTCCAGGGCCTGTTGATTGAAATCAAGCTCATAACTTAATCTCGCATAATTGATCCATGCATCTTCCTGGATCACCTTATCAAAGTCTAGTCTCGAAGCCCTGAAGAAAGCGCTTCTTGCTTTTTCCTTATTGTTTAGTTTAATAAACGAACGTCCTAAAGTGTACATTCCACTTTGCAGATAGACATCATCAGTAGTCAGCTGCTCCAGAACAGTAACAGATTCTTTGTATTTATTCAACTGGAAAAGTGAATAACCATATTGATAAATGAACAGGTTATTTTTAACCTCCGACTTATCTTTGGCATAAAAATCTCTGAAATACAGCTCTGCATTTTTATAGTCAGATTTCGCGAAGTAAGACGCCGCAATCAGGCTCAGCATTTCTGCTTCGAACTGTTGTTTTGAGCTTTTTAAAATAGGGATCGCATAGCTGATCACATCATCATAACGTTCATCCAGGTAATACATCGACGTGATATAATAAGGATAGCTCGCTTCATAAGTCTTGGAGCCTTTCAGTTTTTCAAAATTGCTCAATGCAGTTTTGTATTCCTTATTCAGGTAATTGATGTAAGCAAAATAGTAAGTTGCGCTTTCCTGAAACGGACCATCAACTTTTTTCACTTCTTCAAACAGGGGCTCTGCCTTTTCAATATCTTTCAGTTCAAAATAAGAATAACCCTGTTTAAACTGGTATTCTGTACGTTGTTTTTTAGATAGGGTAGAAGGATCAGTTTTTTCAAACCATTCCAGTGCTTTCTGGTAATTTTTTTGAGCAAAATATGATTTACCTACATGGAAGTAGGCTAATTTAGTATTTGGATTTAATGGATAATCTTTGATAAAGGTCTGGAAAAGACTTTCAGCATCATCATTTCCTAGTTCCAGCGCACAAACTGCAGCGTAAAATTTAGCATTTTCTTTCAGCAATGAAAGCTCTGAATTGCTTTCCTGTTGTGTACCAGGTTTGCGTCTTAATTGTTCTACCAGTCTGAATTGTTGTGCAGCTGCCACATATTTTTCATTATCCAGTAGTTCAAGTCCCGTTTGATAATTTTTATTCAGGTTTACTAACTCGCTTATCTGCGCATAACCCGCTGTAAGATTACCAGCTAATAAAAGCGGAACAATAAGGTATTTTTTTTTCATAGAATAATCGTCTTTTTCAATATGATGAGTCTTGCATCAGCCTATTGCGCATTTTACGCTGTAAGCGTGCAGGTTCATCTGGTTTCAAATATGGTTGCTACTAATATAAATATAGTAATGTGTCTTATTAACATAAGAAACTAACATGTGTTAATAACACAGATTAACGCTAAGTTAGTGAGATTGGTATAGGAAAAATGCCTGAATTTAATCTCTTTGTGAAGCAAGCAGGAATATCACTGCCATTCTGATGGCTACTCCATTCTCTACCTGATCTAAAATGATGGACTGTTTGCTATCTGCCACATCACTAGTAATCTCTACCCCTCTGTTGATCGGGCCGGGGTGCATCACTACAATTTCTTTATCCAGGTTATCAAGAATCTGCTTGTTCAATCCATACATCATGGCATATTCTCTTAGAGAGGGGAAGTATTTGATGTCCTGGCGCTCTAACTGGATGCGCAGCATATTAGCTACATCACACCAGTTTAATGCTTTGATCAGGTCATGTTCAACCTTCACGCCCAGGCTTGCTATATGTTTAGGAATTAAAGTCGTTGGTCCGCAAACCATTACTTCCGCACCAAGCTTCTGCAGGCATAATATGTTTGATATCGCTACACGTGAATGCAGGATATCACCTACGATGACCACTTTTTTACCCGCAACATCACCTAATTTTTCCCTGATGGAATAGGCATCCAGTAATGCCTGAGTAGGATGTTCATGTGCACCATCACCTGCATTGATAATTCGTGCGTCAATATGTTTGCTTAGAAAAACTCCTGCTCCTGCATAAGGGTGTCTCATCACTACCATATCTACTTTCATGGAAAGGATATTGTTCACCGTATCAATCAGCGTTTCTCCTTTACTCACCGAAGAGGAGGAAGCCGCGAAATTGATTACATCCGCAGAAAGCCTTTTCTGAGCCAGTTCAAAAGATAATTTGGTACGGGTAGAGTTTTCGAAGAAGATATTTGCTATAGTAATATCACGCAGTGAATTCACCTTTCGGATGGGCCTGTTGATCAGTCCTTTGAAATTGTCTGCAGTTTTGAAAATCAATTCAATATCATTCAGGGTAATATCTTTGATGCCTAAAAGATGTCTGGTTGATAGTTTTTCTGCTGCCATTTTCTACTTATTTCGTTCTGATAATAAAATTACTTTGTCTTCACCCTCGGTCTCTTTCCAGCTTACTTTCACCAGTTGCGAATCTAAACTATCCACCTGCTGTCCGATATAGTCAGGCTCTATAGGTAACTGCCTTGAAAAACGCCTGTCGATCAGCACCATCAATTCCACCTTGTCTGGTCTACCGTAACTTTGCAGTGCATCCATTGCAGCCCTGATCGTTCTGCCTGTCCACAATACATCGTCAAATAAGATCACATTCGTACCTTCAATAGCAAAATCTATGGAGTTGCTGCTTGCAGTAACGAATCCGTCTTTTCTCCTGAAATCATCCCTGAAAAAGGTAATATCTAAATTTCCTTTTTGAATGGTGTTGATCTTAAGTATTTCTGAAAGTTCTTGTTGTACCCTGTCTGCGAAATAACTTCCGCGGGGCTGAATACCAATGAGTACGGTATTAGAAAAATCATTGTGATTCTCAATTAATTGATGACAAAGTCTCTTAATTGTGATTTGGAATTTTTTACCGTCTAGCAGGGTTCTTTTTTGCATTGACAAATTGATTACGCAAATATAAAAAATCAGATGGAATTATGCAGTCCATTTCCTAAAAAAATCAAATTAGCAATATAATCAGCCCCCGCAAAAGCTAATTGCTTAACTTTGAGCCATGCAGCATCCCATAATATTTTTTGATGGCGTTTGTAATCTCTGCACAGGCTCTTTAAAATTTGTGATCAAAAGAGACCGTGCCGATTTATTCCGCTTTGCCCCCCTGCAAAGTGACCATGCTGTGCAATGCCTAAAGCCAAAAGGCATTAACCCTGACAACCTCGATACAATCATCCTCCTGGAAAAGGGGAAAGTTTATACCCAGTCTACAGCTGCCTTAAGAATCGCGAGACATCTTGATGGTGCCTGGCCACTGCTATACGCTTTTATCATTATCCCTGCATTCATCAGAGATGGAATTTATCGTCAGATTGCCAAAAGAAGATACCAGCTCTGGGGAAAAGAAGATAGTTGCATCATTCCTACACCGGCCTTAAAAGCAAAATTCCTTTCATAAATTAAGCCTTAGTCATTCATAGCACTGAGCATTACATGGGTTAAAGCGAAAAATATATAACTCTGCTAACCACCATGCGATCAGATAATCTAAAAGAAACAGACAGACGAATGTGAGGGCCTAGGACTGTTACCTTTTTCAGGCAATATTCCAGCCCGAACATCGTCTGTCTGTTGCTCAGCGCAGCCAGGATACCTTCTCCCGATACCCAAAAATTAATCACAAAAAAAAGCATCCCCGTTAAGGGATGCTTTTAAATATATAAGCTTTTAAGATTACTTAGCTTTGTTTTTGCTTTCTTCGCCTTCCATTTGCTCTTTCAATTGTGCAAGAACACCTAGATCACCAAGAGTTGATTTCTCAACAGAATCTTTAACTTTTTTAACTGCATTGCTTGAAGCTTTTGCGTCTTTTTTCTTAGTCGCTCTTTCTTCAGCAGCAACCTCAGCTTTAGCCTCTTCCCAGATACGGGCATGAGAAACAACGATACGTTTAGCATCTTTGTTAAACTCGATGATTCTGAAATCATTAGTTTCTTCAGCTTTGATAGTTGAACCGTCTTCTTTAGCCATGTGTTTAGTTGGAACGAATCCTTCTACACCATATGGTAAAGCAATAACAGCACCTTTATCAGTTACTTTAACAACAGTTCCCTGGTGGATTGAATCTAACGTGAAGATAG
>Ga0247807_10000813_pt1 | contig 19059 bp, 22 predicted proteins | sample UWRJL074202C1_FD_179931 | JGI IMG/M metagenome (GOLD analysis project Ga0247807, IMG submission 179931) | Plant litter microbial communities from Arlington Agricultural Research Station in Wisconsin, United States - UWRJ-L074-202C-1 | ecosystem: Environmental > Terrestrial > Plant litter >...
CGCGGCAGTCCACCATTTCGCGTATGGCGGTAGGAAGTGAGACAGAGCAGGTTATCGTCACCAATGTGGACTTAATCTGTATCGTGATGGGGCTTGATGGTGACTTTAATCCAAGTCGTCTTGAGCGCTATATGCTGCTCGCTGCACAAAGCAAGATTCGCCCTGTGGTTATACTCAACAAAGCAGATCAAGTCACAAATATCGAAGACTATTTAAAAAGAATAAAAGATATCGTAGGAGATACACCGGTGCACGCAGTGAGCGCACTCACTGGTGTTGGTATGGATGTTCTATCGAAATATCTGACCAATGGCGCCATCACCGTACTCTTAGGGTCTTCAGGTGCAGGGAAGAGTACTATCACTAACTGGCTCCTCAATGAAGATCGCCAAAGTGTGGCAGCAGTACGACTCGATGATAGTCGCGGAATGCACACTACTACATCAAAACAAATGTTTCTTCTTTCAACGGGGGGATATTTGATTGATACTCCAGGTATGCGTGAGCTTGGTATGGTAGAGAGCACTGAAGAAGATGAATATGAAGTGTTTGATAAAATAGAAGAGCTTTCACTCCAGTGTAAATATACTAATTGTGATCATGAGAAAAGTGGCGGCTGTGCAGTACTTGCTGAGTGTGAGAAAGACCCTGAATTCGCTCGCCAAGTTAAAAACTTTCAGAAGTTGCAGGTAGAGCGATTGGCAAAAAAGGAGAAAGAAAAAGAAGTTACTAAGCAACTCAATAAATTTTATAAAAAAGATCCAAGAAAAAAATTCAACGGATAAAAAATTGCCAGTAGTTAAATAACTACTGGCAATGTGTTTTACGCACCTGTAAATTTTTTTCGAGAGAGTGTTGGTTGTTTACGTGATTTTAAGATATCACAAACTACACCATACAGTTCGGGCGCAAGAGAGGGTATGGATGATTTTTCATTAAACATAACATGCCGCATTTTGCTGTGAACTAAGATGTCTGGTTTATGTCCTGGAGTACATAAATATACAACAGAAGGGTACGATGTTTCTTTATCCAAGAAGTTTTTTTGTGCATAGTATAAACATTTTGGAATCTCATTAGAGGTTAAACCATTTAATGTAAGATTATGATCAATGATATACACATCAGGTTTATATGTTACAAAAATATTTTTGTAAAACTCAAGTGTATCAGAGGGCATCTCTCGCACTAACGTAGAACCATTTTCGTCCGGTTCGGTAGTGATTTTCCATAATACTTTCGGATCAAAAAAAGAAGAAAGTTCTTTTTGAGAGGTTTCCCAATTTTGAGTATTCTTCAAATCGAATTGCTTAAAGAATACCATCATTTCATCGAAATGATCCTTGTCGTTAGTAATGTAGTATGCCGATTTGCCCGCAATAGAGAAGGGTTGTGCTTTTACTTGGGGATGTTCAGAAACCCGACGACTCTTTGAAAAGAAGTTTGTAAATAAGTTCATCATAATTTTACTATTTTTAATATATTAACATATATTAGCCATTTGTCAAAAAAGCTCAGAGTGATAAAACTCTGAGCCTGTACTTACGTAAAAAATAACAGTAACGGTATTAAAATTGGTAAGAGAAAAAATAACACTACTTCACAAACCCTTACGCATGCCTTGTCTTCATCATAATCAGAAGAAAAAGATGGTAACTTAATTTTTGAGAATCCTAGCCTAGAGAATAGCTCAACAACATGTCGTGATTTCATACTATCTATATAAGGTTTACTACTATGGTACGCCTCTCGACATCACAGTGTCAAATAGAGATTGTCTAGACACATCATTTTTAGGGTATACTGTACTTATGAATAAACAATCATTACGTCTTGTACTGACTTTATCAATAATTACTGTATTGCTAGCTTCTCCTGTTGTTGTATTTGCTCAATCAAATGCTGACGGAGGAGAGTCATTTCGCCGCTCAACGTCAGAATGGCGTCGAGGAAATTCTCAGATGCAAGAAGACATCGATGACTTAGATGAAGATATCGTAGAAGATTTGCCAATACCAGTACTCTTTGGTGTAGCACTTCGTAATCTCACTAGAAACTATGGAGATCCGCGTACAGGACATAGTCATATTGGGCTTGATATCATGGCAGCAGAAGGCACTCCAATCGTGAGTCCTACAGAAGCAGTGGTGACAGGATTTGGCGTATGGAGTGGTGCTGGGAATTATGTTCAAACCCAAGCTCCGGGTGGAGAACGGTTTGTCTACATGCACTTGAGTGAAATTGCTGATATTGATGAAGGTGATGTATTGAAAGTAGGAGATATTATCGGGTATGTCGGACATACTGGAAATGCAGTAGCGACAGCACCTCACTTACACTTTGAGATTCATGATGAAGATGATGAGACCAGTGATCCATTTCCTCGTTTTACAAAAGTTTTTGATCTCGAAGACAAAATGGAATACCTCGAAGATATCTTAGAAAATGATGCCGATGACGAAGATGAACTTGCTGAAATGCTGGTAACAAAATTCCGTTCAGAATTTACCGCAGCAGTTGCACAAGATATTGATCTTCCGGAAGAAATCCAGGCAGCAATGAAGCGTCTGGGAGTTTCAACTGCCGTGGTAACAACACCGGTAGTTACGGGTAATTCTACCGGGACATTGAAAGTAGGGTCTCGTGGTACTGAAGTTGCAGCACTCCAAGCTTTTCTTATTAAAAAGAATGTCGGCTCAGGAGGGCGTATTACAGCTGATGGTGCGTTTGGTCCAATGACTCGCCAGGCAGTGATTGAGTACCAGGCATCTGTTGGACTTGTCGCTGATGGTGTTGCTGGTCCAAAAACTCTCGCATATATAAAGGCGCATTAATAATGTAGGTTAAGAAATATACGTATGGATAAAAATAAATTTCTCATTGCAATCATAGTATTCATTGTAGTGTTTGGTGGAATATTCGCTATCAAGGCCTTTTCTCCAAAAGATACACTCACAGTTATAGAACCAGGACAAATTCTCCCAGAAACTGTTGACCCTTCGACAGAAGAGACCGACACTACTCCAATGGCCCCTGATGTAGCGAAACATCCACTGTTGGGTACAGAGTGGTCTTGGGTTAAAACAACCTATCTCACTGGGGCTGATACAATTCCTCCAGCAGAGAAGTTTGTAATCAACTTTGGAGATGACAAAATGCTCAATAGTACAACTGATTGTAACAGTCTCTTCAGTAAGTTTATTCTTGATGGCGAAATACTCAGTATCGGACCGATTGGTGCGACCAAAATGGCATGTCAGGGTCAGACGCTTGAAGCGAAATATACACAGGAACTTTCTCGCGCGACTTCTCACGTGATCAAAGGTGATGAGCTTCGTATCAATCTCTATAAAGATACTGGAACAATGATTTTTTCTCGACGCTAATACATGAAATACTTTACGCTCATAACACAAGACAAAAAGCAATTTGATTCCATAATTGTTCTCTACGAGATTTTTGATACAGCGTTTGGAAAATGTTTGGTAGCGACTGCCGACAAGGGTGTGGTTGCAATCTTGTTTGCGGATACCAAGAAAGCACTCCTGGAGGATCTTGGAAGTCGTTTTAGTGGAAAAATATTTCGCGTGCAGGCAACGAGTTGGTCAAAAGATGTACAACAGTATTTCGAAGGTGTAATGCCAAGTACAAAAATCCCATTACAGCTTATAGGAACATCATTTCAGACGGAAGTATGGAAAGCGCTGTTAGAAGTTAAAAGCGGTACAACATGTGACTACGGTGCAATTGCAGAAAAAATAGGAGATAGGAAGAAGTCTCGCGCTGTAGGAACCGCTATTGGGAACAATCCAATAGGATATATTATTCCGTGTCACCGAGTACTCCGAAGTGACGGAGGAATGGGAGGGTATCGATGGGGAATAGAGCGTAAAAAGGCAATGCTTTCTCACGAAACCTTGAAATAGCAAGACTTTTTGATTATTACTCTTTACATATTAGACTACACATAGTATAATAATGGCCTAATGGCAACTATCAAAAAACCACTGAAAATCCTCTATAATGAGTATCATTCTAGTATTCCGAGTAAGAAAATAAGCCCCCAAGGTGGACCTCTTCGTTTTTCTCAGAATTTTAGAAACTTTTTTCTTGCTGAGGGTGCTTTTGAGCTGTCGCCGCTACTTTTCTCGTACGGAGATGAATTCGTAAAACCTTTTTCTCGTGTTACCAAAGTGGGAAGTTTGTCGTTTAATGAGATTGTGTATGACTCAGGATATGTACGCAAATCATATAAAATGGATTTGTCTAAAAGTCAGTTGATTCAGTATTTTCAGCCCATCTTGGAGGAGCTAGAAACAGTGTTTGATTTACAGAAGCCGGACGTTGTATTTCTTAATGGCTTTTCATTGGCTAATTGGTGGATTCTGTATGTAGCCCACAAAAAGAATGTTCCTGTTGTTATTCAACATGCAGGTATTTGGAAAAAAGAAATAATGAGAGGCAAGGATACTTTTTCTGCAGCATTACGGAAAATATTTTATGATATGGAGCGTGACACTATCAAATGGTGTGCCCACCATATTTTCCTCAATGAATTTAGTAAAAAAGTCTTTATGAATTTGTACTCTATAAAAAGACAAAAATCATTTGCTTCATCGATTATACCGCTTCCAATCGAACTTCCAGTATTCACAGTTTCTCATAAATCAAAATATAATAAAGAAGGTATTGTGAATATTGGAATGGTGGCACGGTGGGACAGTATTAAAAACCATAGTGCATTATTACGGTTGGCACAAAGTACGATTCGACCTAAGAATTGGATGATGCACTCTGTTGTTGCGGTAAATGCTAGTAGATCGGATTTTGCAAAAGAATATGTCAGCTTTATAAACATAGTAGAACCAATGCCTCCCGAGAAGTTAACTGGATTTTATCAAGCAATGGATATTATCCTTCTCCCTTCAAACTTTGATGTTTCCCCTACGGTTGCAGCCGAAGCCCTTCTTGTAGGTAAGCCAGTAATTATTTCTGATCAAGTAGGCTGGGTAAATGATTTTATTAAGTTCGGATTAAAAGATCATATCGTTTCTCCTAAAATTTCCGGTGCTGCATTAGTTCTCACAATTCAGAATGTAGTACATGCAACTACTACAAACAATAAAAAATATACTAGCTTAGTAAAACAGATCAGATACGACCACGAACCAAAACGAGTCTTTAAACAGTACGCTTCAGTATTTAACAGTGTAGTAAAATAATCCATAATAATCCTATGAAAATAGCGCAACTCACATCCTCATATACTCCTGTCGCAAAGAACGAAAGTAAAGCTATTTATTCTCATGTTGCATGGTTAACAGACGGATTAGTAGGAAAAGGCCATAGTGTTGATCTGTATGCATCAAAAGATTCTCAGACTTCTGCTAATTTGCATTCACTGGATTTTTCAGAAGGAAAGGAGTATCCGGTGGAACAAATTCGCTATAAGCAATGGGCTTCTATTTCTGATTGTTATCGCAATGCTCAAAAGGGTATGCATGACATTATTCATAGTCATTTTAATATTATGTCGGCATTTTTTGCAGACATGGTGAGTACGCCTACGGTTATTTCCATTCATTCACCGATTGAAGAATGGATGAAGCCAATTTTGATGAAATATAAACATCTTAATTATATTTCATTTTCACGCGCACAGCGCAAACAAATGCCGGAACTTAACTGGGCGGCGAACATTTATCATGGCGTGGATATGGAACTTTTTACCTATAACGAGACACCGAGTAACTACGCATTGTTCCTCGGACGCATAACCGCTGACAAAGGAACCCATGATGCCATAGCGGCATGCAAGATTGCGGAAGTGCCGCTTCGAATTGCGGGGGTGAGTTATGAAACTGAGCAATATTGGCACAAAGAAATTGCTCCTCATGTTGACGGAGAAAGTGTTCGATATGTAGGGCAAGCCAACTTTGATAAGAAGATTGCGTTACTTCAAAATGCAAAAGTATTAGTGTTTCCGACTCATTATCACGAAGCATTCGGATATGTAATGATCGAAGCCATGGCATGCGGAACTCCTGTTATTGCATTTAACAATGGGTCTGTTCCGGAGATAGTGCGTGACGGAAAAACTGGTTTTATTGTAAACAACGCAGAAGAGATGGCCGAGGCACTTAAAAAGATTGATACAATTGATCGTGCCGTGGTGCGTAAGCGTGCCGAACAGTTTTTTAGTGCAAAGCAAATGGTAGACGGTTATCAAATTGTGTATAAAAGAATTTTGGAACAACAAAAAAAGAAAAAATAAATAAAAAACATCGTGCTTATGCACGATGTTTTTTATTTGTACCACATGTATAATAATCACATGCAAACACTTTTTGGGCCTGTTGAGATAGATTTTATTATAAATGTTGTACTGGCAGTGATACTTGGATATGCCATTGGAGCTGAGCGAGAGAGTCGTGGTAAGGACGCCGGAATCAGTACTCATATATTTGTATTAGGAGGAGCAATGTTGTTTACGTTTCTTTCTGGGATAGTAGACCCAGCATCAAAGTCTCGTATCGCTGCCCAGATCGTCTCAGGAATCGGATTCTTGGGAGCGGGGCTTATCCTTAAGGAGGGGGCAAGCGTTAAAAATCTTACTACTGCAGCAAGTATCTGGTTTGCCGGTGCCATCGGTATGAGTATTGGTTTCGGGTACTATTTTATAGCGGTTATCGCAGGTGTTATTGCGGTTGTTACTCCTCGAATCCCTCATATCAAGAAAAAAAGAGCGCTCGATAGTGCTGCAATAGACGCGTAGCGAGGGAACTCCTCAGAAGGGTGTATACTAATAAGTATGAAAAAGACAACAACAATACTTATCACTATCCTTGTTCTTGCCCTAATTATCATCACTGCTATTTGGCTCAATAAGCGCACTATGGTTGTGGCACCAACTGATGTTATTACACAAAGTCCTGTTGTTATTATTGATACTCAAATCAAAGAAACAAATTTTTCTGGTTCTCGTCCAGTGATTACAGGAAGTTCTATTGTTGTTAGTGCGGCAAATGACTATCTTGAAAAAGAGATAGCTTCATTTAAGGCTTCAGCTGACACGGATGTACCTGACTTACGCAAAGAGTTTGGGGAAGACGCACCACCATCTCACTACACTATTGATTTCACAGCAAAATACATTGTCGGTGGCACAACGGAATCTATTGTCATTGATGGATATCGATACACAGGAGGAGCAAATGGAATGAGCTTTTATAAAGTGTTTACTGCTCGAAAGGATAGTGATACTTTGTTGTCATTGCGTGATGTTGTAAGAAGCGAACAGCAAGAAGCATTTGTTGCGTATGTGAAAAATGAAATACTCACTCGTCAGGAGGCAGTATTTGTTGACGATGTAAACAAGCTCACATTTGATTCATTTAAAAATTTCTCATTCGACCAAAACGCTCTCACTCTATACTTTGATAAGTATGAAATTGGACCAGGTGCATTAGGGGCGGTAGCATTCCCGTTAGAACTCTCTACAATTGGACAATATCTCACGGTGTAATATTGTGGCAATGAAGCCGTCTTACCTGTATATGAAAAAAATCTTTATCGCACTTGTTCTCTTGATGTCGTTCTTTATTACTGATACTGCAATGGCGTGTAAGCCAGGCGGCAATTGGCCACCTACACCAAAAGAAAATATTGCACAAAAAGATGCTGTATTTATCGGAACTGTACAATCTGTTATGCAAGATAGAAGTGTAAATGGTGAATACCGTATTTCTTTTGCAGTGAATCAAAAGTATAAAGGAAGTATCGGAGATACTGTAACCGTGAAAGCACAAAGTAGTTCAGCTGCATGCGGATATGACGCAGGATACGAAACATTTAAAAAAGGTTCAGTATGGGTAATCTATGCAACCGGGAATGCAGTAGAAGGGTATAGTACAAGTAGTATTTCAGTAAATACAGAACATACCTCTGTAGCACTTGCTATAGCTTCGATGACAGCGGCTGGAGTAGTTGCTACAAAAGACGAATCTCCAACTATGTGTACTATGCAGTATGCACCAGTCTGCGGAAAGAAAGATACGGGTGTGCGTTGTATCAAGGCACCATGTCCCTCATTTGAAACCAAAACATATGGTAACTCATGTATGCTTGGAGCAGACAAAGCAGAGTATCTCTATGATGGTGAATGTAAAAACGAAACATCAGTCGCTGTTACACCAAAGCCTCCAGTAGTAACTGGAAATATTGCCACAGATAGTGATGTATCAGGAGATACCGCGGTAGCAGTAGATGTAGCACCCACTCCCAAAGTTAGTTTTTGGCAGAAAATTAAACTAAGTATTATGTCTGCTTTTTCATTTTGGAAATAATATACAAATAAAAAACAGCGTGCTAGCACGCTGTTTTTTATTGCTTCAATAGTTGTACGGTTTCAGCATCGAGACGTTTACTGTTACCTGCTTTCATTCCTTTACTCTCCAGGTGTCCGATACGGATGCGAATAAGAGATTCAACAGTGAGGTGACACGCTGCACACATGCGACGGATTTGATGTTTACGTCCTTCATTAAGCACAATAGTAAAGGTGTAACGAGAGAGTCGTTTTGTTGTCGTCGGTTTAGTCTTAATCTTGTCGAGGAGAATACCGGTCGACATTTTTTGCAACGCTTCGTCAGTAACATTTTCTCGAACTGTTACTTTGTATTCTTTGTCGACAGTGGAGTTTTCTTTGGTGAGAGCTTTGGTGAGCGTACCATCGTTGGTCATAATGATAAGGCCTTCAGATTCTTTGTCGAGTCGGCCGACAGGAGAGAGATGGGCAAATTGTTTATATTTGTCCTTGATGTCTTTTGAGTCAGGGGTAGTTTTACTGGTCTCAAGTCCTCGTGGTTTATAAAAAAGAATAGATTCTTTATTTACATCTGAAAAACCTTTGATCACAATAACGTCAGTGTCGACTTTGATCCCAAATCCTGGTTCTTTGATAATTTTTCCGTTTACCGTTACTTCACCTTTAGTAATAAGGGCTTTAGCTTCTCGGCGAGAGGCAAGGCCTTGATGGGCAATTGCACGTTCAAGGCGTTCTAGTCCAGCAGCCAGTGTACTCACAAGTACTTTTCGAGTTGGTTTCTTAGCGGGGAAGTTCATGGTGCCTAGTATACAGCAAAAATAGAATTGCGCCACTAAATATATATTTTGTAAAGGTAATATCATCTTTTGTAGTGCGTCACTATTACATAATCGATATACGTATCGATTAGATTAAATTGTACATAACTCGACAAAAGCCATATCAAAACACCTCAGTGCGCGAGCATTGAGGTGTTTATCGTTGTACACTGTATCAATCTATGGGATATGTTTACATACTTGAATGCAATGATGGCACGTTCTATATCGGCAGTACTACTGATATACAGCGCCGAGTGCATGAGCATAATACTGCAAAGAATGGGGCACACTATACAAAAATCAGGCGGCCAGTACAGTTACGATATAGTGAACAACTCCCCACACTCGGTGAGGCGCGGAGCAGGGAAGCTGCATTGAAACGTCTGAGTCGAAAACAGAAACAAGCGCTGATTATTTAAAATAGCCGGCTTACTACAATTATCGCGATAGATACTGTTCCGGTAATCACTACGCCCCAGACCATGTCAATAATAGTAATACTTATCGGCCAGTTTTTAATAATAGCGTTACTTGTTAGGTCGTATGTTCCATAGAGTGCTAGACCAAAAAAACCTCCCATAAGCGCAACTCGCCACAGCGACCAATCGCCCTTAAGAGCAGGAGTAATTATAAATACTATAATTGCAGTAACGAAGAGTGGGTAGAATATCGCCGCGGCAATAAAATTTGGTTTATCTGCCATGACGTGACCAATCATTTTTTGGTACAAAGATTTAGTAATAACGCCGATCCAAATACTATCAAGTAATAAGGTAACGACAAGACCGGTGAAAAATTGTGTATATATCATATAAATGAAGTATACATGTTCTCTTCATAATTATTTCATCTCCCTATTCTATACTCAACATGTGTTGAGTATTTGTGTTTTTACAGTGGGTCAGTACTGCGCAACAACAGTTTCCATAAAGCTGGTTAGTACTGATTCACTGCGAGCATATGAGTGGTATACTGTATAAAGGCCGTTTTAGCAGAATTAATTTTTATACGCGTATGGTATTTATAATCGGATTATTACTTGGAGCGGCAGTTGTACTATTTATTTTACAAAACGTCGTTCCTGTTACTGTCACATTCTTGGTGTGGCAATTTAGTGGAACTATTGCAGCGTTAGTACTACTTGCAGTTATTGCGGGAGTATTGATTGGGCTGATGCTGGCACTTCCAGCAATTCTCAATAAAGAATTTAAAAATGCGAACCTCAAAAAGCATAATAAAAAACTTGAGGATGATTTAGAAGAGCATAAGCAGCGTATGATCGATACACCAACTACAGTGGTAAACACTACTGAACCAGTTGTTGTTGAAAAAGCTACCGTAATAGAAACTACACAATAATTATGAACAATGTAATTCACGCAGATATATTCTTTTTTATTAGTAGTATTGGGTTTGTAGTGTGCTTCATACTATTCATCATTCTTGCGGTATACCTAATTGCGATTTTTAGAAATGTTGCGGCTATTACAAAAAAAGTAGAACGTGATGTAGAAACTATCGGAGACACTGCAAAAGAGCTCGTACTTGATTTACAAAATAGTTCACTCTTTTCGCTTCTCTTCCGCAAAAGAAAGAAGTATACTAAAAGAGAATTATCAGATTAAGCGATAACAAATAAAGATATGAAAAAAGATACAAAAAATGATGGAATGTCAGCTGGAGGTGTTGCTGCAGTCGGAGCGGGAGTTGTCGCACTTGCTGCTGCTTCTTATTACTTCTTTGGACCAGAAGGGAAAAAGAATCGTAATAGCCTCAAAGGTTGGATGATCAAAATGAAGGGTGAAATCGTCGAAAAGATGGAAGACGCCGGAGATCTTACCGAAGATATCTACAACAAAATCGTTGATACAGTTGCTGCAAAATATGTAAAAGCAGGAAAAATTGGCGAAATGGAACTTCGAATGTTTTCAGATATGTTGAAAACACAATGGAAAGGTATTACTAAAGCTCATGCAAAATCTTCTGGTGCAAAAAAAGCTCCAGCAAAAAAGGCAGTAGCAAAGAAAGTAACTTCCGTTAAAAAAGCAGTCAAGAAGGCTGCGAAGAAGAAAGCATAATTACTCTTTCTTTTAAGCAATAATAAAAAGTCACAGAACAAGGCCTGTGGCTTTTTATTTTGGTATACTAGTAAGTATGGATAATCAACACACGAACATCATTACTGTTAAAAAAGTACTCGTGCTTTTTGGTCTTGTATTACTTGCTTTTGCACTGTGGTCACTAATGCCAAAAACTACTGTTCCTGTTACTACAGAGCAAGTTCCTGAGTCTCAAGTACTTCCGGGTACAACCTATATCAATGAAGAGTATGGTATTAGTTTTCGTTATAGTGATTTATTTACTGTTAATACTGCAAATGAAGGTACATATCTTTCATGGGGAAGTGAAGCCATTGCTGCAAAATCTTTAGTAAGTATTCGTCTTCCAAAAAGTTTTCAGCCGCAAACTAATTTCTCGGAAGGGGTGATTACTGTGTATATTGCACCAGTTTCTGCTGATACCTGTCTCACTCCACAAGTTGGAGAAATGGCAGCCGGGACTCAAGGTGAATGGTCTGTGTTTACTACTGGAGACGCAGGTGCAGGGAATTATTATGAATCTACAAACTACCGAACGGTGAAAAATGGTTCGTGTATTATGATTGAAAGTTTGATTCATTCAACATCACTTGGTGCATATGATCCAAGTCAGGGCATTGTTGCCTTTGATAAAGATGCAGTTAACGCTAAGCTCGCAGAAGTTATCGCAACAGTAGAACTATAATAAAAGGTTGCAAAGTGACCGTAATTACAGTTAGAATGAATATATTAGTAGTAAATAATTAGATAACGAACATGCTTACAACGATTGCAATCCTACTTCTTATACTTTGGTTCCTCGGATTTATCGGTATTTACACTATCGGTAACTTCATCCACATTCTTCTTGTGGTTGCTGTAGTGATGATTCTCATCCGAATCATTCGCGGCGAAAATCCGTTTTAATAAACAGAACAAAAATACCTCCATATCGGAGGTATTTTTGTTTACCTCGTTACGACGGCGGGTTATACTGTTTACATGAAAAATAACACTGTGAATTTCTACAACAAAGGCTTCACACTCATAGAACTTCTGGTAGTAATCGCTATTATTGGTATTCTCGCTTCGGTAGTACTCACTAGTCTAACAAAAGCTCGAAGTAGGGCACGTGATACTCAAAGAATTTCTCAGCTCCGCGAGGTACAAAAAGCCTTGGAATTGTATTATGCGGATAACGGTACTTATCCTGATGGTCCAATGTTTTCAGGCTGTTCTGTGGCGACATGGGAGACATCTTTGACACCTTTGGTTAGTGGAAAATATATCGGATTGATACCAAGCGATCCTCTTAATGTAACTACTGGCACACCACAATATTGTTATAACTACAACACATTTTCAACAACAGCATCTGGATGGACCTGTAATGGAATAACACGAAACAATTATAACTACACAATCGCCTTTTCTCTTGAAAATCCTAACCCAAACTTCCCAGTATCTTATTCTGGTGGCACTTTTAATTATTGTGTTACTGGGGAACGAAGATAATTATTATGATTTATTCAATAAAAAATAAAGGCTTCACACTCATAGAACTTCTGGTAGTAATCGCTATTATTGGTATTCTCGCTTCAGTTATTTTAGCAAGTCTTAATAGTGCTCGTGCTAAAGCACGTGATGCCCGACGTAAAAGTGATCTTGCACAACTTGTTCGGGCGGTTGAGTTATATAGAAATGATAATGCCAATTATCCGGTTACGGCAGGGTGGTTTCATAACGCAAATCACGGAGGGCTTGATGCAGCTCTCACACCGACTTATATTTCGAAAATTCCCGATGACCCAATATTTTCTTCTCTCACAGGTCAGTCCTATATGTACTATCGAAAAGATTATACTATTTGTACGATTACAGAAGGTATCGATAAATATACCTTTTATGCAAAACTTGAAAATCCCTCAGCAGCAGATTTGGCTACTATTAGTGTTGCTCCTGACACCTGTATAAAAAATACTTACGGAATGAATTATAAAGTGGGAAATTAATTTCATGAAGAAAGGAGAGAAAGCTTTTGTAACTATTGTAAAAAAATATTATACAAAAGAAGGTCGCCATGATTTGGCATGGAGAAATACACAGGATCCCTATAAGATTGCGGTGTCTGAAGTAATGCTGCAACAGACTCAAGTGGCGCGTGTACAAGAAAAATATAAAGAATTTCTGACGCTATTTCCTACAGTAAAAAAACTTGCCGAAGCACCATTGGTAGAGGTGTTAAAAATTTGGACAGGACTCGGATATAATAGACGAGCAAAATTTTTGAAAATAATGGCGGAAACTATCACTAAAGAACAGAAAGGAAAATTCCCAAACACTGTAGAAGAATTAGAAAAACTTCCCGGTGTGGGTCACTATACTGCGCGGGCTATTGCAACTTTTGCATACAATCAACCACATGTTTTTATTGAAACGAATATTCGGACAGTATACATGCATCACTTTTTCCCCGAATCATTTGAATTGGTAGATGATAAAGTATTGTTACCGATTATCGAAGCCACACTCGATACAGAGAATGCTCGCGAATGGTACTGGGCACTCATGGACTACGGAAGTTATTTAAAACAGTCAGGAATAAAAATCCACCGACAGAGTAAACAGTACATAAAACAAAAACCTCTGAAGGGAAGTGTACGTGAGGTTCGTGGTGCGCTTATAAAAGTTCTTGCTCAGGGTCCACAAACTATTACAGCGTTGCGAAAGAAGATTGATTTTGATACAGCTCGCTATAATACTGCGATTGAACAACTCGTTGCAGAGCAATTAATTGAGAAAAAAGGAAATAAATACCAAATTTTGAGTTAAGGGAGAATTTAATTACAATAGTGCTATGAAAACAACTCGGCGTTTTAGAGGAATGAAGTTCTTTTTTAAGGTATTTTTAATTAGCCTTTTAACGGGAATAGTTGTTATCGGGGTGATAGTAGGTATTGCATGGTTTTTTCGTGCCCGTATTATGGGCTATATTGCCTCCTACGTGCCACAACCCCAACTTGTTGAGATTCCGGAGACAGAGGTTATTCCTATTGCTAGCGGCGAATTATCAGACAATCCTGTAGTAACAGGAGGTGCTATTGCTGCATCAGATGTACCGCTTTCTATTACGGAAGTTGTTGCAAAAACAAATGCCAGTGTGGTATCCATTACGTTAAGCAATATGGCTGGTTCATCGCTAGGGAAAGGAACAGGATTTTTTGTTTCAAAAGATGGACTCATAGTGACTAATCGACATGTGGTAAGCAGCACGGGTGCCAAGATCACTGTTACGACAACTGACGGTAAGGAGCGCGGTGCGACTCTTGTTGCTACTGACCCGGTACTTGATATCGCCATTCTTCGTGTACAAGGCACAAGCTTTGTACCACTGGATCTCGGGGACTCTTCTACTCTATCTTCAGGGCAAAGTGTGGTAGCTATTGGCTATGCTCTGGGAACATTCCAGAACTCTGTTTCGGTGGGAGTGATCTCCGGACTTTCTCGTAGTGTTATTGCGAGTGGGCAAAACGGTGAAGCTGAATATCTTGATCAGGTGATTCAAACAGATGCGGCAATTAACAGAGGAAACTCCGGTGGTCCGTTATTGAATTTAAAAGGGGAAGTCATAGGAGTAAACGTGGCAACCGCTACTACTTCGCAGAGTATTGGTTTTGCGCTACCTATTAATGATGTTAAGCAAGCAATAACTTCAGTTCAAAAAACTGGCAGAATCATTCGCCCGTTCGTTGGTGTTCGCTACACCCAAATTACTTCAGAAGTTGCTCAGGTTCGCAGTCTTCCTGTTACGTACGGCATACTTGTCGGGCAAGGAAAAAACCTAGAGGACGTTGCAGTATTACCAGGTTCTCCCGCAGAGCTTGCAGGAATTACTTCCGGAGATATTCTTCTCACGCTTGATGGAGTAAAACTTGATCAGGCACATAGCTTTGCTTCTCTTGTAAGACAAAAAACAGTTGGTAGAAGTGTTTCTATTACTTTGCTTCGATCAGGAGTAGAACAAACAGTAAAGCTTACGCTAACAGAAGCACCGTACTAACGAGTGTCTACTAGTCGAGTGGTATAAACTGCTCCAATTAATAATAGAATTGCTAGTAGTATAAATAATCCAGTGTAAGGGATAATAAGGAGTAAACATGCTCCTGCTATAGGACCAATAATATAAGCAAACGGTTGCATCGTTCGATAAAAACTAATCACTCCTTTATCATCTACAGTTATTTGTTTGAAAAAGTAGCTATCTGAGAGCACTTCAACAATACTTGCGCCGATACGAGTCCCAAAGAGAATAATCGCTAGTACTACGACAGATGGATTCGCTACTAAGGAAAGCGTGAGAACGGTTCCGGACATAATTACGAGACCCATAATAATCATTTCTTTTTCGCCAAACCATTTGTCTGCAATGCGTCCTACGGGATATTGAAAAAGGACAAAAGGAATCAGCATAATAGAAAAAATCCCACCAATAGTTTTCCAGTTAAATCCTAAATCTTGTAAGAGATATAAGGGGACATAGAGCACCATCCACGAATAAAAAAGTTGCAAGAGAAAATGGATAGAGATAATTCTACGCAATGCTGGAGTGTGGCGAATTTGATTAAATGCCGCAACAAGGTTCGGAGCGGCAAGTGTTTTTGTTTCAGAGAAATTGCGCTGGCTGATCGCAAGGATCAGTCCCGCAATGCAGATACCAATTGCCGCCAAAAGATACACACTGCTAAATCCATACGCAGTTGAAATGATACCAACAAGTACTGGCATACCGATCCACCCCAGATTGTTGATAGTGAGAGCCATTCCTCGAATTTTCCCTGTATCGGTGTCGGTACTATAGTGTTCAATAAATATATCAAGACTGTACAGTACGCAGGCATTCAGACCAAAGTACAGCACAAATACTCCGAGAAGGAGTGGTTGTGAAAGTGTTGTACCGAGTATCCATAGCAATACTGTTGAAAGAATAAAAAGTGCGACACTTACTCGCAGTGTTCCAAAGCGACGCATAAGAAGCGGTGCGCAGAGAGTCAAGATAATAGAAAGTGCTGACCCTATCGCAAACAAAACGCTAACAATGTTAGCGTTTACGTATTGCCCGAGCATGCTCGAGTTGATATATGACACGAGTGCCATATGAATTGAGAAAAAGAATGATGCGAGAAAAACGCTTATCAGTAGTGGTCGAGGCATACGCTATTATATAGCAAGAATGACTGGAATGACGAGTGGACGTTTTGCGGTGTTTTGGAAGAGATACTTGGTAACACTTTCTGCTACTGCATTTTTTGCATCATCAAAGTTAATAGGATTTTGTCCTTTGGTACTTTGTTCAATAGTTCGCTTGATAAGTGTACGAGCGTTGCGGAGGAGTTCTTGGTTTTCTTTAAGGTAAACGAATCCACGTGAGATCAGGTCCGGTGATTTCTTGAGAAGTCCTGTTTTTGCATCCACGAGAGCGACTACAACAAACATACCGTCCTCTGAAAGCATCTGACGATCACGAATAACAACAGTTTGTTCATCCCCAATAGAGAATCCATCAACCATCATCGCTGTTGCAGGAGCCTTTTCTTTTCGAACACTGATCTTATTTCCATCAGCGCTGATTTCAATAATAGAACCGTTGTCTGGTACTACGATGTTGCTTTCAGGGATACCAAGTTCCATTGCAAGGTCTTTGTGCTGCTGAAGACGATAGTGGTTACCGTGGATTGGAATGAAAAACTTTTCATTAATCTTGCGGTGGAGCCAACGAACATCTTCTTTGTTTCCGTGCCCTGTCGCGTGAACATATTCTTCACCCGGAGTACGGTAACTAATAAGGCGAACACCTTGTCGAGAGAGGCCGTCCTTCATCCGTTCGATTGCTCGTTCGTTTCCAGGAATAACTGAAGATGAAAGAATAACCGTGTCGGTTTTTTTCAAGGCAAACTTTTTGTCAGTTTTATTTGCTGCGCGCATAAGACCAGAGAATTCTTCACCCTGTCCGCCAGTTGAGAGTACGATACATTTGTGAGGAGGAAATTGGTCGATCTGATCCATTGAAACGATAGTGTCTTTCTTTGGTTTGAGGAGACCTGCCTGAATAGCGATTTCAATGTTTGTTTTCATTGAGCGTCCGTTGAGGAAGATATGTTTACCAAGTGCTTCAGCAATTTCAACAAGTTTGATCAATCGAGTGATATGAGAAGCAAAGGCAGCAATGATAACACGGTGATTACTTTCTCGGCGCAAAATATTTTCGAGACCTTGGTGTACTTTGATTTCAGGAAGTGAGAAACCTTCATTCTCAATGTTTGTTGAGTCTGTCATCAAGAGTAATGTCTTCATTGTATCGAAGATCTTGTACGCCTTCTCTTCACTTTCTGTAGCAATACCATCGATTTGGTCAAGCTTATAGTCACCCGGGTTCACGATGTTTCCGTGTGGAGTTTCGATAATTACACCCATAGAGTCTGGAATAGTGTGAGTTACACCCCAGAATTTTACGCGGAGTTTCCCGATAGTTACTACTTCATTGTTTTCTACGACAATAGAGTTTAACGCTGGAAGGTGAGGGAATTCAGCCTGACGTTTTTTAAGCATCAATACTGTGAGGTTACGTGAATATACTGGGGGGTTGCCAATACGTGAAAGTACAAGCGGTACTCCACCGGTGTGATCAAGGTGACCGTGAGTTACGATCATCGCTCGGATTTTATGCTTGCGTTCTTCGAGGTAACGAGTGTTGGGAATAACATAATCCACCCCAGGAGTTGTTTCATTAGAAAACGCCATACCTGCATCAATGACGATGATGTCATCACCGATTTCGATAGCGGTCATGTTCTTTCCGATTTCTTCTACTCCGCCGAGGGGGATAATACGAACTACTCCTTCTTCGATTTCAGGAATGTGTGCTGTCTTGCGATCAATTACTTCTGTTTTGTTTGAATCACCTTCAGCTTTTGGCCATGCAGGGCGACGAACACGTCCAGCGCCTTGTGGGCGACGGTTGAATGATCGTTTCTTGTTATTACTGTTTCCGTTTTGCTGAGCAGGAAAAGGTTTTTTGTTTTGATTTGTGTTTTTGTTTGGTTCCATAATTGTTTATTTAAAATTGGTCAATTGTCATTAGTGTTTATTCGTCGTAATCCATGAATAGAGTTTGTCTGTGTTGGTGTACCACTCATGTATGTCTGCATATCGTAGTATGGGGGAAATGAGTACGGTTGGAATAGGTATTGTTGTATTGGATTTCACTATGAAGGGGACAGTGGTTGTGTATAAAGGAAGGACTGCTTCGTATGAACTTGGCGGCTCTACTCCTTTGAGTAATACAGTGCTAAAGGTATTGTTCTCGAGTTCTGTGTTGAAAAATCCTTGATCAAAATTTCTGATAGAAACGGTGATACCTAGGGTGCGAAGTTCTGTTGCGAGTGTATTTGCAAGTGCAACAAGACTAGGATCATTGGTTGTAGCAATAGATATTCCTACAGATGTTCCTGCGCGAGTGAGGGTGCCATTCTTCAGTTGATATCCAGCGTTTGCAAGTTTTGCTTGCACTTCTTCGATCTCGAGTGGGGTGGCGCTAGAATCTAGCGCTTCACCATAACCGTTTTCTACTATAGCAATAATTCTTTCTTTGTCAATATATTGAGACAGTAGTGTAACGAACGCGGCATTAGAAAGTGCTCCGCCATTTCCTCGTAAATGATACAGAGCTACTTGTTGTACGCTTGGGACTTGTGTTGTGATGAATTGTTTTGGAAGTGTATTTGTAGTGATGGTTTGCGGGAGAAGTTGTGAAGTAAAAGATATGTCTTTTTCGTGT
>Ga0247807_10000817_pt1 | contig 19008 bp, 19 predicted proteins | sample UWRJL074202C1_FD_179931 | JGI IMG/M metagenome (GOLD analysis project Ga0247807, IMG submission 179931) | Plant litter microbial communities from Arlington Agricultural Research Station in Wisconsin, United States - UWRJ-L074-202C-1 | ecosystem: Environmental > Terrestrial > Plant litter >...
GAAGGTCCTTCTTAGCAGGCTGGTCAACACCTGTACAACATACGACAAGGAAAAGTCCAAGTTTGGATGTTCTCGGATGATTCCACCGATACGCCTACGAAAAGACATTCCTCCGATCTCGATGGCTGTCAACAAATGACTTAAACCGTAAATCCTGCCGAGTTGACCAGCTGGCAATCCTGAAAGCTCATGTTGGAGCCGAGCAGCAAAACATTCCGTCACTTCAACCCACATCACTCTATATCTGCCCACCACCCCATGGAGAAGGCCCGACTCAACGGTACTCCACGATAACCATACTGTCGGAGAATATGGGGTGAGAAAGTTTCGCATGCATACGGAGTATATCTAAATCTCTCAATGCAGATACACGAGATTATGTATCTACAGCATCATTCGTGGCGTATCGCTTATTCAAGAGCCGCTTACAGAGCGGTGGGAATCGGTCCGCGAAACCGGGCGACTTGGCTTGTGCAGCGTTGGCCACCCACATGACTGTGAGACAATTAAATGTTGATTGTTGAAGGAGGACCGAAACCAACGATCAGCAACCTAAGACCTTGGAGCAATCATCTTTAATCTGTGAACAAGAAGAACGCGAAGTAACGTGGCGTGGAGGGACGGAGGGGAGAGCGGTCACCACGTGGTATCGATTAATATCACGAGTGGCGATCTGGTTATTACATTTTGCACATCGTAACGGGTTTGGGCAGCTACTTGGGTACTTTGATAGTACTTGGCTATGTTTATGTATTACACTTGAAATTTTTGGGCAGTCAGGAGTTTGATATCAAAATGATTTGCATAGCATTGCATGTTGGGGAATAGCATTTTATGAGCGTTATGATGAGATAGCATGAATTTGTCACGCTATATGAGGACTATCGGAATTCTTGTGTGATTCTTTGGGTGTCATAGCTTATGACGAAACTGGGACATGATTTATAGTAACTAAGTCCGAGAATGCCAGTACTATTTGTGTGCTTCCTTTCCACATGACACCTCGAGCGCATTAGTAGGTTGGTGGTTTTAACATACGCAAATTGAAGAGCTTCGCATCATCGTTTGACATTCAGTGATTTCCAAGATGGGACATAGCAAAAGATATGCTCACTTTGTTTGTGTTTACGCTGTTATAGCAAGCAATACCATCGGACTCACAACAATAGGTACAGTACAGCAACTCACGATGCTCCAAGCCTTTCTCAAAGGACTCACTCACTACTCCATTACCCACAACCAAGATTTGTGGAGAAATTGCACGACAGCAAGCACCCCAGACTATCCTTGAACTCAGGCACGGAAAATACTTGCTCCCGTGTGATCTGATCAGTGGAGAATCCCAGAAACCATGTTTTTGTACACCCTCATCTGATCATGCCCCTTGCACCCCTAAACTCTCCATCTCGCATACATTCTGCATGCACCACTTATTGCACCCTATTTTAAGCCTAAGCCCTTACTTGCCGCTGATTTCCTCACCCTTCCAGTGGGAGCTTCATTAGTATACTCATACTTGAGTGGAGGAAGTGTAAATTGAATATGGATATCCAGGAGAACTACTGGAGACACACGCAAGAGATCGTGACTCGCATCAACAGGCGCGGGTTTGATCATGCGTGGATATATTGTAAACGACGAGTGAGGGGCCCCGCGTTCGAGGGAGGGCAGTAGAACAAGAGATGGGGGTCTTTGGTAGCGAGTTGGTGGCTGAGGTACTTGTATCTCCGTACCTCCTGAGCGAGCAAGAGTGTGGAGCAGCGTGCTTTGTCTAAATTGGGCAATTCCTACACGCTTTTTCCCGAGCTGACTTCTTTCATTGTGTTAATCTGTCAACGTCGCTTTGCCGCAAGAGTGTATTTCAGCTCTCGTAGTATCTGACCGATGGTGTGCCACATTCTCAGCTCGCACTTTTACATCCTTTCAAAACGAACAACTCCCTCACAAACTTCCGAGCAACCCCAACCATATCGTTCTGTGACATAAGCTTTTGGCTTTTTCATCCACACCATACCACCCCGCAATATGCACCTCGTCTATCCCCATCCGTTACCCTGTTTCCTATTCTAGTGGTCCCTGACAGATCACAAACCCAATAAAGTAACAAAAGTACCCGCAGTACGGATTAGTACGCTGAGCCCAAATCCCACATGCAAAGCGGCAGTCATGGTAACATGGCCAAGGAACGGCATCTATGCCATGTGCAACAGAGCCTCATATTCTCCCACAAAAGTCAGGATCTCATGCACGTCGTCTGTCCATTTGCGGTCACTGTTCCTGCTTCTTGGTGGGATATTAGCTTCTATGCCAGGATAAAAGCCCTACTTAAAAGCTTTGCGTCGTTGTTAATGGGGGAATCTTGTGTGACGTCTGGTCGGGAGTGGTTAGTTTTACGGTAGTTGAGCGTGGATCAGTGGAAGTGCCGGTATTTATCACGTGAAATGTGTGTTGATGATCCTCCTTAACAGGCAAATCCATTTAACTGCATAATTATATAAGAAGAAAAAGCTATTGATGATTAGGTAAAAGAGGTTATTTGCTCAATCGTAATTTAGGAGGAGGTTTGAATATGAATTTTGTTACTGCTTTTATTTTCCATCTATCCTGTCTCACTGAATTCTAGTACGAAATTCAACCACCGTTGGATACAGACCAATGCGTAAAATGATCGTTGTGCGGTATCTAAAAGAACTCTTCGGTACCAAATACATTAGCAAATATGCGACGAGTGAAATTCTAGAGATGACTTGAACGGCGGAGAGCAATGAATAAACGCCAAGGTAACAGCCAGTACCTAGAGTGAAATGACGGCTCGACCACCAGGGTAGCCATACAATGGAGAACTTTGTGCTAAATATTTGCACTGTAAGAATTGCTGCATATTTCAGTATATTCCAAAATCCAAGCGATTTCACGTAGTATTCGTAGATAGAGAAATCGCCAATTTTCCGGCAAGATCTTGTTGAGCATCATCACATTCTGTTGTTTGGATAGGGCGGGCTTCTTCATGATACTGCTGCAATTTTCGCGGTTGATGACACCGTAAGTCGACCGTAGGAATATGCTCGGTTGTTTTTGACGTACATTTGCGCATGATATCTCGTGAATTGAGCTCCTCAAAGTCTCCATATTTTTCAACGTAAAGGTTCTTTTGGAGAATGATGGTATTGTCAGCTTGCTGGAGATGCCTTTCATTATCTGTAATAAGTATCACTACTACACCCCATCTTCTTGCCAGCCCACCTTGCCCAGCAACACTATTGAAAACAGTTTGGCTAGTTTGCGCATCCAGACTACTTAGTATGTTATCTATCAGTGGGATTGATTTTCTGGCATAGACAGCGCGCGCCAATACTTGTCTGTGTCGTTGTCCACCACTTGATGAGGCACCTTTTCTACCAATAATTGTTTGATCAAAAAGAGGCATATTGGAAAGATCTCTGTTCAAGTCACATGTATCTAGCACAGACTGATAACTTTGATGGTCCATACTTAACGTTGCAAGGATAATCTTTTCAACACTTCCATTTGGCAGCCAAGGTTCTTGAGAATAGTAGGCAATACCTTTGGAAATATTTTCAGATGAACATATCTCCCCAGAACAAGAAGATATGACCGCTTTAAGTAGTTTTGACTTCAAACTACCAACAGGACCATTAACTATGGTAAATGATGAATGTGAAACTAAATTTGGTGTAACAAGAATGAGCCTGCTCTGCTATAGGGAGGAAAGAATATATTTCCCAATACGTAATTCAAAGGAAATCACCGTATCTAGATTCTATCATATAGATCACTTAATGGTATGGTTTCGTTCGGCTGCATTGAATGTCTCAAAAAATGGTTGCGATTAAAGTTGCTGTGGGTTGTCTTGTTAAACTGAACATTTTGATGGCTGTTCTGTTCATGTTCTGGAAGCACCAAGTATGATTGAATGCATTCGAAGCAACCTATATCCACACCAAACTGGAGAGAGCATTTATCAAAAGCTGGATTGGTGACGTTGTGAGAGCAATGAGCGCTAGAGTAGTGAACGCTTCAGAAGCATTTAGGGCTGAGGTTCCTCGAACATAGACAAATATCAGAAATGAAGACCAAAGAGATCACATTTGCAATAACTTTGCTACTACAACATCAGCAAAGCAAACCTTTCTATCCTGAATTGGCTATGGTTAATATACCCACGAAATTTCTTCACACAACGAACAATCTCGCAGCTTTTGACTTTTCTAGTTCTTGGAATCGCAAGTTTTGTATTGATTGGGTAAGCATATCAACTAATCCAAGCATTTTAATTCCTTTCGACGAATTCAACATCGGCGTAATTAGTGTTACTCACTCCTGAGTAGCCTGGTTCCAGAGCTTTTGTAGCGGGCCCGTTCACGTAACAATCTTTCGGCCCAACAAAGTGGAAGTGAGTGATATAAGTACTGTCGCAAGGCAAGCCACACCCATGTTTTGAGCCATAAGAAATACTTCCAACGCTATTTCTATAGGTGACATCAAAAGGCTATCAACAAATTTCATGTTGCTGCATATAGATTGGGTATCTGTAGTTATTAAGGACAAAGCTGCTGTTTCATTGAGCTGAGCTTGGTTTAAGGAAAGAGTTTTGTCATAAATAGCGACGACTAGAGAAGTTCTAACCACAGTTATAACCCGGTTAAGTTGGTGTTGGTACACGGAAGTAGTAAACTGCAAGTTAGCAGCGGTTGGAACTGAGCACAGTTATAGGACTTACTGCGAGACCTAGATATGTTAATTCAGTCGTCGCTCTCAGACCATAGGCGGAATTCTTGTTTCTACTCTCGGGCTATTCAAGACTTCAGTGACTTGCGCAAAATTAGCAGCGGCTGAGCGAATTTAAAGGCAAAGCCAATCAGAATAAATCTTGGGATCGCGAGCCGGATTAAGGGAAGCCTGAAGCATATCAGCGTTGCTAATAAAAGTGAGTTTTTCTTTGCATCAAAAGAATCTATCGAGCTTAGTATAACACCTGCGCAGTTCTACTGTCTACTTGGAGACACACTCGACTTCCAATTGTGCGTAAACTTAGCTTCAAGATATCTGGCAGTCAAGTCAGCATCGACATGATATAGGACGTCTGTAGTGAGCAGACTTCTAAAGCCTTCAAAGAATAAAGGGATGAGCCACCACAGAGAAATCTGGTCCCATATACTACCTAAAACTTCAGGTGGATATGCTCGGTACGGCAGCTTAAGGAGTCGGCGTTTCCCTTGTGGTTCTTGCCAAGGCATGATTGTTTGTAAAACCAAACCAGCCTTAAATACGCTGGCAACGACCATTTCATTCAATATCCATAAGGTTCGGCATTGCGGGAGACTCAAGAAAATACTCAAGAGGAGGTAAAGAAATATCACATTTGATGGCCGGAGAGAATGGGTATGTTCTGTGATCACGAGCAGAAAATTGCAAGGTCGGCGATAAAGCAAAGCACGGCCGAGGCAATTGATGCATTGGTTCGAATCTTTGATGAAATGCTCCAAATAATGAGTAAGATAAGTTGTGAAGAGGCATAGCCCGTTATTGTGACTTCTTTCTTAATTCTGGATGCTCGGATTTGACTTGCTGACAACGAAAGCTTTGTGTCGGCAGTTTGGAACGTAAAATACTTCCAGAAAGATACTAGCAGTAAGAGCGAAGATGGGACCACAGCAAGCACGCATTGCTCGAGCGGTAATTTTAAATCAAATGAATCACGGCATCCTTGTACTTGAGGTCTAAATACATGGTCTAAAGCAGAGAGGCATTTGAGAGACATTCTGCGCAACTGACTTTCTACAGACAGTGATGAGGATTGTTTGGGGAACTTAGGTTTAACGATTCTTTCCTCAGCACCCGGAGACCCCGTGGATGTTGTTGGGCATTGATTTCTCAGCCAGTGAGAATACAACTGACAGACATAGGCAAGTGATAAGAAACCCTACGCCAAATAGAGGTTATCTGTTGCCCAGTAGCAGAAACACCTTTCTTACAAGATAACGACGTAAGAGTCAATCCCACTTGAATGTGTTCATGTTCACAAACAAAGGTGGAACACTCTATGAGTAGGCAGTTGAAATCATGACTCGGGTTGCTACCCTCTTGGAGCAGCCAACACCCAACACACTCGTCAAGAATCGATAACTCCGCTAATGGGTCTGGTTGATTCCTGAATATTCATTGGTATACGCGTCTCTTGTATCGATGTTGCAAATTTTAGCTATGCCCTTCCCATTTATAGTCGAGGTCTTTTTGTTTTGCTACAATGCTCACAATCGAGCTGGAGATCAAAACCCTCAGATTTAAGTACAAATATCATCCCAGATATATGTTAGGGATCTCTTTAGAGTCTATATGTACTAGGATGTATATTTTCTCCATATTCGAGTACGGAGAGGTGTTCTTCTGGTCGGTACCATTAGCTTCAGAGGTTATTTTTTACTTAGGCATTGCGTACTTCCTTGGGAGCTGGGTATTACGTTTCATGAATTCCCTTTCCACGACAACAGGCTTAGTGGCCGATGCTATTGAATTCTAAATTCCAACGTACCGTGCCTATGTGACAAAATCTGGGGACTATAGATGATAACCCGAAGCCAAAGCTTGGGATGCTCGCTTAAAATTATCCCCCCTGAATCTTTTCCCCAGAGACATTATGCTCCAGGTTTGCTTACTACTACAGTGGTGTTCGAAAACTTAACTACAGTCCAATTTCTACTCCCGGATTTGCCGTTCGACCTAATCATAACGCGCATCTCGCAATGTACTTTCTATGGCCGCGTCATTTATATAGTCACGTGCATCGAATTTATATGGTTCCGATTTAGTCTGCTTTATTAATAACAGTACACTATTACTTGACAAGAGAGAAATAACATCTAGCGAGTAAGAGCTTTTGCTTCGAGTCATGAGTCACGGGTTAGAGTTCCATCGGTAAAGGTTAACCGGCTCCCCCAAGAAACCTGGGGAGACGTATCCCGGAGAACCCTGTAGCGATCAATACACTCCACAATACCCCTCGAGAGCTTGGGTCCGTGACTTTGCGGGCTGCCATGCCTTCATTTTGGGCTACATGTAATAAATACTGGAAATGCTGAAAACATTGTCCCTTTGAACCAATTACTTCCCGTCTGCTTAACCGTTAATTACAAGCCTGTTACTGATATTTACCTTCGCCAATATGTCGACCTTGTTTGATGGAAAAGTCATTGCCATCACTGGTGGTGCAAGTGGTATCGGACTTGAAACATCAAAAATGCTTGCGTCCAGGGGAGCTAAAGTTGCAATGTCTGATGTTCAAGAATCGGCCCTTACATCTGCTGTCAACTCTATCAAAGAAGCTGGCGGAGAAGCTACAGGAACAGTAGTAAATGTTCGAGACAGGAAAGCAGTGGAATCTTGGATATCCTCGACTGTTTCAAAATATGGAAAGCTAGATGGCGCAGTAAATCTCGCTGGAGTTATTGGCAAGCAAATCGGTGTTGCTAATGTGGAAGATATTGACGACGATGAATGGGACTTTATCTTAGGCGTCAATATGAAGGGGGTGTTGAATTGCATGAGAGCTGAGATCAAAGAGATGACAAAGGCTGGTAAAGGAGGAAGCATTGTTAATGCTGCCTCCATTGCAGGAATCACAGGAATGCCCAAGAATGGAGCCTACATTGCAAGTAAACACGCGGTCATTGGTCTCACAAAAGCTGCTGCTTCAGAGTGCGGAATGCGGAATATCAGAGTTAACGCGATTGCACCGTAAGTTCGCATGGAATTCTCTATTGAAGCATGAAATGAATATTAATATACATAGCGGTCCGATTGACACGCCGATGGTTCAAAAGTCCAAAGAAACTGCCCCAAAAGAAAATGGACCTGCTACAATTCCCATGGGAAGAGAGGGTAAAGCTTCTGAAGTTGCAGAACTAATCTGTTTTTTGCTTTGTGATGGGAGTACGTACATCACTGGGACTACTCAAAGCATAGACGGAGGTTGGGGTAACTGCCATATATAGTGCACCGTAATAAAAATCATATAGAGGATGTTTAATTACTGCATATCCAAATCTGTGTTGTTTTATTGAGTAGTAAATACGAGACGGGTATCGACTCCCGGTGAAGTTCGGAGAACTCGGATCACAATACTTTTGGAGTTTTGAAGCCAATTCGCTCTGCACAACCAGAGCCACTAACTCTAAATTATGTCATAGCACGAGTCAATGAGTAAATTAGAAGTGAAATCATATGCCATACATATTGCTTCGAACCATTATCATGCACTGTAAAAGATGTATACGTTGAAGACAGATATTATATTGGGTAAATTATAATCATTGGGAAGCGCGAAAGTCGTTAGGCGGATGCATAAAGTATGTACAGTGGTACGAACCTTGCCGGGAAGTCTACTTTGCTAGTGCGCTATGATCACCCATGTCAACCCATGGGGAGAGGATTGAGGGGTTTCGGAGTTGTACCCAATATTCCAAGATGGGGCAACCCAGACTCTGGGCTGGGGAATGCTCCGCAAATTGTGTCTAGTGGAAAGTGCCCAAATAGCTCTTGATTCCCAAATGTTATCTTCTCTCATCTTCTTTTGAAGCCTTCTATTACACTTCTTACCACCAACAATAAAACGACTTCATTATTATGACGTCTAATCCAGAAAAATCCGAGATTGACCTAGAACACCAAGACGATATTAGAAATTCACCAGCAACACCACACGCTCCCACGACCATAATCCTTCACAAAAAAGATGTCGTTGCCAAAGAAGCAATAGGGGGGGATTATGAAGAGCTGCCAAAAGGTTACTATTGGAGCAAAGATTTTCTGGGTACACTAACGGTATGTTTCTCCTTCTGATACCACCATCATACAAGCTCTAATATAAATTAGGCTACATGTTTGGCCCAAATTAGTGGCTATCTTGGATGGGTACTACCAGCAAATACACTTTCCTTAATTAACGAGTCATTGGGAGGCTCGCCAAACATCACATGGGTGGCGCTCTCTTGGACGCTTGGTTTCACAATCGGTTTGGCCCTCGTTGGGAGACTGAGCGACAGTAAGTCACACCTTCATGTCAAGTTTATGGTTACTTACTAACAATATCAGTTTTTGGTCGACGATGGTTCTTCATCGGCTCATGTGTAATGGCACTGGTTGGCAACATAATCGGTGCATCAGCACAATCAGTAAATCAACTCATCGGAACGAATTGTTTGAATGGTTTAGCAGCTGCTGGTCAGCTTTCATTCAACGTCATCATCGGAGAGCTTGTTCCCAATAGGCAAAGAGGTCCTTTCAATGCCTTGGTGCTCTCAACATCGATTCCATTTGCCGTCTTTGGGCCACCGGTTGCAAGAGCCTTTTACTCAAACACAGCTCTTCAATGGCGATGGTCGTACATTCTTGGGTGCATCATCAATGCAGTTGCTGCAGCAACATTCTTTTTCTTCTATCACCCTCCTTCGTATGAACAATTGCATGTTGGTGGGAAGTCCATGATGCGCCAACTCAAAGGTCTAGATTGGGCGGGAATCTTCTTGTTCACTGCGGGATTAGTCTTGTTTTTGGTTGGTCTTAACTGGGGAGGGCAAGCATATCCATGGGACTCCAAAGAGGTTCTTTGCACCCTCATTTTTGGTATTGGGACTTTGATAGGGTTCGGATTTTGGGAGGCGTACAGTGGGCACGAGTCTCCTCTCATTCCGATGTCTTTGTTCAAAAACATCAAGTACGATGCTATTGTTGCCTGCGCAAGTATTGGAGCTATGGTTTACTACAGCATGACTGTTCTGTGGCCTACTTTGATTGGAGCACTTTTCACCACAGATGTCACTGAAGTTGGATGGCTGTCATGTGCTGTAGGTGGTGGCCTTCTATTAGGCCAGATTGCAGGAGGTTTTGGTATTCGATACCTACCACGAATGAAGATTCAAATGACCGTGGCCTCCGTTATTATGGTAGCTTTCGTTGCTGCATTGGCATCAACAACCGAATACTCCAGGAATCGAACTGTAGCGTTCTTGTTGGTTGGAACTATGGCTGCTGGGTATATCGAGAATTTGAGTCTATCCTCAATGGCTCTTGTCTGGGAACCAGAAGATATTGGTCTTGTCGGTAAGTTGTTTCAGGATTTTGTTATAGAATTATTCCGGGCTAACTCTTGCTGTAGCTGGTGCCATGGGAAGCGTTCGGACTGCCTGCTCATCAATTGCAACATCTCTTTACTCAAGTATATTGGCCAACCAATTGACGAAATTTCTTCCCAAATTCGTTACTCCAGCAGCAACCGAAGCTGGGCTTCCCCTCGATTCACTTCCACAGCTATTTGCTGGTATCACTTCTGGAAATTTTTCGGCTGTCCCTGGATACACGCCAGCTGTTGGGGAAGCTGTAGGGCATGCTGTGAAGCACGCGTACTCGATGTCTTTCCGAACAGTCTTTCTATGTACTGTTCCATTCGGTGCAATAATCTTAGTAGCAGCGATAATCAGCCCGAATGTTGAGCAGTATAACACCAATGATGTAGCACGGAAACTTCAAGGAAAGTCTGTAGCTGGTGTAAAGTATGAGGAAAAGGATATCGCTGATGCGTAGAAACCGTGGGAGGAGCGGAAATATATGAGAACAGTTGCTGTAGTGCCTTAGTATATATATACAATATTAGAACTAGAAATAGACATGTTAGCACCAATAGCATTTTGATACCAAGGCAATCGTAGTGATTTGGACAAGTAAGTCATACTTATTGGATTGTATTTAAGAAACAAGCATTTTGTCTTTACATCAGATGAACATTAGCGCAAGAACCCACCTCCACCTCCGTAAAATATGAACGTCGCTCACTATGTAATACATAAAACGTTAACAAATGTGGTTATATCTTAGGTCTATGCTTTTCTATAGCTCTAGCCATTAGCTCTCAGCCATGCCACACTCTGTCTACAATGGCCATTAGCATACATCACGTGGTATGACTTGATATCTCCCCCTCTAAACTTTACCCCTCATTGACGACATCAATAAGCAATAAGAAATCTTGACATTTCATACCGCTCAAGCACTTCAGTCATCTAATCTCCGGGATCAGATTCTTCCAAAATCATCATCAACTTCTAGCTACAAACAAAATGGTTCAAGGAAAAGCAAAAGCAGTAATCGGGGGTCGCACGATTGCCGAGACGGATGAATATGAGCTTGTTGAAGGCAATGTCTATGTCAGTCAACCCCAATCAATATCTTGGCATCTTTCATTATAGAGTATATACTGATGACTGAGTAGTTTCCTCCTTCGTATGTTCTTGTGGTATCCCGAAGGAGATAATGCTAACTGAGGACAGCTCGGTTGATAAGTCATTTCTGAGCAAGACAGACCATAGCACCCATTGTCCATGGAAGGGTGACGCCAGCTACTACACCATCAACTTGGACAGTAAGTGAAAATCGGCCTGTGTTTGCAAGGCTTGAAACTGACATGTATAGAAACCGAATTCAAGAATGCAGCTTGGTATTACCCAACGCCAAAGGAGAAAGCGGAGAATATCAGGGACTATGTGGCATTTTGTATGTTTCCTCTCTTATGCTTATCCAATTCCTCATTCTAGGATGGTCTCCTTTACTGTACATTTCCTTTATATGCTTGGTGGGTTAGGGTTAGGTCTACTGCACGAAGGCTGATCTAAAATATTTCAGACAAAAACATCGTCGCCGTAACGACTGAGTAGGTACTGCTACGATAACACCAGCTTACTGGAATACGCGCCAAAGGCTCTTTTATTCTCAGGTTATGGTTGATTTTCTTGTTTGAGTATGAGTGAATATGTTTACATATGCAATACTAGTGGGCGGAGCTTCATTTTCAATTGATTAATCAATAAAAGACCAATAAAATTGTGTTTAGGCGATATTTAAGTCCTAGCTAGTAAGCAAGAAGTTACTGTCGAATGTCATTGTGTAACGACCGAGTTTGAACTTGCCATAAGCGTACTTAACACTAAAAGTTATTGATAAAATGAGGGAATATACAATTGCTGAAGTAACTAAGTGGCCCCTATTTTTACCAAATGAAAAGGTTGAATGACTGCATAGTTTCTGCTAGTAGATTCTTCTTTTATGTAATGTGTTTAGGTTATTGAAACTTGATCGAGGGCATTCGGAAGTCTGACACGGCCAGCTGGTCACGCTAGAACGCGTTTGCCAACGCGTCTCCCAAACCCCTCGATTTATCAAATCCACCACATTTCTTTACCCACATTGAAGCTTATATAGAAGCAACATGTCCGACGCCGGCGAAAACGTAGGCTATAATGACGGCAATCGTGCATTTCTTCAAGCCATCATGGCGCGAGGAACCATGACCCTGAAAGAAGGCAAAGAGGTTCTCGCGGAAATACTTTCTGTGGACCAAGGTAGGTCAAATGTCCATGAGCAGGTGCAAATGGAAGCTTACAGCCATACAGGCAGAGTAATCAAGCCAGAAGATGTCTCTAACGACGATTTCTACGGCTATATCTCTGCTGCTCAGGAAGCTGTCGCGCCGTTCGACTATGAAATTACCACTACCCAACATCAACTCACGAAAACCCGATACTGGGCTATCATAAATAGCAATTCCGACCCTACTACACAATTCGCAACCATGCATACGCCTGAGGAGCTTGGGTTTATACAAAGGATGCTACACGCGATGTTCGAAACATACAACACGAAGAGACGAGACGTTATGGCTGTCTCCTCTATGCAAGCATTAAAGAAAGAAATTATCAAGCCAGGAAATCAGGCTCTAGCCGAGGGAACACAGGTAGCTGATAAGGGCCTCACACAACAAGAAGCAGAGAGATGCCTAGGAGTTTTGGTTAGTGAGGGCTGGTTCGAGCTCAGCAAGGAGTCCTACTACACTCTTACTCCACGGGCCTTGATGGAGTTACGATCTTGGCTCGTGTCAACGTTCAATGATCCAGATGACGAAGAGGATGGCCAGAGGATAAAAAACTGCGAGGCTTGCAAGGAAATTATTACCACGGGCCAGCGCTGCGCAGAGTTGGAGTGTCCGGTGCGACTACATGATGTCTGCCAGGAGGCATACTGGAATTCGCGGAAGAATGATAAGTGTCCGAAGTGTAAGACACCTTGGGTACAGGACAAGCATTTCGTAGGCCAGAGGGTAATCACAAAAACGGAAGACTATCTGAGAGGGAGACGGAAGAGCGGTGGAGTAGGTAGAAGTCATAGAGCTGAGGAGGAGGAGGAGGAAGAACACATAGGCGTAGAAAGATCTCGCATTGCAAGCTCACCGACAGGAAGCTCTTCTACAAGGGAAGAGGAGGAGGGAGGGAGTGAGGAATTGGATGGAGGCGACTAATCCTCCAATTGAACAGCATTGTTTCGTCAGATTGGGTTCGCATTACGGACTACCAGTGCACAACATCAAAGTCAAAACAAAACTGGTGACGGACTCCTTCAGAACTTGAGCTTCAACGGGACGCTATGTTCTTGCGTCGTTCAACTAGATAAATGATTTACGCGGGTCAAGGACACGGACGTGGTTCGCAAGCACTTCTGTTCTCGATACTGCTCAGTTCCGACAAAGCCCCTGTAGACGTCCCAGCTCTGCAACTCACCTCATGAACACTACGGTCGTCATTTCAAATATGGCTACCCATGTTGGTTTGTGTGATAGTGATCGAAAACACCGTGGTACACCGCAAAACCAAACTTTATACTATTATGGACTGCTGAATACATGTGAGTCTTATCAAGTAAATACCAGTGCGTTCGTATCTTGTACGAAGCCCAAGATCTTGGAAGTCAGTAACTGGTGTTTTGCCTGATGCGTTGAACAATTACAAGCGTCCTCCAAATATGCTAGTCAAAATGCAATGAAGCATAATTCAAAGACATTGAGCCAAGTCCATTTTCGATAGCTTTTTCGATAGCATAATTCCCAATATGTAGATAAATATAACATGTGAGAGCTAAGTGCCTCAAAGATTGAACATGTCCCTGTAGCAATATCACACGCTGTGAACCGAGGTTGACCCAACCAGAGCCCTACGTTTTTTGATTCTTAAGTATCGATGAATCCGGTTCTGTCGATTAAAGTAATAAGGCGTTCAAGCCTAATCGACCTTATCGACAGGACATGGTTCACTAAATGGTTAAGAAGATGCTTGTGCGGAGGTGGACTAGCAATCAGGTCTGATGTTTTGGGACACCGCAAGAGGTGGAGAGAAGCTGGCTACCAAAGTATAGTAGGGGTTTCCCGTCCTCCGTCTTAAACGCTGGTGAACGGGACCGTGCCCTTAAAAGATGAAGACCGAGCGATCAGCATCGCAGAAGTAGCAAGATAATGGGCTCAACAATTTACAAACTTCGTGGAAATGAAGTCAATGGAGAAAATAGATCGATCGCCCAGGGTCACGTGCGTAGCTTAACCTGGCAATCTCTTGATAATTTCGGAGAGTTTGGCAATGAGATCACTGGCTCAGCAGGTCATTTCTCCAAGTTCATGCAACCATAGCGCCTGTGAACACCCATTGGAGCACGAAGCTGTATTGTGACCTGCATCCAGCGGCGCTTGCTGCCCACAATCGATTCAGAGTGTCTACAATTGGCAGGTCAGGCCTGACAGCGTTGTAATGTACAGTACTACAGTATTATTCTGCAGTGTGTAGGGAGACGGGTTACGCAAGAACCCCCTGGATTAAGCTTCCATGATTCGTGGTACCAAAGCAATATCCCTACCCGACCTCAACGGAACAGTACTGTAAGTGCAGGCATCAAATGCCATCAAATCATTGTCTCGGACGACTAAATCGCATCTGGCCGTATCTCCACAGAACAAGGTCAAGAGATCGATGTTGTTCTTCACCCCCTCCAGCCCCTTGGCTGATGAGCTTCCGGTTGGTACCTGCTTCTCAGGGTATATTTCCTTGTATATCTATGTCTACTCCCCTCTTTCGCGAATTGGACGTTGTGTGGTCTTCTTCCTATCGCCCATGCTCCTTCTGTCCGCAACTTCTCAGGAAGTCTGAAGAACTGGATTTGGATCGTGCTTTTCATACAACTTCTACCGGAACCAGCCAGCATAACTCACCACCATGAGTTCATCCCAGCATTCCGAGCCTCTCCTCTCTGAGGAGAAGTTCGAGGACATCTATACCGATGAAGAGAAGCTAGAGCTTCAAGATACACGGACCCAGCTATCTACTCATTCAAAATGGAGCAGAAAAGGAATGGCCATGATTGTCTCCCTGCTCCTGGTTGCGGCTCTGTTCCTGGTGGCCGGTACTTCTGCATGGGTGGCGAGTACGAAACCCGAAGCTCCAAAAGTGACGGAAGCATCATCGCCCGAGCAATTCCTAACCCAAGCTGCGCGAGCTGCAGGCGACACTTACTTAATAGGAGTTGGAAAGGCAGATATCACTGGGTATGTGACATGTGACCTGACGTCTATGAATTTTACTAACCTTACAAAGACCAGTTGTAGAACTTAATTTCATGGTAGGTAGTTTACGCGTGACCCTTTCTTGAATTTCTACAACTTTATCAAATCCTCCCACAGGCTATTCGGTTCTTAGGTGACACTTTTTATGTAAAACTGCTGCTAACAATCTCTCAGGGTTATGCTGACACCGCTCAAATTGGTACTGGTCTTCGTCAAAGAATTTACTCACGTGCATTCATCGTCGGAGATGTGAACAACCCAAATAACCGATGGGTTTACCTCGTCCTAGACACTGCTAACGGAGATACTGCCGTACGCAATGGTGTTCTCGAGGGAGTCGCTGCTCTCGGCTCCGCTTATTCCGTATATGGATCTAGCAACATTGCATTGACTGGAACGCATTCGCATTCTGGTCCAGGAGCATGTGAGTTACAATCTCGCATATATCACACTCAGGGGGTTCATATACAAAGAATCCTTTTCCACTTTCAGTTTAGCAAGTATATACATTCATTCAAACGACTAATTAAAAACAGGGTTAAATTATTTACTACCTCAAATCACCAGTCTTGGGTTTGACAAGCAGTCGTACCAGGCAATAGTTGATGGTGTGGTACTCTCTATCAAGCGCGCACATGAATCATTGGCACCTGGAGTCCTCGCCATTGGAGAGACAGAAGTTGCAGATGCCAACATCAACAGAAGTCTGTTTGCCTATCTCGCTAACCCAGCAGCTGAAAGAGCCAACTACCAACACGATGTGGACAAGACTATTACCATGCTACGATTCAAGCGTCTCTCCGACGGAATGAATCTTGGAGTATTAGCTTGGCATTCCGTTCACGGCACCAGTATGCTTCAAAATAATACCCATGTTTCCGGGTAAGCCTAACAAATTTTGATTATATACATTACATACTAATACTCCTTCCAGTGATAATAAGGGTGTTTCAAGTTACTTGTTTGAGAAGGCAGTAGCAGCAGAGAACCCAAACTTTGTAGCAGCCTTTTCTCAGTCTAGTGTTGGAGACACAACACCCAATGTTGGTGGTGCCTATTGTGACGACGGGTCAGGACTTGAATGCAAATTGTCAGACAGCACATGTGGAGAAACCAACTTGACTGCTGGAACTTCTCAAGCTTGGTAAGTTAGCACTGTGCATGACAATGTATGCTTTTACTAACATTCTACTAGCCACGGACGAGGTAAGGATTGCATATTGACTATCTTAAGATTGTTCTAACCCAAATAGGTCCTGTTTTTGAAGCGCTTGATCTTGGTGTCTCCAGCTGTTACGAGATCGGGACTAGAGTATTCAAGGGAGCAAAAAGTCTCTACGTAAGTATAGACGTATTCCTGACAGCATTCGCGTAACTTCTTGCTGACACATGGCGCAGGATAAATTCGACACTGTCTCTACTCCAGTAACAGATTCAAGTGTCAAAGCATATCACACTTTTAATGATATGAGCTTTTACAAGTTCCCACTTGCCAATGGAACTGTTGCTCAGTCATGTCCAGCTGCCCTCGGCTTTTCGTTTGCTGGAGGAACTAGTGATGGACCTGGCTTTGCCGATTTCACACAAAACCAGCCAGATAGCGAAAATGTCAACCCATTTTGGAAACTCGTTTCCGGTGTTCTCTCAACACCAACCCCGGAACAGGTATATAAAATTTCCTCCCTGCTGCTCAGCCTAGTTTTGATTTCAGTAATCATACTAACATCTCTCTTTTAGAAAGCATGCCAGTCTCCAAAGCCTATTCTTTTGAATGTTGGTCAATTGTCAACCCCTTATGCCTGGTCCCCAAATATTGTTGATGTCCAAAGTCTCCGTGTTGGACAATTCATCATTGTCGTCTCACCATCTGAGGCAACTACCAGTAAGCATATTTATATTACCGAGCATTTCTGTTTCAATCTAACATAAGATAGTGGCCGGCCGTCGTTGGAAGAGTGCCGTCGCAGCCGCTGCCTCTGCAGCAGGTATCACCAAATCGACTCCAAAGGTTGTCCTCGGTGGACCAGCAAACACGTATGCCCATTATGTCGCAACACGTGAAGAGTACGGTGTCCAGCGTTATGAAGGTGCCTCAACCCTCTACGGTCCCAACGAATTAGAAGCATACATCAACCTTTCACTGAAAAATATTGGGTATCTCGCTGCAGCAAACACAAGTACCGCACCCACAGGCCCGCTACCACCTGACAATCGCCAGAAGAGCATCAGTCTCATCCAGGGCGTTGTATGGGACAACCCTCCTGCCGGAAAGAGCATGGGCCAAGTTCTTGTGCAACCAGCTGCCGCGTACAAGATCGGCGCTGCGGTCAAGACTACCTTCGTTGGCGCAAACCCCAGGAACAACCTCCGCCTCGAGGGTACATTCACAGCAGTTGATAGACTCGATAATGGTGTCTGGACTCAAGTACGTGATGATCGTGATTGGAGCTTGGTGTACAGTTGGGAGCGTACCAACGGCTTTACTGGAGAGAGTCAAGTCACAGTTAGCTGGGAGACTGGTAAGAGTGATTTGGGTGTCACTGCCGGGACATACCGTATAAGATATAATGGTGATCGAAAGATTGCTGTTATTGGCACGATTGTTCCTTTCTCGGGGACTTCCGGTACTTTCACTTTGAGCTAGGAACCCAATTGAGAGAGTTAATGAGGAGAAATTCTTATATATAATAATTAGGAAAATGTGATAGGATATCTCATTCCTTCAGTCGGTTTCACCCTGCAAGACATTGCTTCCATATTGAACATATTAAAAATCTCTGGGCACTTTAAAGACAAGTACTAAAACTAAGACAGTATTATCATATTCAAGTCCCATGTAATTCGTTTCGCTAAATGACTTCCTTCGAGACCTTTAAAAATTCATCGAAAAACCTGGAAGATGTTTTTTGTATGTGGAACATAAACAAATGGTGCATGCTCGGGCGGTACTGCAGAGTATGCTCTGTCACATCTGGAATATTTCGATAAATATCGTGGGTATGGTGTTCGAGAAGAGTACTAAACTGCCTTCCTCGAATCCCCGCCCTGCTTTCCTCGAGATCCATGCTTGTTCTCCAAGAGAAACTATAATACTATCCCAGGCACACCGTTGTCCCGCATCTGATGCACGCTCCGTATCTGTCTTTAGCAGTTCGAATCAAGGCGGAAGCTTGCGGTCTGTCACTCGATTCAAGCGAAGGTAACCTCGGGGTGTTTTAATAATGCGGGGAAGTAAGCAGTTGACAATGTGCTACCCACATATGTTGGAAATTGTGAGGCACCTGGCATTTCATCGTCGCCACGGCCCCAGCACCCCCGAATGATGTGGATAAGTTCTACAGGGCTGCAGGACTGCGGACAGGGTCACGACCCTAATATTGAACCTACATTGTAGGTAGGTACGAACACTCTCGATGATAAGCTACAGGTGGAATACGGTAGCTGAATCCCTGAGTAGCACGTTCAATGTCTTCACAGCCGCAGCCCAATTACGGATTCGCTATATACATCTGAGGAGGATGGCCATATAACTTCGAGTTCTTCAAGAAGCCCATAATTTG
>Ga0247807_10000819_pt1 | contig 18978 bp, 13 predicted proteins | sample UWRJL074202C1_FD_179931 | JGI IMG/M metagenome (GOLD analysis project Ga0247807, IMG submission 179931) | Plant litter microbial communities from Arlington Agricultural Research Station in Wisconsin, United States - UWRJ-L074-202C-1 | ecosystem: Environmental > Terrestrial > Plant litter >...
TGACATGTTGTGACGCTAAAGACTTAGAAAGAAGAAAACGGTAAGTAAATTCTTACGAGCAACTACTTCTGTATCACGACTCAATTCATTGTTATCGCGTCCGGTAGATGCTTAAGATTGGTTACCCTTTCATAGTCTGAATAATAGTATTTCTGTTCTAGCTAAACATGCACAAGTGACGCGTTTATATGACATACCTCTATCGTTGTCTGAGAGAACGTTGTATTCGGGAAGCAATCGGTGGATTTCAAGAACATGTGTAGTTCTTTGTATATAGGTTTAGTCAAGCTAGGGAAATTTGCCGCGCATACAAAGTGAGAAAGCTCTGAGGTTATCTGAAGTGAGTTGTGGTAGATGGATATTCCCCTGTAACTTCTCGATTTCTATTTCTGAAAATATACTAAATTATGCATTTACAATTATCAGTATTTTGGTTCTATATCTAGAGGGATGGAGGTTTCATCCCGGTGATTCTTGGCACGGTGGAGGCTTGCCGTGGCGCTAAGATGAGTTTAAATATTGTGGAGCATGACAAGGCTGATCTGCAGCCTGAGGCATCACTCATACTTTGTCCGCTCTATAGACATTCGAACATCTAATTATCGTCTCTTCACCTTGAAGAAAGCGCCAGGCTGCGATGAATGCCAAACAACCGATAGCTACAGGCTCTGATCCGAGCAACTCTATGCCTAGCACTAATGCTCCCGTAACAAATGATGCAGAAGATATCTGGGACGAGGAACGTATAGAGAAGGCTTTAAAGACTTTGAAGGAGATGCATATCCAGGTTAGTTCTGACCGGAAATCGCTATATCTATTACACTTAATTAACTCCTTATACAGGTGAGAGAGTTGCGGACTACCATCCCCCGGTTAATCGCGCCTTTGGCCAAAAAACAACCATCACGTACGCACTACTCAAATACAAGAAAGTAACGACATAACTGATACAGTTTAGCTGAAACACTCTTTAACGAATTCTCAGCATCAGCAAAGACCGCGACACATGAGGTCACCGAATTCAAGCACTTAATGAAAGCAGAGGAAAGTGTGAAGGTGTTTGAACAGGCTAAGAAAAGTCGCGCCGAGAAGCCACAGGGAATCAAGCCCTGGAGAGTCACAGAACATCCAGATTGGTTAACAAGGGACAAGCCATAGTTGGAATTTAGGTCAATTTATAACGGCGAAAAGTCTGTGAACGGAGTTTGGTTTAAAGTCGGAGGAATATATGGGTACTTCAATGGAGTTTCAGGCACAGCAAAGCGAATAGGCGCCTTATTCAGGATTTAGGAGTTATCTTCGGTATACCAGGATGTGTACCAAATATAAAGGAGAGGATAGATGCTGCTGGGTAGGCGTAAGGATAAGTTTGCGACGAATCTGTACCATAACATCAGGTGCTGAGAATCTCCGTCATATTTGAATAGACAAGCTTGTATTTTGAATTTATGAGCTTTTATATCATACGATTCGGATTTGATCTAAGGGTTTTACCTGTCTCTGATCTCGATTTGATTGTCTGGTATATTCAGTACCTATTTTCACATCGAATTTAGGTAGTGGGAGTGACTGGGTTTGGGATTCCCTCGACCACCAGTGCATAATGTCTGACTCACACACGAACGACAAAACATGATACTTACATACCTTTAAAAAAATTCTGGCACTTTGATTTCTTTCAGTACAATACACAAATCGATTATATTTGTTCCATTCACTAATCGCCTAAACTTCTCTGCAACCCCTCATTTCTCTGCCAAGAAAAATCTGGCTCGCTTAACTTTAACAATTTGAGTGGGGTGGAAATTCCAAAAACACACTCAGCAACGACAACGATCAACAATACGCACGCGCGATACATCTTGCCAATCCCCCGCTCGATTACGAATACCAAGATGTCTCGATTCTTTCACGGCGACAGCTCTGATGAGAGCAGCTCTTCCGACGAGGAGGAGCTCTACTCTGACGAGGAGGCGGAAGAAAAGGTCGCCTCTGAGGAAGACTCTGACGATGATGACGAGGATAGCGATGATAGCGACTCCAGCAGCGACGATGGAGATGGAGCGAAATCAGGTGCCAATAAGTTCTTGAAGGAGGCAGATTCCGAAAGCGATAGCGATTCTGAGGACCCGGATCGAAAGAAAGTCATAAGCGCTAAGGACAAACGTTTGGAGGAACTGGCTGCGATAATCAAGGCTATCGACAATGGAGAAAAAATCAATGATTGGGGACTCATCTCCGCAGGTATGTCGCGTATTTAAACTATGATCTAGGAGGTTTGGCTGATGTTTGCGACTAGAATTTGATAAGCTCAACCAGAAGGTGAGCAAGGGCTTCCAGGGAAGCAAGACTCCAAAGATATATATCAAGGCTATTGCAGATTTGGAGAAACACTTGAACGAGACTCTGGATAAGCAAAAGGTCTCTACCAAGAAGATGAATGCAATCAACGCTCGTGGCTTAATGACTGTCAAACAAAGAATCAAGAAGAACAACAAGGATTATCAAGCAGATATTGATGCATATAAAGCCAATGAAGAGGAGTTCATGGAGTCAGATGAGGAGGAGGTAGTTCCTGTCCGACGGGCACCTCGCCCAACAGCTGGTGTGCCAATAGAACCAACTTTCGATGATGATGAAGGCTTTTCAACAGTCGGCAGAGGTGGACGAACCTTACAATTTACTCCCGAGAGCATATTAAAGCACCTTCGAACAATCATCGAGTCTCGAGGAAAGAAAAATACGGACCGTGGGGAGCAGATCAAAATCATGGAGAAACTCTATGAAGTTGCCACAACCCCTTACCAACGCATCCGAGTTCTCCTAACTATAATATCGACGAGATTTGATCTAAGCACTGGAGCACAAACATACATGTCCCAGGAGCAATGGAAGTCTGCTGAAAAAGAGTTTGGCAGCCTCCTCAAAGAACTTGAGGCAAATCCAGATATCGTTGTTGTGGAGACAGCCGAGGATTGGGAGGACGACGAAAAGGCTCCTGTTATTACACCTGGCGAAAAGTTCAAGATTCCCGGCAGCATCGTTTCCTACGTTGAAAGACTTGATGATGAGCTCAATCGATCGCTCCAGCATATCGATCCCCACACCGCTGAATACATCGAAAGACTTTCAGATGAAGGTGCTCTATACAACAACATCGTGCGGACGCTGATATACACAGAAGCTGTTCGTCAAGACAAAAGCTTAGAAATTCCACAAGAAGTTCTAAATCGTACCGTGGCGAGAAGACTGGAGCATATCTACTTCAAGGTACGTAAATTTAACATATATACTGAACACTACTAATGTATCCATAGCCAGCAGCAGTTGTCAAAATTTTAGAGGAGAACTGCTGGAAATCGCTCCCATCTGAAGTGGACTCCACCATTACTCCACGAAAAGATGTTTCAGATGCTACAGCTCTTGTTGATGTACTCTGCAATTATCTTTATGTTAATAGTGAGGGAATTATTCGTGCCCGCGCCATGCTCTGCCAGATATACTTCCTGGCTTTACACGACACATACTACAAGGCTCGCGATATGATGCTCATGTCTCATCTACAGGAGAACATCAGCACCTTCGACGTTCACAGCCAAATTCTCTTCAACCGAACACTGGTTCAAGTCGGTCTTTGTGCTTTCCGAGCTGGTTTAGTCTACGAGGCACAAACCACACTGCAGGAGATCTGCGGTAGTGGACGACAGAAGGAATTGCTTGCTCAAGGTGTCATGATCCAGAGATATAACCAAGTTTCTCCGGAACAAGAACGCCTCGAAAGACAACGTCAACTACCATTCCACATGCATATTAACCTCGAGCTCCTGGAATGTGTCTACCTTACCTGCAGCATGCTTCTCGAGATTCCTCTACTTGCACAAACCGGCTCCTCGCCTGACATCAAGAAGCGCGTCATTAGCAAAACCTATCGTCGTATGCTCGAGTACCATGAACGACAAATTTTCACCGGTCCTCCAGAAAACACCCGCGACCATGTAATGCAAGCCTCCAAGGCTCTAGCAGCTGGCGAGTGGAAGAAGGCTACTGACTTCATCCACTCGATCAAGATCTGGGAGTTGATGGCAAAGCCAGACTCCATTAAGGCTATGCTATCAGAGCAAATCCAAGAAGAGGGCCTCCGCACATATCTCTTTACCTACGCACCCTTCTACGACACCCTGGCTGTCGACACACTCTCTTCGATGTTTGAGCTTACAGACCGCAAGGTAGCCGCCATTGTCAGTAAGATGATCAGCCACGAGGAGTTAATGGCCGCACTTGACCAAGTCAACTCATCTATCATATTCCGCAAGGGCGTCGAGCTCAGTCGTTTACAGAGTCTCGCACTCACACTTAGCGACAAGGCAAGTGGTCTTATCGAAAGCAACGAGCGTACTCTGGAGACCCGGACACAAGGCACAGCAAACGCCTTTGAACGGCAAGGTGGACGTGGTGGACGCGGTGGTAGAGGAGGCAGAGGAGGTGGACGAGGAGGTGGAGGTCGTGGAGGCGGTGGCGGGGGTGCTCCCAGACAGGCTGGTGGAACTCAATTCACTGGTGGTGCGCTCGGGGCTGCGATCCGGGCTTAGGATTGTGTGTATTGCATTGGGACGGTTGTTTAGGGGCTTAATGTGCTCTTGGCGTTTTCCATAGAGCTTGCGAAAAGCCGTTTTTATTTAGTCGTACATGAAAAGAAGTAAAAAAATACTTGGCCAATGGCCCTTTACTCATTATGTTTCCGTAAAATGTGACATTTGTTAGGTTGCTTGCCTTCTAAGCATTATTTGTTCAATTACGCTATGTGAATGAAATAACCAATTGCATCGCAAGCTGAACGACTTAAAACACCAGTAAAAGTTTGGTCAAACACTTCAAAGGACAATATCTTCAATAATGGAGAACGTTCATATACGATTCAGATTAGAGTTATAGTAATTGTCTAGCGGGCTATAAGGATCTCAAAGCTCTCCCATGGAGAGGCAATATTCATAGGCACTTCAGATGTCATACAAGTCGAAAGTAATGTCGATATCTACAGAAGATCGAGTGATTTCTCAGACACAGGCGCGCTGAGTCTTTTGATCCTCGAATACCAGGTGCAACATTGTTAACATATTGGAGTGTTTTGAGCTATAGATGGCTGCGTTGTGCTGAGTATCTGTACTTCACATTTTATTCTCTATCGAGCTTAATTTCTTGTGATTCAGAATTGAGACAGACGAGCTTTTTTATAAATCAAGGCGGTAAAGAAAATTGTTCTACTATGCTCAAATACTCCAATATATCATGATCTTATTGGATTCATTGTCAGCACCATTTTAAATCTGTGCATCTGATAAAACCCTGTATATTCGAGTCTTCTTTCTTACTTGAGTGTCATTCTTGAGTTTGAACGTTGCCAATCCCATCTCTAGCACTACTCAATATATTTATACTTGATTTTTCTTTCCTCCAATTCTTAGTAATGTCACAAGCGGCTGTTTGCTGGTGACACTACAACTATACTGCATGAACCACTGTTATCCCGTATCACAACTCCAGATACGTATGCTTGATCCCATGCCTCTCACCGAGTTCTTTTCCCCAAGTGATCTCACGTTTTCAATCGTACTATGTGTTGGCTACTATGACTCGGAGGTGGAAAAGCACAAGGAGTGGTTCAAGGGACCTATGATATAAAGTACGTAGCCGCTATCATGCTATCACCAGTACTTGGCCTATCTCATATTGGATCAAAGGCTGTTACTGTTACCCACTTTTTGACCAGATGGAAGAAACTTTGCATGTTTTGATATCCCTTTTGACTTCAGTCATCATAATCAGCCCTGCACATCATACCCATAGCACAAAGTTTCCACTGCAAACCAATGTTCGCGGTACACTATGTTACCTTGACGACCTAGTAGTTTAAGAGAGCTTCCTCTGTAGCATCAAACAGTGTGTGAACATCCCGCGCTAGCTACTCAAGAGACAAGCAGTAGTCAAATCGAGTACATTGTCTTCCGATACTCACTAGAGCACAATAGAAAAGCATTAAGTGCGAATTACTCCCAGAATTTCGTTGAAATTGCAACTAGATACTAAATCTTCCATCAACACGGCTCGGCTCGTTCACAAACATAAATCACTCACAATGAAGCTCAAGCCACTTCTCCTGCTAGCGTCCATTCATGTTGCGCTCTCCATCCCCATCACTCTCTCCCCGCTCAACACTCGCGGAATCATTCCGAATATAGTGTGGAACATCAAGGCCTTTACTCGAAGTGAAACCCCCTTTCCCATGCCATCTCCTCCATCTCACACGCGGCCTAACCCCATCTAGCCTGCGACGTAGAATTTGTGCACGGCTGCGCTTACGACTTCGCCATCTCCCAGAGCGACCATCCTCAAGACTTTAAATGCAAGATCTACGACCGGCAGTCCAGCCCGGATGACCCCCGTGCGCAGAGCTTTTACGGCATGCCGTGCAACGCCCCTTGGAATCCGAACGGGGGCTGGGTGATTAGCGTATGTGGGCCTTGCGCGAGCTCTCTCTCTCTCTCTCTCGCTCTCGCTCCTCTTTTTCTTCTTGGGAAAACGGGCATGTGTTAACGGATTGGGAACAGTGGGGTTATAATGGAGGGTCTGACGGAGCGGTCATGACGGTGGTGAGTACGGAGACGCAGCGGTGGTGAGTACGGAGACGCAGCGAGTTGCGTGGTTTGGATGGGCGGCTGTGACACAGACGAGTAGCTTTCCTGATGTTGGGCCCTATGCGGTTAACACGCTATAGATGAGAGATGAAGATGATATGTGGGACTGGTACGTGGAATTGAAGTTTGGTAAATTGGTAGTGGGCTACTCCTACACTCATTAAAGCCTTGGAGAGAGAAGTGGACATGAATAGATTACAAGACTAGATTTTAAGATCTCCAGTCACGCACGCAATATCTAGATGTTTAGGATTCTCAATCAACGATCTACAGACGTGGTGTTGACCAGTTGGTTAGCCCCTGAGAAGTAAGCGAGAGTCTTTCCCACATCGAGTCACCGCATGGCGTACGAACGCGTACTTGGTTCGAACCTAGAGTTTGCGGATAATATTATCCAAGAGGCTTGGAAGGCTTGATATTCTTCTTAATTGACAAGCTCGTTCACATAGATCATCACAGCTAAACAGCAGTTTTTATCAGTTAAAACAGGTTTTAATGTATGTTCAATGTATGGTATATTAATATTTCATGAAGATTTCGTGTTAGTGTATGAAGCGTATAAGCCGCTAGTTCCTGTGAACATAATGATGATAAGCCTGTACTTTAAAATTGTACCGCTCAAACATTTAAGACTGCATGGCCGTCAATGAGCCAGCAAAACTTCTCTTTCCCTTGGTGGCATATCCTCCTAAGCGCCGCTGATGGTCTGATTTGACACCGTTGTCTTCCTAATTCCCGTCTCCCAATCATCATCGGCATGATTCCCCCATTTTGAGCTACTCTTTAACTTCTTCTCACTGTCCGAGATGCTCGATCCGCTGCTGCTTTTGCGAGCTGCTTCCATATCCTCATCGTTGCCTCCGTGCACGAGCGTTGTCACACCTCTCTTGTTTCCAATATCACTTCTTAGACCGTACTGCTCACTGGCATTATTTCGTATGTAACCATTGGTCCCACTGCGGGATGGCCACATATTGCTGGTCTGACGAGCGCCAGATGAGCCGAGGAATTTGGAGTTGGCGAACACAATACGGAAAAGTGGACGGAGTGTTGCAGCCGAGCAAGCAATGAGTCCAAGTCCAGTTTCAGCAATAGACCTAAAAGCATATCTTGTCAGTTACTGCCTATCAGATGCCAAACCGAAAGCGCATATTGTGCAGGGGATTTGGGGTAAGAGGCCTTACCAGATGGCAAAATCGACAGTAGCATAGAGGAAATCAGCCTTGTTGGAAAGAGATGAAACATAGGGGAATCGGACAATGGTGGCCGTTGACGCACTATTTCATGTCAGCAGCTTCTCAAAGATCATAGACGGAGGTCATACATTGCTCCCATAGCCAAAATGCCAGCCACTGAAGCCTTAGTCGATTTGTTCATCTGTAGATCCCACACCATGAATACTGGCAAGATAGCAAAGATCCAATCACCAACACAGCAAATAACAGAATACCCATAAGTAGAGCCAACAATGATGTTGGGGTTTATGCAGGTACCTTCTCCGCCACTGTACTGAGTCCAGAAGTAGGCTGACGGAAGACATTGCAGAACAAAGAGGAAGAAGAAAAATATCGAGTAGAGCTGGGAGATGAAAGTTGTAATGTAGATGATATATCGGTGCGTTTTAACGATAGTTAATCGTAGGAGCATAAATGCAATGCTGAGTTTCAAAGTCATACTACAGAGAACATAGACTGGTTCACATGCCCACCACCACTATAGGCGAATTAGAAAGTCTCGCTTGGAGATCATGTTATTGAACATACCTTCATGGCAATTGGGAACTCGGATTGTGGGACAATATCTTCGTAATGCTGGCCGGTACCATGAAAAGCTCCTGTTGTAGCAAAAGAATAAAACATAACGAGTAAAATCTATTGCAGTAGCCAGTCAGTTCTATTTCTCTAATTACAGTAGGAGTTAATAAAATATTCAGGGGACTAACCCATGATATGGCTGCAAAGTAGTCGTCGGCACCTAAATTCTTCACAATCACTGCTCTGGTATATAGACGCAAAAAGACGAAGATAGTTGACAATCCCATAATGATTGAGTAGACCGTGATGAACATTGGCGCACGGCCAGCTGGTGTGATAGCCATTTCGTTTCTTGTTGAATCCCTCTTGAGGATCAGCCTCTTCAGTAATGACAGTATGTATTGTATAGAAATGATAAATGATAAATGATAAATGGTATGTAAAGACAGAAAATTGGTAGCGAGGAATGCAGATACAAACGAGGTACGAAAGACTGGCACAAGAGACTAAAAGTAGATGATGGGTTCGATGATGGGATTAACCCAGAACCAAGGGGTGGCAAAGGGCTTTTGGTTGGTATCTACTCGCACTTGAGGGGCGTCCCGTCAGTACTCCATGCCTCGGCCGTATTTCCGGTTAGCACACAACTGTCGACACAATAAGGATCTGCAGCTGGGGACTAGCTAAACTCCTGAGTCGATCATGTAATAGATTGCGGTTGGCACACGAGTTAAGGCTCCAATAAGTCTCCCACACCCGGCAGTATGGCACGGTAGATGAAGAAACTTCACCTCGACAATACGCATAAATAAAGACACAAGATTGATTCTCCAAATTAGACTACACAAGCAGAGCCACTTGGACATTGCATTAAGAGCGCGGCACTTGTTGAGAATTTGGGTGGCCATGCCATGCCGTACCATGCTAGAACAGCGAAGTCTATGCAGCATTGAAACTACCTTTTCACTTCAATGCAGCCGGAACGGACGGGGACGTCACACTAACCTGGTACTGTTAAAGAATATCGTGGTTTCCACGTGGCTAGGGTTCTAAACCTATGGTTAACTAGTTGACATAAGGTACCTGGTGGTTCCAGTGCCAGATTGGGCTCTGAACAATCTAGCAGGACGTGCTGAGAACCATTCTGTCATAGTAAAAAAAGCCTCTTGCAAAAGTGGCAGAAGAGGCAAAGTATCAGACCGGACGTCAATTCCTTAAAACAAGCCTTCTTGGGACTAGCTTCTCGTTAGCGTCAAAAAAAAGTTTCTAGAATCCGCGCCTAAAAATACGTCTGTGGGATTGATTGGTTCAACAGACCCGCCAGGACGGAACTGTGAAGTTTGAAGAAAAGGCGATTGACAAGTTTCAAAAACATGTCCGTAATGGCCGACTCCGCGTGGGTGGAGATTATGAAATGTCAACGCTGACCAAATCTCAAATACACCAGTGAGCATCGAATCCTCGATATCCACCATTGCCTCACGCCCCACTAGTCGAATTTTTGGTTGATGCAACTTGATGGAGAATATAATTCCGGTACCTGGAGATGCAGAAGCGGGTGGATATCTTAAGTCTTTAGCTTTGCTATACTACTACCTATACTACCTCCTTACCACCTATACTTCGACCAAAGTACTCCGAAACCACTGAGTCCCCTGCCGCCATGTGGTGGGCCTGCCCCTGGTGGCCATTGAAGCACGCTTCGTTCTCATGCAGTAGGGATATGTACTGTTAAGTGTATGGTACGGGCGTAAGTTCATCTGAGTGGTAACGCTCGCTGCAAAGTTTTATCTGCAGCTCTTGGATGAACCGATGTTACCGCACGATTTATACAACCCACGGCGTACCCACATCAACAACCAACATGCCTCGCTCGCTATATGCGTTGATTGTAGCTTCGACTTTTAGCTTTATTAGCCTCATTGTGGTTTTGTTTACCCCGCCGTAGAATAGCTGAAATTGGGAAGCTAACAAGTATTGGAGGAGGAGGAGGAGGAGGCGATCTTGCCCTCGAACAACCACCATGTTCCTCGTCAGCCAGCAATAGTGTTGATTTGCATGCATGGCAAAGACGCCCCTTGAGCTCAGAGCAGGTGTTACACTTGCAAATCAACATTGTAGTTTAATAAGTGATGCTGATCTGCCGCATCACTCATCAAAACCAACAACAGCTGACGAACCCCCGGAATTGGTACAGCCCATACAAGAAGAGCCTGAGCTAGCTGGATCCACCATGGTTTGAATCAAGATGGACTCCACATGTAAAAACTTCTCCATCTGCCTTTGAGGAAGAAGCCCTGGGCGAAGCTACACGCTCTGCCGTACTTCCGACGGGTTCCGCCATCCACAGTCGATCGAGGCATCTCCTGTCGTCAAGCTATGGGCGCGCATATTTGCCAGCCCACCATACTATTTTCTTTTCTATGGGTACTGTTCCAAGACAAAACCAAGATCAACTCCACCAACCATGTCAGGAAACGCTTCATGGAGAGGCTTGCCGGAGTCATGGAATCGTCGATGAGCAATGCATTGACAATCTATGTGCAACCAACACCAACTACACCGCCATGTATATAGATCTTTTATGCAGAGGGCAAGATTGCAGCAAACATTTTTGCTTGAACCAATCAGCAACCTAAAATTGATCCGCCCGTTGAACATGCTCTTGAGGACATATCTCGAGAAGCTGAGAAGAGCCTTCATATCTCTGTCTTATTCTCCCTTTTTGGTATAATTGCTACTTGCTCAGCCGCAAGAAGTAATATTTGGAATAGCACTTATTCCATGTACGATCTACACCTAAGGCCTAGGACGCAATATTCGTTCAGTGATCTCTAATCCCACAATTTTGTATTCTTTCGGGAAGAGTGGTCTTCCCGACTATACAGGCATGTTTGGCTGATCATTTTTCGCATATGGGAGATGCGAAGCGTCAGGTCCTTCCTTGCAAGTAATGTCCACATGCTATAGGCCTTAAGTTACGAGCATATCGTTACTAATCAAGTGAAAAGAATATCATGCTAAGCTTTGTCACCATAGCTCAAGTCCCGTTTACACAAACGGGAAAGGGGGACACGGGAGAATATCCTGCTCCCGCATTCCTGGTATAGTACGAATTTCCGCTGAGCTGTTCAGATATCTGCTGTGCAGGTTTACAGATGGACCAAACTCACTAAACCCGCGTACACACTCCTCTGTCAACTAATTTTTTAGATGGGGTTGAACTGTGAAACCCTCCCAAACGAGTGGGCTTCCTCTTGCTGTCGTTTTACATACACCCTCTGCAACAGGTTACCTAGGGAATTTGGGGTTTACACAGCACTTTGCCCATGGCCATAAGGACGGTGGGTTGAGTGCTTAGCCTGGTGTTTGGAATATGCACTCTGGCAGCGAATTACTTGAGAAAATTGTAACAACTTCACAACCCAATCCACAAATGGAACGGTAAGGGGTCCAATATAGGTGCAGGTAAGATGTATTATATCAAGGGAGCTAGCGTATGTGAGCATCACCTAACAAGCGGTTGATTTCATTTGATGAGAAACGCCGTTGAGACTTCTGCGTGTTCTTTAAAGAGAATGTCCTCGCGGTGTTTACTGAAGACTATCAAAAACCTGGGGTCGAGCATTTGTCAAGAAGAATAAAATCTTACGTATAGGAACTATCAACGATCGTGTCGTGGATCACACTCGTGAATTATGATATTACTGAGATCGATAACCACCGGGTATTTGCAACCACTTTTACAGTTTATGATCTAATCGACGTAGTTACATTTGAGAACGGTTCAACACAGCAGGTTACAAAATCACAGGCTTCTAAAGCACACTCAAATTCTGCAAAAATAGAGGCAAGGCATTCAACAAGCTCGACCAATCACTGGACAGCACCTACGCAGAGAACATGTTGCATGGCATGAGTAACATCCGGGTAATTAAGATGGGTGTGGAAGCTTTTAAAATTCCCGAGCAAGTTCGTCCATGTTATGCCCTGAGCAGCAATGGCCAGAAACCCAACTTAGTTATTATTTCTCACAGGTGCAAAGCAGACTTCGTAGACCAGCCAGTTGAAATCTCGATAAAAACTCCTTTATTTGGGCTCCTATGCGAGATCTAGCAAAAAAAAGTGACGACCGTGGTAATATGCTCCGTTTATTCCTCTGCCTCAGCTGCTGCCTTCTTTGCCTTTCCTCCACGTAGCTTTGATGCTGGTGTCTCCTTGACTGGTTGTTGAGACTTGCGGATGGCACTGGCGCGGGCAACGGCGTGGGAGCGGAGATCACCTCTGTATCCTGACTTGGCGACGTGGCTGGCAATAGCCTTGTATGTCCTTTTGAAACTGGTTAGATTGGTCCTTTTATTTCTCCCTCTGGCATACTCACTTTCTTGAGGACTTGTTTGAGCCGAAGGTAGTCTTGTTGGATGCAACTGGCTTTTGAGCGTTTCCTTGCTTCTTGGTGATCAGAGTAACACCTCCCTTCTCTCCTGGGATAACTCCAACAGCCTAACCATCAATTAGCATTTTGTCCTGTCCTCTACCATCAATAGTTGACTCCGCGTACCTTGTCGTTGACAAATCCAGCATGCTGTATTAAAATTAGCTCTGTTCCCTCAATTTGGCTCTCGGATCAACTGACCTTGCGCGAGTGGGTGTTGGTGAGGTTTAGAGGGTCACGGCTGAATCTCAGAACTCCGGTGTTGCTGCGCTTGACCAAGTATGAGTTTTGGTTTCCTGGAAAAATTGTTAGATTCCTGCTTTCTCCGGCGCTTCAATCTCCATCCCAATTTCCCAAACATGAATAGACGTACGTGAGATCTCCCAGATCAGGTCAGCAGAGACGAGTGGGCTGGAGTAAGACATCTTTGCGTTGTTGCTGGAGTCGTTGGTTCCTTCTCTCAATTTCCAAATCGTCTTTGGTGGGCGTACCTAAGCGAGAATTGTAGGCAGGGTGGGGCGCGGCTCTGCGGAATTATATAACGCCGTTCCCGATGTCTTGGGGAAGTACTTGGCATACCATGCATCGTCGTCAGCCCTCAGAATCCTAAGCAATCCTGAGCCGGCTCAGCCGCTGTAGGTCACCCAAGACAGATGCCATAAACTCTATGTTCTCGTGTCAGATATCTTGAGACACACATCATTAACACTTTTTCCCAAACTATCGGACAATAAGCTTCGACTTATCGAGATGGGCTATCTACTTTATTCTGTCGTGTTCGCCCTCTTGGGCATCTCTACAGGTACGGATTTTATCCCCCTTGAAACATGGACGGTAACTCACTTCTAATAGCTCTCTTCGTAACTCGCCATACTTGGTTTCCGCTACTTCCAGGCTCCTCATACCTCTATTCTCGTCTCCCATCAACATTCGCTGCAGACATTGAGTCTGGGTTCTCCTCCTCCGCATTCGACCTGTCCGGCAACGTTGCAGATGGCGACTCAAGAGCTGGGCTGGACGATGCGAGTAAGAGAGAAATACAGAAGATCATGAAGAAGCGGAGAGTGAACTTCGATGAAGCCAGGAGGATTTATACCGAAGCACGATTCGCGAAAAACAACATTGGCCCAGATGGACGGCCCCGGGATCCCAAGTTCGTGAGCTTTTCGTAGAAACGGTTAGGTATATAGGGGTTACGATATAAAACCAGGAGCAAAGCGAAGCTAATTTGGAGTCTTGGATCGCCGCTTACTGGATCATTTGAACAATTTCCTTCCTGTTCAAAATTGTTGTTTAATAATTCATCGACCTTTTATGGATCACAATTTCATCATGAAGCAACATCTCGCCGGTACTTTGGGTGCAGCGCCCATTTTCTAGGGGCTTTATTTGGGTCTATAGCAAGCAGGATACGCGTTATACCAGGTGCCACATCGGCAACATCTCACATGTCAGAGTTTATACCAAGTTCATAGAATTCAATTTTCGAATCTGTTACTCGAAACCGTCACAAACGTTTGCATTTTAGAGTCTGATTGGGTTTGACTGTGCTGTGCAATATATTCTCCAGAATGACACGGTAGGTGTTAAATCCACTGTGATTGCCAATAAATGCTGTACAGTAGTGCCAGACAATCAAGCTGCTGAACACGTCTTGCACTATGTTTAAAGGGTCTATTCTTCCATCCCCAAAGGTACTTTACTAGCCCAGTCATTGTCTCAAATTCTGAGAACGTCAAAAGTAATCTTGACTAAAGTTGACTGTTTCAAGTACAGTAGATGAACGTGTTCATCTGATGAGTTTGTTGAGCCAAGTTTTGGAATCAAACTGATGTCGCAGTTTACCAAACAATACGATATTCTTCTAAGAGATTCGTATGTGAGAATAGCGGTATCTTTTGTGTGTTGTTTATGTGCGGCTTGCTGAGTATGGTATGACTTTAATACATTAACTCCAAAACAACACATAAGTCCAATATAAGATGCTTGACTTATAAATTGCGCTGTGTTCTAAATCATTTAAGATGCACCTCAAATGCATCTAGACTAATGCAACAAATATATTAAGAAAATACCCATAACCTCAACCGAAACCTCATCTCCATATTATCCAAGTTCTTTAAGTCCTTACATCGATTATTTTACACGGGAGACTTAGTAACTCTTTGTGGCCATCTCGATAAATTCAATTGCTCCTTCAAACAAGAACATATGTCAAACGCGTTTTCGAGGTGGCCGTATCTAGGAGCAAAGAAAACAAAGAGCCCATTCACAATAGCATATTGGAATCCTCCAAAAGGTTTCATGAACATTCTCAGCATATATCATTCTCTAATCATGGACTATTCATAACCTTTCAATTCATTTAGCATATCTTTTCGCAAATTTCAACGACTGATTTGCTCTAGTCACGAAGTTAATAAGTATACGAACGTGAAAAGACATTATCCACCCTGGAACCCATTATGCCTTTCCCATCAAAACGCTTTGGTTCCAAAGAACCTAAAAAAGCTGCTCCTATAAAAATGGAAGAAGATGGAGAGGTTAAACCAAAGATTTCGGCGAATGTCCACAGACCTAAGAGATATAACAGACAGAATCATCACTGTCCAGGTGGGAGTGGGAGAGTGGATGGGTTTCGAGGGAATTGTCGTATAACAGAATATCCCATGCACCATTGCGAAACGCATCAAAATTATTGTTTGAAGCATGAGACTACTACGATGAAGAGTAAAGGTGAATGTATTTCATGTAGAGCGGAGAATGAGCGAAGGTATGATTTCATTTTAACTTGGCAATCGGGGCATATATATAGAGTAGATGCTGACTGAACTCAGGTATAAAGAAGAAAGAAAAAAGAAGGATAAAGACCGTGATAGAGACGAAGAGGATAGGTACAGAGGCAGTAATCGACATCGAAAGCGGGAGGAGAGAGATATGAAGAACACTACTTGTGGTGGCACACACAGATGTAGAGTCGAGAAGAAGCACACGGAGGAGAAGGGAGGCGGAAAAGGAAGAAACACAAGAACTTGCAGCAGGAAACCTGAAGCAGTGGTGCTTGCCATTTCGGCAACCATGACGCATGGATCGAATTCTTCCTTCCAACATATTAACTCAATTGTGAGTAGGGAGATTTCGCCTAGGTTTCCCAGATCGATGGTCTGGATGAATGAACAGAATGCCAGAAACACATGTATGTGAAGCTTGAGTTCCATCTGCGCGACTAAATTCTTCTCAATTTACTTCAAATTGCTATAGCTGAGCACAGTTTGCAGTGCATTGTTTGCTGACGGCTGAATAAGGCGCAGGTGGAACTTGAACATGGTGTATCTGAATTCGATAATCATTAAGCCGAATTTGTAAGAGAATACAGTATTTGAGCATCTTAAAAGTATTTGGAAGCCGGAATAGAATAGAAGATCGACTTCTGACACCATTTAGACATGCTTTTGAATATGCAGATGTAGTTCTTTATGATAGGTAGGCTATAGCGTATTGGCTTCACTTTGCGTGGATCTGTTCTATTTAACTAATGGAATACTGCCAAAATCCAAAATAAGCAAGCAAAAAAAAAAGAGCAATTTTGAAATCAAAGTTATTCTGCCACTTATCTATAAGCAATCGAGGTCTTTCATGTCGAAGAGGTTCTAGTTCTTCTCTTGTAATCTCCTATATGAGTATGCATCGCTATAACATGAGTAACAGTATGAGAGTTTCACATAGGGTAGGTAGAAGCTAATTTCAAATAATATCCTGTACGTCTGTATACAGTTCCCTACTTTCTAATATTTACCTAATATAATCTTAACCTTGATGATTTAATATCGTATCGTTTGTGAAATCATAGGACAGGAAGAGAGGTATAATGTTCAGGTCGCTCTTAAAATAGACGTGTTCCGAATCACGTGATAATGAAGCTAAGCTGTCATGAGCATTCCCAGCTGTTTTGGCAGGCAGAGGCGGATCATCATCAACTCAACGACGGCCTGCTCATCTAAAGTTTCGAGGGTCTTTCTTAAAGAACAGGAGGTGCCGAATACAGTTATTCGAGATGGCGCCCGCACAAGACACCATGTTCCGGTCTGCGGACATGAGCATGGTGCAACTTTACATTTCCAATGAGATTGGACGAGAAATTGTCAACGCCCTGGGAGAGCTTGGGCAGATCCAGTTTCGAGATGTATGCATCTTCGGTCGAATTATAACTCTCTGGCTAATATTGTACAGCTCAATTCCGATACGACCGCGTTTCAGCGGACCTTCACCCAGGAGATTAGGAGACTCGACAATGTGGAGAGACAGCTACGTAGGCGCCACTCGCAGAAAACTACAATGCCACTTCTAACAATTGATTAGGTTTCTTCCACAAGCAAATGGATAAGGCAGGTATTCCTCTACGAAAATTAGACTTGGACATTGAAACATTGGCTGCGCCATCCGCAAGTGAGATCGACGAGCTCTCTGATCGCAGTCAGAGTTTAGAACAACGCGTGGCTTCTCTTAACGATAGTTACGAGACACTCAAGAAGAGAGAGGTGGAGCTGACTGAATGGAGATGGGTTTTAAGGGAGGCTGGTGGATTTTTCGATCGGGCACACGGAAACGTTGATGAGATCAGAGCTTCTACGGATGATGACGATGCTCCTCTCCTACAGGACGTGGAACAGAATCTTCAAGGCCAGAATGGAGATGCCGATCGGTCGTTTTCTGTTATGAATATCGGATTTGTTGCCGGTGTTATTCCAAGAGATCGGGTTGCTGCTTTCGAACGTATTCTGTGGCGAACCCTACGTGGAAATCTTTACATGAACCAGTCGGAAATCCCTGAACCACTTGTCGATCCAACAACGAATGAGGAGGTCAACAAGAATGTGTTTGTTATATTTGCCCATGGCAAGGAAATTATCGCAAAGATTCGCAAGATCTCAGAGTCATTAGGGGCAGATTTATATGCTGTGGATGAGAACAGCGACCTTCGCCGCGACCAAATTTTCACTGTTAACAACCGCCTAACGGATCTTGGTGACGTTTTGCGTAACACCAAGCAGACTCTTGATGCGGAACTGACACAAATTGCAAGAAGCTTAGCAGCGTGGATGGTTATCATCAAGAAAGAAAAGGCCGTTTACCAAACGCTCAACCTCTTTTCCTATGATCATGCCAGGAAGACTCTCATTGCTGAGGCTTGGTGCCCGTCTAATTCTTTGCCTTTGATCAAGTCCACCCTACACGATGTCAACAGTCGCGCAGGCCTCTCGGTTCCATCGATTATCAACGAGATCAGAACGAACAGAACGCCTCCTACATATCAGAAGACAAACAGATTTACCGAGGGCTTCCAGACCATTATCAACGCTTACGGGACATGCAAGTACCAAGAGGTCAATCCAGGTCTGCCGACCATTGTTACATTCCCATTCTTATTCGCTGTCATGTTTGGTGATATGGGTCACGGATTCCTTATGGTTTGCGCCGCTGGAGCTATGATTTACTGGGAGCAGAAACTTAAGAAGGTTCGCGACGAGCTCTTTGGAATGGCATTCTATGGAAGATACATCATGCTCATGATGGGAATTTTCTCAATATATACAGGCATCATTTATAACGACGTGTTCTCGAAGTCTATGTCAGTCTTCCCAAGTGCATGGCAATGGGATCTGCCTGACAACTGGCACCCTAACATGACAGTCACGGCATCATTGAAGAATGACTATCGCTACCCCTTCGGAATGGACTGGATGTGGCATGGTACTGAGAACGCTCTCTTGTTCTCGAACAGTTACAAGATGAAACTCAGTATTCTGATGGGATGGGCACACATGACATATTCATTGTGCTTATCTTATATCAATGGCCGTCACTTCAAGACACCAATTGATATTTGGGGCGTTTTCGTTCCAAGTATGATCTTCTTTCAGACCATTTTTGGATATCTTGTCTTTACAATCATCTACAAGTGGTGTGTCGATTGGTATGCTATCGGTGCATCGCCTCCCGGACTTTTGAACATGTTGATTTACATGTTCTTATCACCGGGTACTATCGAGGAACCTCTTTATCGAGGTCAGGCTCCTGTGCAAGTTATGCTTGTATT
>Ga0247807_10000820_pt1 | contig 18958 bp, 20 predicted proteins | sample UWRJL074202C1_FD_179931 | JGI IMG/M metagenome (GOLD analysis project Ga0247807, IMG submission 179931) | Plant litter microbial communities from Arlington Agricultural Research Station in Wisconsin, United States - UWRJ-L074-202C-1 | ecosystem: Environmental > Terrestrial > Plant litter >...
AGTCAGAATTGCGAGGGGCTGAGCACACCAGGGTGAGAGAGAGCTCCAATTTGTCCTTGTTGTGAAGAGTAAACGTGTGGAAAATCAAATCGCGTGTTGGTACTGGAAGGTGAAGGGTGAAGGTGATGTTAATTTTTTTTTGTGAATATATTTAATGTTTGATGTGTGGCATAATGCTTGAGCGTGGTGTGTAATGCGTAATGCGTAATGCGCGATCCGTTGAACGTTGAACAGCCAAGAAGGAAACAGAGCGCAAACTGTCGTACGTGATCTCGAGCAGCGACTATGTATTAACTAGCTATGGGCGTTTGAACGGCGAATGTTGACTCGTGCGTGTGTGTGTTTTTTTTTGGTGCGGCTCCAACTCAAGGAGCAAACTTGTGCTTTTCCATAATTGAGCGGCGACCGTCACCTTCGATGGAAAGCAATCGAGCATGGCCGATGCATCGCTTGTGATTTGATGCTGAGGAATTCCAGGGAAGCCTATTTTTATATTCGTCAGCTTTTCTGATCCTGGAGAATATATATTTTTATAACCGTAAGGTTTTGGGGGCTGATTGTTCATTGGCGCCGCCGGGTCCGAAGGTGCCAGCTTAGGCGAGGGGGGTGGAAAGGGGCAAGCTCGCTTAAGCTATCATCACGTGCCGTTGCTTATCTTAAGCGCCATACGCAAGCGCCTGGGGTGGCGAAGCAAAGCAAACAGGCACGATAATGTCCACCTAAAAGCCCAAGTCGTCTGCCTTCAAACCCAGCAAACCATACTGCGCAGCCTCCAACGGCAACGCCAGATTGGGTGCCCGCATGACTCAACGTACCTAGCAGAGTGATTGATCCGTTGCAAGGTCCTCCAAGTGAGGCTCTCAGTTGTCCCGGTCTGTAAAGAAGAGTCAGAATGTGCCCGGAAGGTCATGGGAGGTAAAGGCATGAACTTACCGTCGTCTCTCTCGTCGCCTCTCCGTGCCACCGCCGCCGAGCGAACGGCTATATAAGAGTTAGTTGGTCCTTGGTAGAGCGTTGGAAGTTGGCAGTTGTCTCTTTGCAAGACAGTGACCGGCAACTCACCCGATGTGTTCTCACGGCTCGCCATCCTTAATGTGAGGACAATGACTAGCCCGTTGGAACTGTTGGAACCAGAACTCATGTTGAAGTTGATGATCTGATCTGGGTCCACGGAAATGGCAATCTTGTTGTTTTTGGGCGGTGTTGGCTTGATCGGCTTTTTACCAATCCTCTAGGTGTGTTGATATGTGTGTCAAGAGGTTGTTTTGCCTTTAGATGGTATTGATGTAAAGGATGGCAGTATAGCAACAGAGTATTATAGTATTCTGAAACAGTCTGTCTATGATAGATAATGGCTTGGTGAAGTGTTATGGGGTGTATGTCAAACGACGAGGGAAGGGGGGCGATTCCCTCTTTAAGTAGAGACATCACAACGGTTATACACAGATGGGATGAGTCGGGCAATACCAAAAAAGTAGGAGACAGGGCTCAGCTACTGGGGCTATACATGTGAACTTAGTCTTGCCTGGAATGTCGGAGAGGCGTCGGGAGCATAGGTGAGTCGATTAAGCATAGAGGGAAGAGCTGCCTCAGCGAGAGCCTTGGAGAGCCAGTCACGTTAGGTATCTACTAATAAGCTAATAAGCTAACCAGCTAAAACGAGTGACTCGATCAGGCACGGCCAGGACACACAGAGGACGGGATTGGGGTTATAGTTGGAAGGCTGAAAGGGCTGGGGAGGGGGGGGGGAGATAGAAAGGATGAAAGGGGGCCCAGCAAAAAGCAACCGAAATCTGGCTCTAGTTTCCAGGCACGCAACGCCGTTCGACCCACCCCAGGCCACCAACCCCGAAAAAACCCCCAAACTTCCCAACTCCCAACTCCAACCACAACCATCACACATCACAACCACCACTTCAAACTCTCCTGCCTGGAGGTGTTTGTCCACCAGCACAACCAGCAGCACTAGACACAGCCCGGCACCTTGAATCATCCCGAACGCTACTCTTGGTGCCTGCGTGCCTCAGCAGCATCTCATGCCCGTTGCAGCCTAGGGCATTGTTCACCTGGCTCGCGAAGAGTTCCCTAGCATGCGCAATCAGGGCTCTATCCATACATGCAACATAGCATGCTTTACTGTACTGTACATCTAACCACTGCTCAAGAGTCATCGCCCTTCCATCACATACGCATTGCGGCTAGCCAGCGTGACCATTGCAGAGACCGAGTAGTCGCAGTTGACCGATCAACACCCTACGATCCTGGTCTGCTATCCTTCTCTTTTTTCTAGAAGATTACTGCATGCAGACGCGCAGCCACAGAGCAGCCACACTCTGGACGAGCCACTCGAAAAAGTGAGGCTTCAAGTCCAATAATTAATCCATCACACCTCCCATCAGACCATCACACGCCAACCGCAGCCCAGGACACCACATCATTCCATCCTGGCGGGCGATACTATGAGTAGAAGGCCTTATGGGCCGTGGGATGGTGGGCACACGGATGCAACTGGTTGTGTCCCCCGTACGCGATTCTCCTAGGGACCCCTTCCATCTCTTCCATGATCTGGCGCTGCAGAACATCACGGGGTGACGACGACGCACATTTGTCCGTGTTTTCCTGTACATGTGTGTCGGGACGTCGTATGAAACGTCACTGCATCTCCCGGCGCCCGCTGGGAACACACGGCAGTCGCTGGGCAACTCAAACAGCCCTTATTGTCGGGTTGGTGTTACCACATTGATTAGGGATACGAGCATGCTGCTTGTAGTGAGTGCATGGGCGGACTTTTGGTTACGCATGTTTCTAGGACTCTAGGACTCGATAGTTCAAGGCACTATAGTTCCTCCGCGCTGTGACGACGACGACGACGACGTCGAGTCTAAGTTATCACATACGCACAACTAATCGATAACGCGGATAGGCCCACCAGCTGACAGTGCTTACTTTGTCCACCTATTCCTACTTCCTGTTACTGCTCCCCCGTTTCCTCCTGTTCGCCCTCAACACTTGTTGCGACTTCAGGGCGCGGCCTAGCGATAATGGCGCAAGTAGCGCCCCGCGCCCCGTTACAAACGGTTCCAACTCCCGGTTGGAACCTCCAACTAAAGCCTAGGAAGTCCGTGAAGACTTGGGCGAGTTGACTCACCTTGCGAACTTCTCATGGCCACTCCTGTAGACTACTTAATACCAGAATAGGCATAGTGCTGAGGATGACTGTCCATGATTAGATTATCGAAAGAAATCCGCAGCACAGGAACGAAAAGTCCGTGCATCCTTGTCTACCACGATCACAACCTCGATCCAAGCTGATGTCGTCGGCGGCTAACATAACTATTCTTAGGTGCTATTACTGGATTGTTCCAGTCCCTACAGGCGAGTGTACGGAATATCGCAGCACAGCTCTAGTGTCTATTCATACAAATCTTACTCACTCCATGGTCTGGGTATGACTACAGCGATAGATCTGTCATCTCTGAGAGGACTATACCAGTCTGAGTTTCCGGTCAGACCCCACGCGTGCGCGGGTGCGGCTATGGCAGTCAAATACTCAGTTTCTGTATCATTAAACTACCTGTTTGTTTCTATTTCTACTTCTGTTGCTATTCTTACACAAATGTACCTGCTGCCACCCTGGGTGCCTCTATGGGATAGGTGAATGCTGATATGCACTTATACGATTTGGAGGACCGAGATCTGCTGTGGATATCGTGTTGGGTCGAAGATCCCCAGTGCCGAACATTAGACCCTGTCCTGACAACGATGGTGCCTGCGTTAGGCGGGGCTTCACGGATCATGCAGTATGCAGCCGTCCCGGGACGAGCCACGAGGGACCACGCCTACCAGGTGCAGCACTTGGGATCATTTCAGATCAACGTAAAGACATGTGAATCACGACGTATCTGGCCTAACAATGATGGGTCGATAATGGCTTTTATTGATAACACGCCTCTTTCCGTATTTTTGGAGATCTTACTTACTCGTTTGAAGCCTCCAACGTAACAACCAGCCCGGATCAATGCAAGCAGAAAACGACACTCGTGCCGTTGTGTCAAACCCCCTCTAAAAATATCCTGCGATCCATGGTTTATCCTCCATCCCTAAGATCCAGAATTCCAAGAGACAAAAATTCAAGTATAGTTATACCATGCTGGGAAACAACCAACAGCCCGCGAGTGAAACAAGTTTGTTACACGAAAATTGAAAGAAAAAAGCATCGTCACTCATTACTCGTCATGATCGTCACTTCGTCAATATCTATAGTGGTATGCGCGGGATAATGGTATCAACTAGTGTTGTCTCGAGTTGAGCCCCATCCTGGCGTTCTTGACCGTGCATCAATGGTCCAAGAAGTCAGCCAGGAACACAGATGCCAGTCGTCCAGAGTTTGTATAAGGGTGTTCATGGAGAGCTTCATTTGCCCTCGAGCCTCTCTGGGCTTTGATTTCTGGACCTGCAACTGTTTGTTAGTTATTATCGTCTCAGCAGTGGTGATTTGATCTCACCATATCTTCTCATTACGTCATCCAGGTCCCAAACAAGCCGCGAAATACCCTCATTCACGGTCTTCCCACGGAAGGCGCCGAGGCCATCGCGGATGGGGTTGCAAGCTTCTTTACCACCTTTCCTTGTTTTGAAGCTTGAGTGAAAGATCTCTTTGCATCGTTCGAAGAGTTCGGTTTGCGTCAATCGCACAAGTTCCTGGAACTTTGCTCTCTCTTTTGTAGGATTGGCATCGTAGTTTCGAATCTGACTTTCGCAGTACCAATACGCAGATTCAAGGGTCTTGTCACTAGAAAATTGTTAGCTGTACTAGATCTGTATCTGCAACAGAGATGTACTACTTACACCACAAGAATCAAAGTGAGCAGGATACTGAAGCTAACTGCCCATTTCTTGTCAATCGCCGTGTTCTTGTTGCTGGTCCACATCATGGTTCCCCAACTCTCAAGTACTTTGAATATGCGCTGCTTTTGGACTTCATAGAAAGCTAGCTTGATTTGTTTCTGTATACAGCGTGATGCAGATCGTGGTTGGAACCTCTCCCGCAGTCGTAGGTGGTGTTCTATCTGGCGCAGCGATGTTTCGTCGAGTCTGAGACTTCTCTCTAAAATTGTCTCTACGACATGTACTTCGAGAACTTGGCGAAGAGGTTCGCACTGGATATGTTAGCATTTGGAAGATGTAAAGCAAAGGAGCACGTACCTCATCTCCAGCGGCCATTCCGGCACTATAAAACGCAGATATTACCTCTAATAACCGTTGTGGGAGATCTGAAGCTTGTCCACTATATGCGATTCTTACATAGTCGTTGGGATTGATCTTTACAATATCCTGCACCAATGCGCAGTACTGCTCTTGCATCTCATGCATCGATGCAAGGGGAATTCCCACAGGCGGGCTTTTCTTCTTGAAAAGCAAAGGCTTGTCAGTTCCCTGTGCTAGGGATTGGTGATGATATGCCAGCCGTGAGTTTTCAGAAAGCTGCAGGATGACGGCTCTGGCTTCTAGTGGTTTCCAATATCCCCAGTTCATCTGGACCAACATCTCCTGGGTACCCCAACTCATGACGTTCTGGTTGATGTACCACTCAACTTTTGCCAGCGTAAAACCCGAGTTCAAATAATCCGGTGCCAAAAAGGTTCTCAATGATTCAAGGGGATCATTGAAGCACGGCAACCAGCAGAACCTTCTCTTGCCACTGAGTCGTTCGCATTGCTGACAAGGGGAGCCTGGTGAGCATGGTGAACATTTTATTTTAGAGAGATGACACGCCCAACATGCTTTCGCCTTCCGTACATCGAGAGCCTCCTTCTTCTCTTGCGTGGTCAAGGCACGTTGCCGTCCCCGGTGAAGCTTTGGGCTCGAAAGCCCCGGATGTGCATGAAGAATATGAAAATGCTGATCAGGTTGAGACTGGGGTGAAGCTGAGCTCGCAGGAGGCGAGTCAACGTGAGTCCATGGGGATCCTTCGGAGCGAGGAGACTCATGGGAACGTATGGAACTGCTGGGGTACGAGTTCACTGTCGAGGGAACCAGTTGCCACTCGTTCTCGCTATCTAAGACTGGGCTTGCTTCAGGCACATATATCTCTGGAATGATCTGATTGCTTGGATCTAGTATAGGCTGTCTTAGCAAATAGGTCTCGTATGGTGATCCACGAGCAGGTTCAAATGCAACACCGCCAGCAAGTGCACTGGATCCAAATCCATTATTATGTGCAGATTGTGAGTTCCACGGACTCCGAGACTGCATCGGAGTGTTCTCCGAGTAATCGTTCTGATTTGGTAATGCCTGAACGGTCAATTGCGACCACTGACTTTCATTTGTCATATACTGCTCTTCTAAACCCCAGTCTGGCATTATAATATCATTGTTAAAGTCACGATCAAATGGGAATACCCCGGGATTGGAATTGGTAGAAGAGGTAGGTGACACGTCGTACGAAGTCTGTTTGGTTTGAAAAAAACTTTCTATATCAGTCACCGTTAGCATTATAGACAAAGGGCGAAGAGAATAGGCAGTAAAATGGCGAGATCATAGCTAGTCTCAATCACAGGATACTTAGACGTGGTAGGAAAGAATTTGCTAGATGAATGCCATCTATTACATACCTGACAGGGTAAGATCTGGGATTTGGCTGGGTCTCTCCGAGAGATCAAAAGAGTTGGATTCAAGGCATACGTAGTTATCGGAGACTGAAGATGCTGTAGTGTTATCGGAAGGCATGCCCATGCTGTCAAAGCTCCCAAAGCTCCCATAATTACTATTTGTTGGCGAAATGAGATTGTCCATGTCGGTAAAGTTGACTGCAGAGTGATCGATTCCTTTTTGCCATGACAATTGGGGATTGTTTGGGAACGTCGATGGCTCCGGTCCGGATATTTGTGGAGGGAAGGCTGGCTCGACGCTTTGGGGGGAATGCGGAGAGCGGGACGGTAACGTATATGTGGTTGACGAAGATTGATACCACAGCTCAGCAGGGTCTACCTGCTGCGAAGGGTCGTAGCATGTCGCGGACACGCCCTGATATTCATAAAAATCTAACGACTCCGACTTGACGTGCTGGATCGGCGACAGCGGAGCATAAGCATGAATGTTGGATCGCGACGACGTCGTCCCAGGCGGGGGAGCCATATTTGAGCCGCCGGGACCATTTCGATGGATGAGTTTCGGATTGTTATGATAAAAGACTTTTGGATCCCTCCTCTTGCGCACCTTTTGTGACGAGGACGGCCAGTCCGGCCTGATCTGAGAGGGCGTGTTCTTCACCATGCTAGCTCAGATCCATAATCCAACCACCGCGACAACGACGGTAGTGTAAACGATATTTGACGATCCAGGCGGGCATCCAGCGCTTCAGAACCGATGGGATGTTGTACTTTTTGGCCACTCAGTCTCTTTATCAGTGTGCTCAACGGTGATTGCCTAATGAGTGCGGGGATGAAGCTTGACGGATGGAGGTTGGCAGCTCGACAACGACCGACTGTGAGAGAGTTGAGAAAAGCAGAGCCGCGAGTGTGGATGATGGTGGGTTTGTTTGCTGGCAAAGCTGCACCGGATCGATGACCAGATGACCGAGTAGGTAGTACTGTAGGGGCAGCAGCTCCTCCATGCCATGTCATGCCGCTTCACCACCCTTTTTCTCACGCATCCTCTGCCTCCGCGAACCATACATACCAGACTTACTTTATGCTTGTTACTCGATTCTGGCGACCGAGTACTGGTGGATCGCTGGTGGGCGAATGAACATGCTGGAGGGAAGCAGTGCTTGCATGCACCGCCGACGCATTGGATCCCACTGATTGGGTTGATATAAGAGCCCCGGGTCGCATAGAAGTACGGAGTAACCTTAAACCATCAAGCCATCTTCCACCACATCCAACCCAAAAGTACACTACATACAGGACGTACAGGACATACATACAAACTCATCAATCACATCAGTCACATTTGTTAATCACGTCCGACGCTATCCACTGCTGGGCATACAGGACATACATACATAATAGGCTTGCCAATTACGAGCTCGCTACTGCTATGGCTACCACCAGAATCGGCAAATTCACATATCTCGCAACGACTCCGCCTCCATCACCTACAGAACGGCCTTGAGAACAGCCCATCCGCCGCCTCTGGATGTCCGATACTAACCTCACCATTTGATGGTTACCTGCGACCGTCGCTCAACGACGACAGGCTGCAGATTAATCTAGTTTCTGATTCGCGACTCTCACACTGAGCCGGAAAGGAGATTGCAGCTAATCTTGAGATTTCAGCCCTGCCAGAGTCTTGGCCCTACCTTCTATCCCCTCAAGCACAAGCCTAATGCAGTGTTGAAGTGACATTGCCAAAGGGTCACCCAGTTTCCAAGTCTATATAGGTTATCCCATATTGCAACTGCATCTCGGTGTCTAGATGGGAGTTAAAGGGAAAATAATTAGGTTTGATTTCAACTACCATTCACGCGTTCATCGTGACGATCCCATGTTGGTTGTCATTATCCATTACGTTGCTTTACCAGTTTTACCATTCTCTGACCTCTCCCTTGCTATGCTCCCTACATTCTGACCACCAGTGACTGTTCCGCAGTTCCCTAGAAGCTCAGCTATGAATCATGTTCAGTGCGATGCGCCTACGCCCTCGGCGCGCCATGCATTATCGCTTTCATTCTGCAATAACGCAGATGTCACTATCGGTGCTTGATCATGATTTGTCTCGGGCTCTTGGGCGTTGAGGGGCATGTCCCGGTATGGCTCTTCTGAATCACCTGCTTCGATCAGTCTCGGATTCCCCCGGCTTTCTGCTCTATGCTCTCTATCTTTTCTCTTAGGCCAGCTCGTCCATTTAGACTGATTAGTGAGAAGCAATATGATAGCCAACACCTATACATTGTCAGGTCAAAAAGTTCCCGTGGGCGAACACGAAATACCTTGACGATGAACACAACAACAGCCACGAGCAAAAACAGACCAGCGGTGACCTGCGTAGCCTTTCTCCAGTCTCCGGCGCAGCTCTTTGTTCTATCAAGTGTTGAAGAGCATGGGGAAGCGGTATGTTCAGTGAATGGCCACGCCCGATCCTTCACAGTACGATAACCACAACACTCAAATGCATTCTGGATATCTCGAATAGCCTTTGCATTCCGCACAACATAAAACTGCTGCCATTTCTCGTTAAGAGCACAGTCCAAAAAACTAGGTGGGAGGATGTAGGTCAACGAAAGTGTTGCGACTATAGTCTCGTAGATGAGCTGGAAGCCAATGACGCCGATAAGAGGGATAGTAAGTTGTTCTTGTTCCTTTCCGACTGCCCGCTTGATGAGACCGTTCGCACCTCGAGTGGAGATGCCCGTGATAAGCGGAAGGACGACCGTAAAGATCCCAAGGGCTTGAGGGATAGGGAGGGAAAGTGAATGGATTTGAGAGAAAGCATATCTATATTTCATCAGCCATCGATATCACGTTCGGAAGGGCGCCTACCCAGCAACGACAGTCACAGTAATGAGGAGCTGGAATTCAAACTACGGTTAGCTGGCTCAAGCAAATACTGTTGCTGTGGTGGCTCACCAGTGGGATCGACCAAGTCATAAACTTTGCAAGAGACGACATTATGTTGAATATCACAGAGTGAATTTCAGAAGAATGATAAAAACCCAGCTCGATGATCAAGCCCGATGGTGCTTGTTCTCATTTATATGACTACAAAAAACAAACATAAGTATCAGATATAAAAACCAACGATAGAGCGCGATATATATTGTTTGGCTCGTGTGTGACCATCAGACTGCGGGGAAACTCCAGAACAAGCAACGTCATATTGCAACGGGAAAAAAGAAAATTCATTCGGTATCGTCTACACGAACAGAGAGTAGAGTTCCCTCCAGCACTGCTTTGTTTTGAGGTGCGATAAGAAAAGTCTATAGATGTGAATTCGAGAAAGTAATGGTAGATTCGCCCACCTCCTTCCCGCATAGGCAAAACCCGAAGCTAGCCCATATTTACAACACCCCGCCATCCCGCTGTGTCGTGTGAGAGCGAGCCAGCCCAGCTTCCTTGTATTTTCTATCGCATCTCGAACTTACATTCCCATACCACAACTCCACTTCCTCTCGCTCCACCACCAGACAGCTCTTCTTGACTTGTTCAAAGTCCAGAAACACCACTTTTCCTATAGCTACCGGCAGACGACTCTCAACAGGTCAGGCAGGCATTTGTGCCCGTCAATCAAAACCGCAACCATGCAGGCCATGCCAGATTCGCGCCAGCAGAGCTTCGAAGAAATCTACGGGCCCCCCGAGAACTTCCTCGAGATAGAAGTACTACATCCCCTCCTGCTCCCCTTGCTTCCTCTTGCTCAAACATCCCCCTTCTAACCAAACCCGCTCGGCCAGGTCAAGAACCCACGCACGCACGGTATCGGCCGCTCCATGTACACGGACTACGAGATCCTCTGCAAGACCAACATCCCCGCCTTCAAACTGCGGCAGTCCAGCGTGCGCCGCCGCTACTCGGACTTTGAATACTTCCGTGACATACTTGAGCGGGAGAGCGCGCGGGTCACGATCCCACCCTTGCCCGGAAAGGTCTTTACGAATCGCTTCAGCGACGATGTGATCGAGCACCGGCGAGAGGGGTTGCAGCGGTTCATGCAGATCGTGGTGGGACACCCGCTGCTGCAGACGGGGAGCAAGGTGCTGGCGGGATTTGTGCAGGGTGAGTTGATGCTTGTGGTGGAGATATTCTGGCGCTGGAGATAGTTCTCCGGCCGCCTCACGTACCTGTTGGATTGATGGGAGTGTAGAGGTTTTACGAGATGCAGAGAAAATGCTAACGAACGCTCGTGCCAGACCCAAACTGGGACCGCAATGCCTGGTGAAGGTTCTCCAACGCAGATACGAAACACCACGGCCCACGAAAACTCCAGAAAAGACCGCCGCTAGTTGAGAGTATGATCAACCATGACCTGTCATTGCTACGAAGAGCCCGTACGATATGATATTCTAGAAGAGATCTGAATTTGGAGGAGGATAGGTAGTGGGCAGTGAGCGGGAGGCTATTTTATTGTTGTTGTGCTACATATCCATGTTCACAGGCGTTCAACGGAGCTGGTTTCTCTTCTTCTTTTTCTATCGATGAATACGATCGTCATAAGCTTGGAGGAGGCAAAAGTCTAGTTACTTTCCGGCGTGTTAATACCAGAGAGAAGGGGCTATATATTATGCATAAGCGAGACTTCCAAACCACACATTTTGTCACAATGATAACAGCAGCTGAAGAAGCAGTTTGTGGTGATGGTCATTAAGAGTGTGGTATTTACGTAGCCGTCTATCTGTGGTGTGACCGTTTTCGTGTCAGTCAAAGAACTAACGCCTGTTATACATCCCTTTTCTAGTACAATTTTGCGAGATATCTTGGTCTCATCCAGAGTGTGCTGCGTTGAAGGTTGATATACAGAAGCAATACAAAGCATGCCTTTTATACAGCCGCTCTCGGTCCCTTTCTTTCCTGGTGTTGTACAAGTTGTCCGTCCGTGGTTGCCCTTCCCTATACCCATAAAGGAATGTTCATTCTTTGCGTTGAGATTATGTTGGTGGTGCGTGGAGTAGTTTCAGAATGCCTTCATACATGCCAAACATGATAGCGGCGCTAGGCACGGTGCGAAGGAGGTGAGGTGTGAGGCCACCGTACAGGGCCACCATGCCTTCTTCTTTCCACACTAGCTTGAAGCATTGGATCAGGCCGGTGTATTTGGGATGGCCGTTTTCCATGGGTGCTAGACGCAAGCGAGTTCGAGCGACCTAAGAAGATACGTCAGTTTCTGAAAGTTTACAAGATGAAGAAATTGGACGTCGCAGGAGCTTACCTCATGAGGATACGTCCCCAAAGCGGCCACAAGTTTCGCACTTCCAGCAGCTCCAATATATCCCGTCCAGTCTACCGTCATATCCCACAGGTTCTTCTCCCTCCCGCTCTTCACAATCCTCTCCTCTCTCCGCACAAGCCCCTTCTTCATCTCCTCATACAGCACCCACTGCAATGCACTCTCTGTGACTCCTAAATAACTAGCCGTCATGCCTTTGTACAGCCCCGGGATCCCCTCTTGCCGCACCACCTGTTTTATACAGTCCCATGAATTCTTGTACCGCCGCGTTGCTAGCCCTCCGGTCTTTTCGACCACATTCTTGTCCAGCTGCAGCCTCGTCTTGATCAGCCAGATCGGGTTTGTAACCGTAGACGTAACCACGCCTGCCAGAGCAGCCGCACACAACACCACCCAGGCAGATTCCTTGCCCTCATTTCCATAATCCGCAATGATCCTCTTTCCATTACCCACCACATAAAAATTTATGCTCCGGGCAGGTACCACTCCTATCAGATTGGGCCCCAGACCTTTGAATAGTGCTCTCCATCCTTCAACTCTGTGCACGCTACCTAGTATCTGAAACGTCTCGCGGAAATGGAGAAGGCCGCTGCGAAAGGGGGACAGGTGGGCGTGGGGAGAGATTCCTTTAGAGAGACGGGCTTGTGCAAGTTGGGCTTGGTAAAAGTCGGACTGGAGACGGGTTTTGAGAACATCGAGGGGCGCGGTCAGCGTTGCTGCTGTCATACCTCCCACTCTGTAGGCAAAGTATTAGATTGTATATCAAAAAAAGGGTAGACAACGAAAACGTACCCTCCTGCAACAAAATGCGCCCATGATTTTGCCACGGGCACAGGCTTCGATGCTATCTGTGATACATATTGTGTTTGCGTAGGACCGACTTCACCTGTTTCGCGCGACTGGAGGAGATGTGTAGGAGTTGGAGGGCGGGATTGCTGATGTGTAGGTGGTTGTACCGGTTGGGTATTCATGAAGAGAATCGAAGAGAACCGTAGGTTCCCTCGTATTAAGAGTCTATAGATGGAAAAAGGATAAAGGAAAGTATTTTCATGTCACGCAAGAAACAAGGCTGGTATAAGTGTCCAAGATGGCGTCGTGAAGAAAAGGAGATGCGGCTTGTGAAAGATGGACTTTTGGATGACGCGAATAAGTATATCGATTTCATTCATGTTCACCGAAATCTTTTTGTGGGGCCGCTTGCCATGCATTGGTGCGGAAGGATCCGCTTCAGAAAAGGGGGAATTCAATAAGCGGCTGTTTACACATGCATCTCACCAGATACATCACCAAAGATCTTTACACATCTTAGAATAATTTTCTACTCACGCAGCTAGGAAAGTAGGATGAGTTGGCTGGGTACACTCCATCAAATGCGTCAATGACAGTAAAATATACCAAAAAATCCTTCAGTCACGCTCTCCTATTTGTTGCAATTAAGTAGCTATTCATACACATAAGACTCCCGTTGAAGACAAGTCGTGCCAAAGCAGATATTGCGCCTCTACTCCAAAGAAGCAACTACAAACGCGAAATGTAACCAATGCAGCAAAATAATTATCCCAATGCCATAGCTCTCCATTTAAAACTTACTCTCCAGGAGTAGAAACAACCCGAATTGTAGTTTCGCTGGCCGATTGGAGATTCGAGTCGATCTTTCCATCCTTTGAGTCCCTAACCACATTCTTGGCCTTGCTAGACTTCCCTAGAGATACTCGTCTCTTCACACTTTTAGGACTTTCTTCTGCGACAATAGTCAAGCTCGAGTTTCTCGATGATAATTTAGTTTGACTTTTGCCATATTTAGTCATTGCGTTGGCCTTCATGGTCTTCTTTGGAGTGGAGACCTTGCTCTTCGACTTCAAGGCATTGCGTGCGCTGAGAACAGTTCGCTTAACGGCTTTGGCTCCTTTAGAAATTGTTATACTGGCGGCGGATGAAGCTGACCTCTTGATCCCCTTGGCTTCCTTGATCTTCCTCTTTTTTAGGCTTGGTGGAGCATCTGAATCACTTTCTGGATCGAAAATGTCCTTGGCCTTTCGCTTTAAGGGCTTTCCAGTTCTGACAGATTTTATGATTCCTTTAGCTGCCTTGATCTTTCTCTTCTTGGGAGTTGGAGCGTCTGAATCATCATCCCCAGCAAGAAGCTCCTTAGCCTTCCTCTTGACCGCCTTGCCAGCTTTCACGGCGCCTTTTACAGCGTCTTTGATGGTTTCCTTGATAGGCTTCTGATCCTTGGGCTTTGGCCCTAGAACTCCTCGACAATTCTCGCTCCCACAACGGCATTCTTGGACATTTTTCGCGGAGAATGGATCGAAATTGTAATCATAGGTCAGCTCGTCGCCTGACATGATAGGATTATCTCCAGCAAACAATGCCATGCGAGGTTTGCCGCCTACAATCCATTTCACCATACGACTATTAGGCTTGCAAGAGTGATTGACAAAGCGAGCGATACTGCCTTTTGTTGCGTCAATAATCATGTTCTGATCAAATGACATCAGGTAGTAGCACTATTTCATATGTATCAGTAATTGAAAATGCAAATCATCTTATCAAGTCTTACCTCATTGTCCTTGTAGTCCTCATTCATACGGCGATCGCATTCATCTTCCGTAATAATCTCACCAGTGTACTCAACGATTATCTGATGAGGGTCGAAGCAGCGATTGCTACGAACTCCATACCCACGATCCGCAGTCTTGATCACTTCGACACCAATTCTGTACTTGCCACCTCCCCTGCGGCGTTCTTGGAGATCAGCAAATGCACGATTTGTGCAGTGTCCACGACCAGCGCCGCAATTAGTATCATCACACTCGTAGAGCATGATTCTGTTTTGGCAATCAACGTCACATCCACCGTGTGGAGTGCAAACACATTTTGAGAAAAAGCTGTCAAACAATTTTGTCTTCTTCCATAAGGCTCCTGCCTCGCCGACGAAGCGGTCTAAGATTGTTAGTGATGGTAACTTTTAGTATTTAGAATATACGTACTGGTAGATGTCTTCTTCCATTCGTCTGGCTTTGGTTGTCCTGGGGGCAGTGGCGAGCAGACATCGAATGGTAGCTTAAAGTTCCGGCCAACATGCAACAGTCGCTGGCCATGCCACATTGGAAGTGGGAGAATGCCTTCGGGTTTGTATGGTGCGATTGAGTCCATTTCTTTTCGATCTTGACCTTTGAATCCATTGAACCAATCCAGAGACGGAGAGTCCTGTCCAGCATATAGACCCTTGTTGAGCCATATCTTTCGTCTTTTGCCATTGATTCCGGTCCATTTCGGCGCCTCATCCTTTACCTGCTTCACCACTTCCTTGGCCTTTTCCTTTCCCTTCTCCTTCTCCTTGGCCTTTGCTGCCTCTTCTGCCTTTCTTCTCTTGCTGGGTGGCTCGTTGACAACTAACTTTCCGTTACTCCATACCTCAAGGAGAACTGGCTTAGTTTCTATCTTAGCAAATTCTGGGGTATCTGCCAATCTTTGGAGCTCTCGTTTTGCTCTAGTGAGCCCATCGTCAAGCTTCCTCTTTCCAAGATTCTTTCCTAAGACAAGTTTATTGGTAATGTTTTCAATCTTGTTGCTTGTAGAGGATCGAGTGGATTTTCGCCGTTCAATATCTGTTTGCTTAGCAGATTTCTTCGGGCTACGAGAGCTGCCAAGGTCCAGCTGGCTCTTAGACTTGGGTAATGCCTTTACAGACCAACTCAAATCAAGAGCATCGATTCCAGCACTGACGAGCTTTTTCGCATCTTTCTCTACCGTGGTAGTGGAGGCATTCGCAGATGCGAAACCATCGACTAACGTATTTCCAGAAATAGTTCTGCGACGCGTCTCATCCTCGTCAGCCGACTGTTTTTGGTATCTCTTGGGTGCATGTATTGCGGTGCCGGCTAGAATCTTGACGTTGTAGGTGGCAATGCTGTCGCGCGTACGAATGCTGCGCCGGCTAGATTCGACCGTCGGTGTTGATGTGCCCACTTCCTGCTTAAGAGAGGTTGACGAAATGCTAGCACTATCCCCAAGGCTAGTTGGAGGAGTGAAAGACTCCGACGCGTCTCTTGGGATTGAGAACTCTGAAGAAGTCACGGAAGGGGACACCAGCGGGCGGTGCTCAAGCGGGTCATAATAAGATTCAGCGACGAAAGGACGCGTTGTTTCGAGATCAGGGGGGGCTAGAGGAGCCTCCTCTCTGTTGAGAAGAGATGCAAACATTGCTCTTGGGGTTCAATGTCGCGTGAAGTGGTAAAATAGTCAAAGAGACAGTGGTGATTGTTGGTGATCTGGATGGAACGCGACAACGGGTAGACGACAAGGGTGGGCTAGTGGGACGGAGAACCAGGTTTCTCTTTCTACCAATGCTCCTACTTTCCAGAACCCACAAGCAGTCAATTCAGGATCAAAGAGCTGCGTGAAATAATTGAATGAATGTGTGCTTGGGTGGATAGGCTTTGTTGTGGTTGCGGGGAAGTGGTGAAGGATGGAACGTAAAAAGGTGGCTGGATGAATCGCAGAAGGAAGTAAATAGCTGTTCCCTTGGTCCAATCACCTCTCAGCAATTTGCGTTCCTCCACAACGAGCCGTGAATGAGACTGACCGGTGTGCTGTCGGCGAACCTGACGGGAAGTTGGGTTCACCGTGGACAGGGTAGTGGTATAGTAGATTCACGACAGCCGTAAGTAGTAAGTAGTAAGTAGCGTTCGTACTCGAGAGGAACAAATGGATCGTTGCGTTGCGTTGCTCGTGTTTGGGCGAGGTGGCCTTGATGTTGTTGGGTTGGGTAGGGTCGGTTTCGAAGCGGGCGTTTGTGCTTAGAAGGGTGCAACGTAAGGGGGAAGGAAAAGGGCAGGCTGACTACGTGAGGCCGAATGTGCTTCTATAGCAGTTTCCCGTTTATCATATTTCACTCCAGTCTAAGAGGTGTCCCCGTTGTGGATAGCTAGCCGAACGGCAATGCAGTCTGTTGTGAGTGAACTACTCCTTCGCATTGCTCTCTACGTCTCTCATATGACTGCAATTCACGAATTGCATCCTCTTGAAATGGGTGGCAATCAAGCACAGTCAAATTGCTACTCTATATGCAAGTCAATCCGGTAGGAGGTATGAGTGTTGCTTTGAAACTTGAAGTCCAAGAACTTCATTCCTGACAATTGAATATCTAGCTTAGTAGCGAGCAATGGCACCTCGTTACGTTACATTCTTTGTAAAAGGATTTCTTTGAGCCATCCTCAAATGATTAATATATAATATGGTAACCTGCGAGCTATAGACATCTGTTTCCGTAGAAGTGATTGTGTCTCTAGCGGTCCGCCACACAGCGAAGGTCAGCTCCCACTAAACACTTCAAATTTTCACAAGTACTGCAAACTCCAACAATAGCCATTTCTCGGCAAAACGTTTAAACGCACTTGTAGCTTGCCTAGAGTTTACTTTCAGAAAGTGAAACTTGGTCGGTGGCAATTAACCCCGCCGTAACAATCATGTTCTGCATCCCTTCTACACCTGGCCTTGGCGAGGCGTTTCGATATCCCTACTCCATAGCCATTAGCTGAACCATTTATTTGCTTATTCTCTCAGGCGAGTAGAACACCAGAATTATCAATTGTAGTGATCCTGCTGCCTTGGGTGGCTTGTGGTAGATTTGAGACATTAATGGTAGAATGTTCTGGTGATCGTCGCACTCACTAAGCATACCTATCAAAACCACCCTGGAACTGGCCGGTCCCTCCACGATTTAATCCACAGGATCCATAACCTAACTGTTAATTTCTGCATTTCAAAATCAGTTCTATAAGTAGTCACAAGAAAAATAGCGCAGGCACAATCCTTGATATATTGCGCCAGGTTTCGCCAGATTCAATGGACATGGTAGTGTACGTTTCATCAAATTTTTCGCTACAACTAAATGGACCTAGCCAGTATGTACAGATTAGCCTAAAGAGAACAGAACTTGCAATAACTATACAGAGGAAGCTATCTTGCCTTACAGACTATGATAAGCAGCAACAAGTAGGTCGTATGCTAACATTATGTGCGTGATTGATCAATTTTAAAGGCTATTAGACATCTGTCGTTATTTTTGATCTCACGACACGCGCAACCTCGAAAGAACGGTAAGGATAATAAATAAATTAAACAATGCATACTCGAAGAACGAGCTAGAGAAGTGCCTTTCATGATAAGTGACTTTTAGAAACCGCTACCTCGGGGCTTTCTGTGTTTCACAGATATTTTCACAGGCAACACCTGTCTATCATCCGACACGTTCTCCGACTTGTTAAACCCCAAACAACATTAGCTTACTTTAGAGATCCCAAGAAATACGTAAAGCTTCCAGGTTTTCAATTGTCGTACTTCGGGGGCGTCTCATCATTCTTTGGTGCCGGAGAAAGAGGGACTTGATCATCGTCCGCAGTTATTGAGCAACACATCTAATAATTACCAAATGGTGGATGTTATAATCAAAATAGTATTTCTACCTATGGGTATTCTTCAGCTTGCCGTATGTACATTATAGAGAGGTGACAGTACCTCCATTCGATCTCAATCAATACGTGTTGGAAATGAAGTACATGCAGATGGGAACATGCATGGTACAATCATTTTAGCCGTGACATTTTGTTGGCCACTTACCAAAGCACAGGATTGTCTTTTGATACGAGGTAGTATATACGCAGTGAAATCAGATCATCTAGACTCATGTCTATACCTACTCCAGCATACCGAGCGAAAACGGTCCCATAAACAGGCTCAAGGTCCATTGGCTATTTGCTGAATCGAAAGCATCTGATTCGTTCCTTCTGAGGTCTCTGCAGATAATTCAGTGACGGATATCATCATGAAGCTCATTCCGGCTGAAGCTTACATCCATACATATATACAAGGGGCAAGGCAGCACGATTGAAAATTGTATATGGGTCTTGTCTGATAATGAAGACAATGAGATATTTTGAGTAGAATCCACGATTAAAATTGACTGGACTTACCATTTGCCATGCCAAAATTGAAATACGCTGGGGAAGAAAATGTTGACGTGAAAAGCATCGAAGCCATCATCATAGCCAAACCAACCAAATTGACA